>Ga0065711_1034925_pt1 | contig 23040 bp, 12 predicted proteins | sample Hoacrofraction12_FD_59098 | JGI IMG/M metagenome (GOLD analysis project Ga0065711, IMG submission 59098) | Hoatzin crop microbial communities from Cojedes, Venezuela - Epithelial fraction 12 v2 (version 2) | ecosystem: Host-associated > Birds > Digestive system > Esophagus > Crop | place...
GGCCGGCGGGCCGGCCGCGCCGGGCGGGTGGGAGCGGCGCTGCGGGACGGCTGGCGTTGGGGCCAGCACCGGCGATGCGGTAGTGGTTGTGCCCGCACCCTGGGAGGGTTTCAGTCCCAAGCCTGGAGGGTTAGGCTAGCATTTCTGCAGAGGAAGCCGTTTGCTGCAGAGTTTCGCCCCGTTGAAGTTTAGGGGGAAGTAGTCTGACCCCAGATGCGCAATCTCGCAGCCCTGTTTCCAACCCATCGCTGGAACGGGCTGCCATGCAGCTATTCCAACTCTGATGTCTCCGTGTGACCGCGGGGTAAGTTCCTTCAACCTCGGAGTCTGCAAACCGGTGGAGTCGCGGAGGGCCTGTCTGTGTCGCGTCAAGGCCTCGGCTCCGAGGCGTCAGGGTCTGCGGGAGTTGCCACCTTCAAAGAGTAGCTTGGTACAGATTTTTTTCCGGGATAAGAGATTTGTGTGTGCCCACGCTTCGTAGGGAAGGTGTGTACGTAGGGTAAGTTGTAAGTGCAACACCAGTCAAATCATGCTTCAGTTGAACTGGCTTTTTGCGGTTTTGTTTGCTGGTTGGTTGTGCAAATTCCATAAAAAGGAGTAGGAATACTGTCAAAAAGACATACAGGGAAATACTCTATTTTTAAAATCATGGTTTTATATACATATATATCTCTTGCCCTTTTTCCCAAGAGGTGGAAGTAGGCGATCGTTTGACCTCATAGGTGAAAGAACGTTTACAGCAAAACCACTAAATGAAGTAATGAAAAATAACGACACATGCAAGCTTCTGTTTTTTAAAATATTTTTATTTTTTTGGTTTTGTAATACCTCTTTACATTGTATTGGTGAATATTGTTAGAACTACCAGCACATTAGGTCTTTAAAAATGCGTAACACAGTTTTAAATAATTTGCAAAGCCTGCCATTCATCCTTTGACAGTAGTGAACTGAACGCTGTACAGCAGTTACAACATGCTGGCAAATTACAATAATAAAATAGTGATCAAAGTGTAATATTAAAGCTTTGTTGCTACAGAGGCTTAAGCATATATTTAAGCACACAGTAGTTTGGCTGAAGAAGGCTTAAAACAAGGCTTTTCATACAACTTTTCATGTTAGAGGTTGGTTTGTGAAATAAAAATGCCTCAAAAGCCTTTAAGAGTAATTATAATTAATCTGCTAATTTAATAAGCAATATAAGGGGAAATTATATTGTTAGTACAATGTTTTTCTTATGTTGGGAATCCTGTTACAGTAGCTGAAGATAATCATAGGTGACTATTAATGAGGCTGTATGAGTATTACATTTCGCCGCCTGGTGGCTGTTTTCTTTTTTTTTCAGCTTAGTATCAGAAATGCAGCGTAAAGCTTGTGCTGACCTGGCAGGACAGGAGAAGAAGCAGTGAGGAAACTGGAAAGTGGGGCAAGGAGAAGCAGTGAGGAAACTGGAAGGTAGGGCAATTTAGCGGTCAGAAATCTTTGACCTTCACCCAGTGTACAACAACGTGTTTTACGAATCATGAGGGTGCAGAGAAGAATCTGTAAAAGCAGTGAAATACTTTGTTGTAAAGCAACAGGCAAACTAGATCGTTTCTTCCCATATCTGGCAGTAGCCATTGAGTTCCAGGGGCCCAAATATACATCAGTGCGTAGTGTTAGTCCATGAAGAACCGTTTCCCATTCCAGCTCTGTTTAGTTGGTGGTCATTGGCCATGAGTGTTAATCATCCTTATGGCAACATTGTAAATAATGTAATTCGAGGAGGTAATTTAATAATTATCTTCTCTTATACAGCTGATGTTATCAGTGATTTGAGTGAGCATGCAGAATAAACACATTGCCCAGACAGACAGCAACATGAGCCCCAGCACCCTAAAAAAAAAGTAAAGCCCTTCTGTGGGAAAGGCCAAAGCCACAAGCACATCCATGTACCACAGGAAGAATGCCAGAAAGATCGACAGTAATTAGGTCCTAGAATAGAAGGAAATTTGTTAAGTGAAATTCCCAGATGATTTGAGGAAGTGACTCATAGCTTAAGCTACAAAGAAAGGCAGAAAATCCCTCCAAATCGTTCCTGCCAGTTTGACCAGAGGGAAATTTCCTTCTCTTTCTTTGGTTGTATTCAGTAGTTCCTAGGACCAGAAGCTTTAATCAGTATGCAGTATCATTTAACTTGTATGCAGCATCAGACGAGGGGTAAGCGTTCCACATAAAAAAAATGAAGGTGGTCTTCACTTAGGCATAGTGTGAATAATTGACAAGATTTGTGGGATTTCTTTAGTCACTCCTGCGTAAGCCTTGCTAGTTGAAGGGGATCACATTTGCTTACGAAGGCACACTGACTCTTTGTAATAGCATTTGCTGTATAATATATTAGTTTTGTGAAAATGGAATCCATGTGTTACAACACTAATTTCAAGGGTATGTTTTCAATGTATGAAAGTTTCCTTTACAGAATTGCATGGATTGTAAATGTTATTTGGACCTTATTCTAGAATGGTGTTCTAACCATTTTCAAACACGTGGTGGGTTATTTTTTGAAGTTTACACTTCCAAGCGAGTTTTTTTCTCACAGCGTGGTGAAAAAACGTTGTAATTTTGAGATATCCGTCTCAACGTGAAGCCCCTCTGCATAGTGCAATAGAGGTTTTAAGTCAAACAGGACTGGTCTTGGTAACTATGAGGTCCAGCCTGGACTTCTTAGCTGCAGCAAAGCAGCTGTATCAGTCGCTGCTGCTGAGTCCTAAACTGTCAGGAGAGGGCGCAGCCTTCCTAGAAGTCTGAAATGGAAAAAAAGGTATTGTGGTGTGTCAAGAAGATTCAGAAAGGTGGTCTCCCAAAAACTCGCATGGTCTGGAGGCTCAGACGCTCCTGGGTTGGGAATTAATGATGGCAGGGAGAACTTGTTATGGTCTACATCCATGTCCTTCATAAAACTTAGTCATAATTCTCAAGAAAATTGAGAATTTATACGGAAATCACTTTTTGGAGTTTACAGTGTGGTTCCTGAATATGACTTCTAGTTATAGTATAAGCTGTACCATATTTTGTGTAGTTTAGTGCAGAATGTATTCTGAAAGATGCTAGATCGCTAGCAGAGGATAGTGTGGTTCTTTCTTGTATTTTTTTTTTTAATTTAAAAAATGTGTACAGTACGACATGGCTTCTGGCAGTGCAAGCTTTTTCTGGCTTCCCCACTCTGTGTATAGGGAAGAAACTTGCTGTAATCAAAGACTAGATAAAAACTTGAGGCAGTTTGCTTCCTTCTCTGTTGAGTCTGGCAACACTGCTGATCAGAAACTAGGTTCCTGTGAAACTGTGATGCTTGATTTTTCTTTGTTTTTTTAATTCACAATTGAATCAGACATTTGAAGACTTGAAATTAGCCATGGAATGAATTTTAAATAATCTTTGGACCTACCAGATAGTTTCATTTCACTAATGCCAAAGGCTTTCATTTGTGCTATTGTCAATGCAATGCTAACTTATTTAAATTTTTGTGTGGAAACGACATATAAAAAAATCAAGCGAATTGAAAACAGGAAATCAAACCATTGCAATTTATCTTCACAGAATGTTTTGACTTCTTCCCATCCTGACGTGAAACTGAATTGGCACATTTCTCTGAAATGTTTTTAATTCAGTAAAATTGCATTTATCTTAGACCATTATAGCTGAAATAACCCCTACTACTGCATCATCAACCAAAAAGAGCTTGTCTGACTGAATTCACCAATCAACCTCAAAAGCTTTGCATGAAAATTGTTTGTGGCTGTGGTTTCGTATGGTGGACATTACCAAAGCTAGCTGAATGAATAATGTGCGCTTTCCGCTGACTTCGAAATGGGCAACAGTTAGTAAAAGAAAAATTCTGCAGTTACTGTTAGCTAAGTTAAACAAAGCTGCAGCTGAGCAGAGAATGAACTGTTACTAAAGCAGTCTGTTACTAAACTCCACTGCTGATCTGTCCTTTGGCATCGAAAGGTGGTAAAACAGATCTATGAGCAGCTGATGCCTGTTTCTTTGAGCAGTGGTCAGCATCCCGAGCTCAGTCCAGAATCCGTGCAGACTGCCTGGCTCTTCCGCGGTGCACTGCAGAGCTCTCATCTGTCTTAGAGCTGAGGGAGCCAGGAGTGCCTCTTGGCCCCAGGGCATCCCCCAACTGCACCAGGGACCCCCTTGTGAAGAGCCCGTCTGGGTCTGTAAGCTGGCTGTGTGGCAGAGATCCTGAGCATCCCCGTTCCCTGCAGTTCTAACAGTGTCTGAATTAATTCCCACTCCGTGTGGTCTTCACATGTCTCTCTGCTGACAGTGAGAGGAACTTTATGAGCCTGGCCTCCCTGTAATGGGTGTTAGCCGTTACAACAACTGCTATATGGTGGTCTCTTTTTCCTCCCAGGGCTCTAGTACCTCTCAAATCTTTTCAGAGGCGCTGAGATACATTTCTAAACACCTCAAATGCCCACGTCTTCTGCATCACTGCTACTTCCTTTAGCATTGACCTCTGGGCATTCAGAATGACCAGGCACTGGTTTCTCTAGTTTTGGGGATCCAACAAAGTTGTCTTAGCTTTTCCCAGCTCTTCAAGGAAAGGACTGTCTCCGTCTGTTCTAGTTGCAGTGACATAAAACATTGTAACATATGTTTTAGGTGCAATGTATAAATCTTTCATTTGGAGTGCAAGTTTATTACTGTTTTATACAAATCTCCCTAGCTATCTTTACTGGAGTTACAGTTATGAAAGCTAGAAGGCATTACTACATCTACGCATTCTCTTGTGATTCACAAGTCATTAAAAATCCCAGAATTATCCTTAAACAATCCTAAATGTGTTAACTACAAAGATTCCTATGTAGTTACAGAAAACAGATGAAATGGCAGTTATTTTAGGTGGGTCTTAGAAATCCTAAATGTGTTAACTACAAAGATTCCTATGTAGTTACAGAAAACAGATGAAATGGCAGTTATTTTAGGTGGGTCTTAGAAATCTCCTACATCTGAAGGGCATATAAGTTCTTTGATTTTTGGCTGAGCCTTATTTTGGCAAGGATAGGCTTGCTGATACTCAGCAGTGTTTGTTGTGAGGTTTTTTTTTCTTCCAAGGAAATCCTCTCTGAGTCTCATGTTTGCAGCTGATTTGGAGCCTCTAATGAACATGCAGGCTCGCATTCTTGCTGTATGAGGGCTACCCAGTGGATTAACCAGCTCATGAATGTCCAAACAGCCCCATTTTTCCTGCCGTGGTCTAGCCCACATCCTCGAAGTGCCGGAAGTTAATGACTTCAGTGTGGCAGTACTACATGTACACCTGGCCTCAACATATTTTTATATGTAACTCATCAGCAGAGTGTGCTGTGTATTTTAGTGTGTGTACATTTTAATGATGGCAAGGCTTGTCAGAAGAGGCAATAGACAAACCAGTGTAGCTCGCAAAAACTGGCAAGCTGTTGGCAGTGCTGGCATGTTCAGGTGTGAATGAAATATAATAAACTTTAAGACGGGTGCAGGCTGAAAACAATCTCACTTCAGCCATAATTTAACTGTGTTACTCAGGCAAGCTGAGAGGGAAAAAAACAGCTGACGTAGCAGCCCAGCAAGCTATGGACAGCAAAAGTGATGTACAGGCAACGTGTACTGTTTCCTCCCAGGTCTGACAATACTTACTTCCTTCTAAAAGATGTGTACCTCATCTGTCAGCAGGAAAGCAAGATTTCTGACTCTCTCAGTAGCAGAGCAAGGCTTTCCAGTGTGACTGTTTTTTTCAATACAGGCTATAAATGTAGAAAGCCAATAAAAAAATAAATCAAAATTATTTGTTTAAAGACAGCCCCTTGCCTTTAGGAGGCCTGGCTTGTGAGTTTTGTATGTTTAAGATGAAAAGTGCTAAAAATAGTTGAAGACCATTATTCTGTTTTAATGATCCCATTTATTTATTGGACAAAGATGAGTTGATTTCCATAGCCATCCTCCTTCCGTGTGTGTCAGCTCCTCTCTGTGATGACAGGAGTCAAAAGCCACCAAACACCCTTGTAGATCAGCTGACAGGAAATTCTGAGGTACAAACTATGAACTCTGTGTATGTTGTGGGCGCTATTACAGCAGTCTCTTGCATACTGGGCTGTTCAGGGTAATAAGATATATGCCTATAATCTCTATTAACATCTATTTTAAGGCTTCTTCATTTCTAAGGCAATTCAGAGGCTTTCACGGTTTTAATTTTTTTGGGGAGGAGGCTGGGGTTGAGGCTTAGGAACACTGAAATTTCCGTCTACAGCTGGTTGTGTGTATATATATACACACACACACACACACACATACATAATCTCAAGACCTGCAATATCCTGTTATAATCGGATAAGTTAATTTCACACCTCTATGTCAACATAGTGAAATTCAGGTGCCTGGTTCAGATGCTTTGGACAAATTTTTCTCATGAACCAATGTTGTGTGACTGGCAATGATGCATATCAATAAAAATAATTTGATAATTTTTTTTCAGAGATCATGGCCTTTTTCTCTTTACAGTGAATGCTAAAATACCCATTAAATGTAAGTGAAAGTAGGAATCACTTCCAGGTTTTAAAATGGAAGTAGCTGATATTTTTCTGGGTTAATGACAGCTTCTGTCTCAAATGCAACTGCCATTCAAGGAAAGTGGTTACTTTTGCAGATATTTGTCAAAATCCTTCTCATTGTCTTTCTGACTCATATCCAATGCCTGTTTTCAGTACCACGTATGTTAATTTTACCCTCTGTCATATTTTTCTGTGGTGGATTTGCTTTCTTGGTCTATGTTCATTGAGATGCAAAGCATCTGGCATGTAGGCACGTAACAAGGGTAGAGCTCAGAAAAATAGGATTGCTTTCTGGAGAGCTTTTACATGAGAAATATGTGAGATTGGCCATATCTGGTCCTAAACTATCTGACAGGGTTATTGTCATAGGTAAATGATAAGCAACAAATCAGAATCTAGAGAGAAAATACTGTGCTCCAAATAGCCAAAACGTTTTTGAATGCTTACAGAAGTACTGCCTGCCCTAGCTGCCCTGGAGTCCTGCATGCAACAGCCTTTGGCTGCACCAGCAGTTGGGATGAGACCCTCAGACAGAGGTGTCTTCTGGTCTCCGTGTGGTCCCTGCTGTTGTCTCACAAGCAGAAAGAAGCAAGACTGAACCCCTGACATTTGTACCAAGTACAGCCAGAATGTGGGAACGAGCAGGCAGAAGGGGGTGTGGAGAACTGGTCAGGGAGGGAAATTGCAGGATGACAAAGGCAAGCACAAAGACAGTGGGGCAGATGAGCAGGTAAGATGAGAAGTCCAACCTCCACTCTTTCAACACCCAGGATCAGTCAGAGATCTCGTGAGAGCAGTGGAACCAACTCTATTGCCAGGAGGAGAGCTAGGAAAGATGAGATTAGGTAAATCCAGGTGCCTGAGAAATCTTTTTAAATTCACCAGCCCCTAAGTAGGAACTCTCTCTCTAAATCATGGCTAGCTGGGTTTCAGTGCTGGGAAAAGGGTGCTATCTCTGAGCCAGCTCCTTGGTTCTAGTAAGCAAATATGATCCCAGCAGGCTTACCTGCTGTCACTGATGTGTTCTGCAGGACCTCTTGCCAGGGATTGCTTCCCCTTGCCATTCCGTGCATCTCTCTGCACCAGCCATATGGTCTAAGTGCAGCCTGTGTCATTTCAAGGGACATAATATGCATCTTAGCTGTGAGCTGCAGCCACCCCATCTCTAACTGTATTGAACTCAAGGGGTGTGCATTAGTGGTGAATTTGGCTCATGGTTTTCAGTTTTGAAACCACTGAGCTGAAAAAAATGTTTAATAAGTACAATAAACCTATCAATTTATAGGGTCTACTGCTTGTTACAAGGAGCCTCAATTCCCACCGCAGCTGAGACAGGGCTGTTTTTAGAGCACCAGCTTGGGCTCTGTACCCTCATCTGGCCAAAGAGGGATCTGAGATCAAATCTAGATGTTGAGGAATTCTCATGCCCCTGTTTTTCCACAGAGGCAGGGATGCTGAGTTGGAAACACGGCTCCAAACAGCACCAAAAGCACCAAGACCCGTCTTCCCAACACAAGCTGATTGCCAGATGTTCAAAGGACCAACTTTGTCTCGATTTCCCTGCATTTATGGAATTGTTTATAATGTAGGCCACTGGGCATTTGTCATTTGCTTGTTCAGATGTAAGTCAGCAGTTCAGTGGATTTAAATGAAAGACTGATGGCGACTTACAATCCCTTTGCATGGAAATGGCACTGGGCCAGTTGCCCAGTTCTGGAATGTGATATGAGCAGAGCAGATATAATTATTTCCAAATTTGGCCACAATCCATATTTTATCCATATTTATCCATGTTTTACTGCAAAGGGTCTTGTCTCCTTCAGAAAGAAATCCCCTGGGCAGAGAGCATATCCTCAGTAACTCACTGTTTACCCCATACTGGGTGGAGTTTCCAACAAATTCTCTGCAGAGGAGCCAGTCTTGCTACTGATGCAGCTATCTCCCAAAATGAGACCTCTGTCTCCTCAGCAGCCTGTCTCACTTAGGAAATGTTGCAGCTTATGAGATCATTCACAGTTCTCTGAGCAGCAACTAATTCTTGATACAAAACCTGTTGGCAATAGCCTGTATTTTTTTAAGGAGCAGAGACTCCTGTGCATATCATCACGTGAAGCAGGAGGGAGTTTCAGGACTACTGTAGAGATCTCTCGCCAGTCAGATGCTTGTTCTGCTTCTTCAAAGAGATGGTGGGATGTGAACCAGCTTTCATTCAAAAATGATGTAGGCATTTAGCACATGACTGTATGTCCTCTTGTACCTTCTGGGATCATTTTGTCTGAATTGTGCTGATGGAACTCTATTGCTATCAGATGGCCCTTTGCAGAGTTGCTTCAGGGATGAGCAAGATGTAGATTGAACCTGCTGCAGAAGCTATTGCGAACTGACCTATTCTTCTCTTGCTTGTAGCCAGCCAGTCAGGGATGGGTGGTGTATTCACTTTGTGGCTGCAGAGCCATGAGTCTTCTGATTTTCCTGTATAAATGTCTTCAGATGCAGTTTGACAGCAGATTACACTGAGAAGATTTTTCCACTCCGCAGTTCTACACCATCAAGACCCGCTTAAATTATCCTACAAGCTGCACCTTCAGAGAGACCCATGTTGCTTACACATCTCTGGTTTTGGCTGACAATTTATACACTGTTACTAGCTAGGCCACTTCTCTGGAGAGCCCCCCTTTCTCAGTCTGACAGAGATGCAGGCAGATGGAGCTACAACTCTGTGCTGCCTAAAAAAAACCCCAGAGCGATAACCCTTTACAAATCATGACAAAGAGTCACTGTGTGCTCAGGTTTGCCTTGGGGCTGGTTTGCTTTTACAGAGCTGGACCAGTTTCTCCTGAGTCAGATTCTGTTATGTGCAAGCTACTGTGGTGCCTTTAATTCAGTTCAAGAGTGGATCAGATAGGTTTCTTCCCCTTCACAATTGTTACCTTGTTATTGCTCTGTTTGTTAATGTGTGTTCTGGTAGCATCGCACAGCTAGGAGCATGCCCCAGGGCCTCCTGGTGCAGTAAGTGTCCATGGTGTGTTTTTCTCTCCTGATTGTGTAGAAGGAGTCATCACTGCATTATAAACTTATCTCTACAGCTTCTTGAGGCTCGTTATTGCCTGTGGGAAAGCTTCATGCATGAAAAGTGTCAGGCCCGGCTTTCTGTGGGATAGGCTGGACTGTTACACCCTGAGCTGAAAGGTGACCGTTTCTTTTTCTGCACTGGGACTGATACGAGGGAGCAGACAGCAGTAGGTCAGAGCTGTGTTAGACCTCAGTCTAATGCTGGCCCTAGGTAAGGCTCTGCAGCGGTCTCCAAGATTCCCTTGGAAGTCAAAACTTGGCTAGAGAATATGATGGTGAATAAGCAAGTCCCATGAAGAACAGGAAATAATCTCTGCAGTTGTGACAGCTAGTGCTAGTCTGTGGGAAATACACAGAATTTGTGTGAGTTTTGCAGTACCAGTTTTATTCACGTGATTCTTTTTGGCTGATCTAACACCTTGATGTTGAATTCAACCATTTCACATCCCGGGAAGCAAACATTACCACCACAGGACCTTCTCCAGTGCATGAAGGTGCTGTTTGCATTTCCCATTGCACTGGTACTGCTCAGCTGTGAAAAAACAGAATCACAGTTTTACCAAGGCAGCGACTGCTAGAAGGGAAGAGTCTCCCAAGAGATTATAGGTGGTAAGTTGCACTGTTAGCAGAATGCAGAGAGCTGCAGTGATACCTACCTAACACACTTATGTAGCCTTTGGACTCATTTGCATTAAAACCAATTTGAAGGTCAGGAATAAAGCCGTATGTGACTGCATGTATGTATTTACACTTTTCTTGCAAAGGACAAAATCAAAGAAAGTGATGTCTGCTTTACTGGTGATTAATATTGTTTGTCTGCATGAAGATTGTTTTCTCTGAGGCTTTTAGGGCATGGTCTTTTGCACCTGATGGGCTGCTCCTGTGTAAAATTCCTTCAGAGAATACTCCAGAGGAGCTAATTGCAATTAAAACCCAGAAGACTGTGTCCCATTCCTTCTTGGACATCTGCTTTGCCTTCTGTTATCTTAAAGTTACATCTTCAGTGCTCTCAGTCTGCCAGAGTAGGACCACCCTTGCCTAGACCTTTGCCCACGTAAGGTTTAGTACAGTCCTAACCTGGTTAGGAATCTGAGGGTTTTGCCCTCGTTTCTTTGGGGTGTATTAAAATGGACTATCCTGCTATGAAGTGTAAAAAATAGGCAGAAGTAAAACAAAGATTCAGGCTCTGAATCTTTAAGCTCCAAAGACCTCATCTTCCTGTACCCCACTGGAAATGAAAAATGCCTGTAAATGCAAAGTCTTGTATCTCCAATGTCTTCAGATTTAACAAAGTAGGTGAACACATCATTGTCCCTCTGTTTCTGCAGTCCATCAGAGTCTTTAGCCCCAAATCTTTGCTCAGTCTTTAGCTGGACAAAATAGACAAGGAATTTGAAGTGAGTACGAACACATCAGGACTCCTGAGTTTAGCTAAGACTGCATTTAAAAATAATATTGTCTTAGAAAATGAAAAGCCTATGTCCTGCATCTGCTGAGCAAGGGGTTTCATGCCTGTGTTTTTTTCTTGCGTGCTGGCAGATTCACAAAATGGGATGCATTCTGATTGTGGCTAAATAAGCAGCTGGAGGGCTGTTATCTCTGTGCAGAGACACGGGCCTGTTGCCCTTCTGTTTTCAGACACTCTGCCCGTTCCCCTTCCTTTGTAGAGGCTGTAGCCTTATGGGAAGGTGAGCATGTTCACATGCATCATGGTGTTGGTGGTAGCTGAGACTGAGGTCAACAAATTGTTTCTGTCCCACTCCTCTGGAGGAGATCTCTTAATAATTAATACTCAGTATTTGTACCTTTTGGTAAAGCACTCCGAAACACCTGTCAGGCTGACTCGGACTTTGTGTAGCCAGTGATCATTCTCCCATCTCTGGCATTCAGCCGTTTAGGAGTGATAAAATGTAAGCTGTGCACAAAACTGGCAACTCAAAACAGCTCAGGTCGGATTTGTTTGCTGCTGTAACCTCCTTGACATCAGCAGAGCAGCAGCATTGTTTCCTCTACATTCATGAGTAGGAGACCACCAAGAAATGAAGGCTGAGTACTGAAACGTTTCCCAGTGCTGTTTGGCCAAGAGCTATTTGGTGGCTTGGGTTCTGAGAAGGCGCTGTTCTGTTTCTTCCTTTATATGCCGGTGCTAAACAGTTCAAAAAGGACAGGGAGAAAAAAAATTACCCTGTTCAGTCTAAGCAAAATGATAAATCAGCTCTCTTGAAATGCATGTCTGCTTTATATGGTTTTACTTTTGGTGGAAGGGGAGACACATGGTGTTTTTCTATTGCCGCCTGTTTCTGGCAACACAGGACCTGCTCGAAAGCCACTGAAAGTTCCCACAGCCAGTTATTACTTTGGATCTGGCCAATAGGAAACTCTACTCTCAGCAATATGGAAAGTAATTAAAAATACATAAAGGTCACGTTTATAGAGCCCTTTCCACATCATTTAGTATTCCTAGTTGATAGAGTGTGTTGTGTTTCTTACTCCTATGTGTAGAAGATGCTTGCATCACCTGTGGGATGCTGAAGAGGGATGTTGTGCAGGTGTTGCCCTAAGTGCCTCAGCTCCTTCCAGGACTTTTTATTCAGATCTCTTTCCAAGCCTGGCAGGAGAGTTGAACCCCTGTGGAAGCAGAATTGCAAGTGTTGTCTTTGTTGTGTGAATGATGCATAACCCTCTGCCTTCAGCACTGAAAGCCTTTGCTATTCTTCACTTTCATAGGTGGTAGTTTCCTTCCTATTCACAGGTCCTTAGGAAACATCTGGAGTCACCTATCTGTGGCCTGTTGTTTCCAGCTCGCTTTTTTTTATGTCTTTAAACACAGGGTGTGTATGTGTGTGACGGGGAGATTAGGAATGTGCATTTGGGTGTTTGGTAGAAGACGAGTGTCCTCAAGGTCCCTTTATAAACGTTGGAGCTAAGGCCTCTGGAAGACCATTCAGGGCATGAAAGTTGTCTCTGCTAAATCATCCTCTGAAGAAGTGTCTTTCTTTCCACTGTCTATACGGGGAACCCACAGAGACCAGACTAAATTACCACAGCTGAAATTAGATGCCGCAGAAGGTGGCATGAATACCCCTGCAGTTTCATCTACTAGTCACCCACTGAAAGGCTTGTGGTTTTCCTATTAATGTAGCCACTCAGCTGGCCTAAGCAAAAAAGCCGTCTTTGTGGAAAACTGTGTATTAAGCATCAGTCTTTATTGCACCAAATACCTCTTTTAAATCCTCACCCTGTGAAGCTGTTGACACATGTTCGAGTCACTCTACCACCTTCTGCCAATAAACGCGTGTGTAATCGTATTTGTGTATACTAGTTACATGTTGCTGTGGAAGTTTTGGCATGCTGATATATATCTGCATGCCAGCCGTCACAGCCTGTGGCTGCATGGCTGTATATGGAAGTTCACCTGTGAAGGTATCCAGAATTTCCCTTTGGGTCTGTTTGAGGTCTAAACCAAGTAGCTCAGAAGAGGGCAAGTGGAGCTGCTACGTGTCTGAAATGGGTGGCAGTCTCTGGCAGTGAAAATTATGGCCGCCCATTTGAAAGCTGGCTCACATCACCCTGAAAGCCATGAAGAAGGTTTCTTCCTGCCATGCCCTCTCCAGAACGAGATGTTCCCTGTGGAGTGGTACGCTCTGAGACTCCAGATCTGGCTAATCTCTTCCAGCACTGCGCATAGATAAGGATGACTTGAACATAAAGCAAGCCAGAAAAGTTGTTTGAAGAGTGGCTGGAGGCAGGTGGGAGCAGGCTGAGGAGATGGATGTCCATTTGGTCTGGTACTGTGGCTATGTAGATTCAGTGCCTAAAATCCCATGTGAGGAAAGAATGACGTGGAGAGAGTCATTCCCTGGAGTGAACTGGGGGGGGCTCCTGGAGGCCAGGTGTAGGAAAGCTTGAAAGCGCATGTTTCAGCATAATTAGAGGCTTTTCTGAAATGCAGCTATAACTTCATATGCAAAGTCTGTACACTTGGATTTCATGTTGCACTACACCCCCTGGAGCAGGCCTTTATCTTACGATTACATCACGATGTTAGGCAATATACCACCACCTGCAATTTACTTTGTGGTGACTGTTAATTCGTATAGCGTGGACTGAAGCTATGTGCTAAAACATTTTAGAAAAGTTTCCAGTCTGGTATTTGGTCATTTCAACTTCAAGGTTGAAAAGGACTGTGTACCTTGAAGAAGGTGGTAATAAACATGATGAAAGTGAATAGAAAGCTAAATGACACAGAAGATAGTTTAGGGTCTTCTCTTTATTCATCCACCTGTTAAAGGATAAAAGGACATATAATGAAACAGAAGAGTGGTACATTGAAGGCAGACAGAGGAATTTTCCTTACATGGAGTGTATTGCCATTCATGAACAATATTAGCATGCATAAACATAACAGGATTCTGAAAGAGGTTAAGCATTTAATAACCTCCAACACCAACGTGTCCTATTGCAGTGATAAAATACGTAAAATTCAAGACTACTGAATAGGTTTCAGGCCACTTCTACTTAAAGAGAATTGAAAGAAAAACCTATCTGAGGCAGGCTATGCTATAGCTGTCTGCTACAGCATCCCGTGTGCTGTTTTCCAAAATGCGTTCCAGTCAGCACAGCCAAAGACCGTGAACTGTTTGGGCTGCCGGTTTGATCAAGTGTAATAGTCACCACGCTCCTGTCGTGGTCTGTGATCATCAGTTTATACGGAATACAGTAACAGTCTACTGGAAGATATCGGGCGTTCTGACATCTACCTGAATGGCTGCTGAATGCTTTAAATGTACTTTAGCTTTTTCTACTACAAGTGAACCCATATTGTGCTCTACTTAGAGACACTTCAGCTGGCTCTTAGTGGAAAGGTTCAGACCTTGATCGGTGCTGTACAACTCCTGTCTAAACCAGCCCAATGACGTGACTGTTAACCTGGCTGATATTATTCCCAGAGAGTCTGAAACAGCATCTTCTCTTTTACAAGACATATAAATGCTTTATGAGACATGTAAGTTCCCAACAGATGCTGCTGCACATCTGCTCTGGACAGGCAGCTCCTGGTTACCTCCCAACTGACTTGGCTTACAGGCAACTTGCCCCTACCAACTGTGTGCCCACATCTGTACAGTTTTGTGACCAGCAATAAGACTTGCACTTCTACAAGCTTGAAGAGATTTACTGAGTCAGGGACATATGCACCATGCCCCGTTGTGCAACACAGGCACCCCAAACACTGCCCGCTGGCAGCTGAGACCTCAGGCTGAGCGCTTGAAGGATGTCTGTAGATGGCCATAAGTTCTCTTTACTGATACAGAGATGTAAGTTCATGTGTTACGGAACCAGGTAGGGCAGGAGGGATATGGACAATCTGACCTGCAAATGCATCACCTCTTCATCCTGGAAAGTGAGATTCTGCTTTTTACCAGCTTCTCTTCCACGCTGGCCAATGTGAGCCACACAGCTCTCAGAGGACAGTTTTAGAGATGAAAATGCTGTGCTTGTCAGTTGTTGAACTTCAGAGCTGTTCATTCCTGCCCTTTCCTCCCACCCCAAACAGTGAAATGCTTGCTAGCACTGTCCAGGAATTCATCTGTTGGCATTTTAATATGCATATATACAATCATCCAATTGCTACAGTTACACTGTGGGAATCTTGTTTCTAAAAATATACCCGTCTCTGTTGCTCTCCGGCACTAGCATGAGATAATGTATCACGTTCCCTAGTTGCCATTGACACAGGATGAAGGTAATCAATACAGCTAGTAATACATAAAGACAACAGCAATTATAATTACAACTGATTTCACTTAAAAACATCATCTTCTAGCCTACATTTTTACAGCTTCAGCTGTACAATGCATTAAAACAATCATGTGCTTCCCTTTGCTAAATAGAATCCTGTTATTTTGCCTGAGAGCATCTTTTGAATAGCTTGAAGAGGTTAGGTTTATGATGGGAACCCTAAACCAGTTCATACTCCAGCAGGTGCTCAGTTGCTATCAGTCAGTGTACTTCCACCAAAATCAAGAGAGATCTGCCTGTTTGCATCACTCAGGATGTGATTGCTGTATTTTGTCTAGGGAAACGTGTGCACATTGTCTTTTGAATTCAAGGTGCAGCAAACAACTCTCTGCTAAGAAACCTGATCTTCCATGTTCCAGCTTTGCTTCTGCATTATTTAAATTGCAGGTGAGAGCATTGTGAGTCAGTGGAGGTTGCAAAAAATTGACAGAATCCCATTGAATTTTTATTATTTAAAAAATCGTATTTTGGAAGGGTTTTGTATTACACATAGCCCCTCTAATCCCAGAGGAGCTACTGAGTGTATGGCATTACTCAGCCTTACTGTCGTATATTCTGGCCCAAAATAACTTGTCTGCCTGGTGAGCGAAGGAGGGGGCTTGGGAGCCTGAACTTCAGTGTTACAGCCAAAAGTCTCAGTGACGAGACGTTACATGTGTGCAAATCAGTACATTCCAAATTACAACACTGATTGCTGAGAAACTGTTGATGCATCTCTGTTTTTCCCTTTCCCTGCCCATAGAATAACAGCAGTAATACTAGAAAAGGCAAGGAGCATTCATGAATTAATAGAAATTGTAAAGGTTGTCAGTGCTTTGGAGTTCTTCAGTGAGTGGTGCTAAATAAAGTACACCTTGGTCAGTGTCCACGGAACACATACAAAGCTCTGAAGCCACAGGAGAATTCCTCTGGCTGTGGGGTTTCCAGCAATGCTTCTCTCTTGTGGGAAGGACCTGCCACCCCTGAGAAAAGGCAGTGGAAATGGAGGGGAATGGATGTCGAAGCTGTGTTTTGTACCCACGCAATAATCCAGAGCTGCTCCCAGCTTTGCCCCTTAGAGTCTGTTTTGTAGCCACTATAGCTCATTGTATCTTTCTTCCAAAAAACTGAGTGTAAAAGGAACCCCACTACCCTCATTGAGGCCTCTGTACTTCTAAATTAAAATATTTCCTTTTCCCCTGGAGATTGTAGTGAATCTGTTGCTTTCCCAAGAATGTTTCTTCTACCTATAGCCATATTCTGTCCTTAGTTCTGGTCTGGATCTCTTCTAGACGGTTATTATCTTTCCCATTGAACACAAAATTTCTTAGAGAGCAGCCAGGAAAGAATCCTCTTTCCCTCTTTGAGCACGTGGTGCTGGAGCTGCTGCTGTAGCTTGTCATACATTACAATACTGTCAGCACTGGCTTTTCTCCCATTGCAAGGGTTTTTGGAGCCTGGCAAAGGCAGGGCCACTGAGCACTCTTGGAAACCCCCAGCGCTTCGTGACAGGCTGCTCCACGGCATGGAGCTCTGCCTCTCTGCTTGATTGAAGCAACACCTGCCCACGGCCTCTGGGCACCATGGCTTTTTGCTGTTAATAGCAGATAGCCTAGTACTAAAATCCTCCCCTTTTCTCTGCTGCTGAGATTTACTGTTCAGCTTCAGTGAAGTTTTTCTGATTAACCAGGCTTTTGTTCCTACCTTTCAGAGTCGCAAGGAAGCCCTGTTCTGCAAACCAGGAATTAGCGTAGCTCTGTTTTGCTGTTGCTTTTGACTACTGAGGTAGACTTGCAGGTCTCCTTCTGCCAGATGGGAAGAAAGCTGCTGAAAGACACCTCCTTCTTAGGGTCTTTCATGGAATGCCCCCCACCCCACCCCAACATCACAGCCCTGGTCTAGCAAGGCACCGTTGTGGAAACTGAAGCCTCAAAACCTGAACAGGACAAGAAATGTGTAACCTTTGGAACTGACATGATGCTTCAGAGCCAGCCTCTATTCTTAGCAGAGTGGTGAAAGTCATAATTTAAAAATAAGATCCAGTGCAGTGCTAGCAAAGAGTTATATTCATGGTATTCCTGTGAGTAAATCCCTCAACATGAGGGAACTGAAGCTCAGAAACGCTCCACCAAAATAAGGTCCAGCTGTGAGGCGCCCGTAGTACTGATCTGAGTGGGAGAGAAGTGCCACACTTGCCACATCAGCTGCTCTCAGTGGAGTGGGTGACCCCTTCCCTTCCTTCCCCCTGAAACTCATGCGTGTAGTTTACTCAGTATTATGGGTCAAATGAGAGCTTTTCAAGGGCCTCTATAGGAGTTAGCCAATGCAAGTGGTGAAATTTGATGTATAGATTCCCCCTTTCGAAAATCCCACCAGACACTTAACGCGGCTGTTGTTCTGCTGTCTGATGGGGACTAGATGCTGCCTTTACACCATTCACAGCCATTTCTGGTTTGCATCTAGGTTACCTAATGCTGTGTTTTAGCTTGAAATCTCTCAATGTTGTAACATACCACCTTTTAGGGTCATGTGTAGTCAAGAAAGGGCCAGTTTCAGGCTGGCTTTGAGCAGGTATGGCCACAGATCTATACTTATGGGTTAGAGCTAGAATGAACTGTTTGGGGATCATCCAGGACATGGTTTAGTAGGCATGGTGGTAATGGGTTGGTGGTTGGACTTGATGATCTTAGAGGTCTTTTCCAACCTTAATGATTCTATGACTCTATGGTTCATAGTCATTTTATTGGGAGAAAAACCACAGAACTAGCTGTATTCAAATCCTGTTCATCTACTGCTTCAATGCTGTTTGGATTTTGAGGTTTCCCTCAGAAACCTCACTCATTTTTTACAGCCACAGTTGGATGTAGGACATACTCCTTTCGCATTTGGGTCATGCAGAATTTTTCTAATAGCTTCAACTGAAAGAAGGTGAGACCTTGAAGTTCCTTGTTGCACTTACTCAGGTCAATGGGAACCTTACTTAGGATCATGCCAACAAGTGAAATACTGGATCTCATAATAACATGTCTCTGGTGCTTAGCCGGCGGTTTTACTCACCATGTAACCCATACCCTGGAACCCAGTCCCACCAGAGTGAAATGAAGCACGTGTGTGAGCTGCATTGCTGACAGGCTCTTTTATCCTAGGCAAAAGTGGTCAGCTATCTGTGTCTCATGGCCTGGCCGTAAGGTCTGAGTCGTGCCTGTTAACTCCTGAGGCTTACACTGCCCAGTGATGTCAGTGGGAGTCTTGCATGAGTAAGCAAGCTATTCTTTCCTCTAATGAAGTTATTTGATTGTTCTATATAGTGTATTTAAGCTGTAAAGGAGTTTTACACAAGCTACTACCAAACCCACACATCTCATTCCAAAGTTTCACACTGCAGTTTTATGAGGGAAAGAATTAGCTACATCTGAAAAACAATCAGAAGATAAAAGAAGCCAGAAGTTAAAGAAGAGGGTGTGTAATGAGCATTAATAATGCAGATAAATGACAGAACAACCTAGTGAAGATTTCATGTTTTATTGTTATTAAAAGTTTGTTATGAAATTGGCACAACACATAAAAATAGATCTGTGGTGAATGATACATATTACTATTATTGCCAGGTCATTTCGTGCACACCCTCACCTCTTAAAATCAGAAATTAACGAATATAAGATACTTCATCAGCTAACTGTGAAACCAGTGTTACTGCAGCAGAGAGAGGCTGTGCTTTCTGTTGACTCTCTCAAATGGATAAAGCAGACAGAAATAGTCCTCTATTCATACTTAAAAATAAACTCAGGAGAATGAAAGAACAGATTTTTAGAGTATGCTCCAGCTGAAAATAACTGAAGAGGAAGAGCTAGAAATACCCCTTTTCTTATGGACCTATTTCCATGAAAGTCAAAGGGATTTTTGCCATGGATTTTAAAAGCAGCAGGATATAGTTATTTGTTGACAGACAGATGGAGAGGCCTAGCAACAGAAGCTAGGGAGGACCTGTGGCAAAGTATGAATTTATTATTTTGATGTTGCACATGCTGCTGAATCTCCTTGTTGTAGTAATTGTGTATGTTTGTAACAGCAGTGATTGCTGGGAGGAGCTGGAGGGTGTATCAAAGCCAGATAAAGCGTCTGCAGCTCATTTTTCTCCCCGTTTGGATTGGCCTTGGTTCTAACCCCACACACCATTGATCGCAAGGTGACTTTTACCTGTATGCTTTCTGATCCACTTGAGAAAATCAGAACAATACCCATGATTACAAAAATTCTCACCAGGTCACTAACTGTTTCTAGACTTGGGTAGCTTTTCTTCCTAACTTCTGTGCTGATCGCAGTGAGCATTTGGGGCTGCCCTCAGCCTGACTCTTGGTCCTCATACTGTCATATCAGTTCCAGGGGTGCTGGGAGGTTGCTTAGAGCCGCCACTAAGGCTCTGGCTCAGCAGAATTGCGCTTCTGCAGTTTTCTGCATGGACAGGTCACTGTAACGAGCCTCAGTGCAGAAAGCAGTGCTGTAGATTTGTGGGGGGGAGCACTTCTCGCGGACGGGAGGCGAGATGAGCCCCACATCAGATACACTGCTTGAATGGCTGTGGGGAAAAAAAATGCCTTAGTGGCATGGCTATTCCTACTAGTTATTTGGGAGCCTCTTTCAAAGAGGCCAGGTTGGAACATGAACCCATTCATGCTTTCCAAACTTGTAGGCAATGCTGGTTTTTGCCGTGTGTCCTTGCGTTTTGTAATTTGTAGTAATTTTGCAAATGTCCATCCCTGGGAAACCGTCATGCAACTCCACAGCCTGTGCTCTTGGTTGGCTCTGAAATGCCCACTACCCACCTCTGAACTCATGCTCCACTAGGACTACAGCACGTAGTGTTACCTCAAAACTACTACCAAGCTTGAGAGCACTGTGGCTACTCTGTTTTTGTTTCCTCCACAGTGAACAGTATTAAATCCTAGAAGATAAAAATCTCAGTGCTGCTCCCTTACATTAAAATCTCAGGGCTTCAGTCCCAGCCTCACAGCAGGAGAGTGACAGGGGTGGAAAGCTGGCACAGCAGAATGGTGAATCAGGCTCTCCCTTTGGTTTTCAGGCTGTTTACTCAAAACAGCCCTTGAGAAAGATGCTATGCCTCAAGCAGATGTCACATTCAACCGGTTTAGCAATATTATGCCTATTTCTTCTCAAGCTAGTCAAGGAGGGGAGGGAGAATATAATGTATGTTAGTGCAAGTTCACATAGACAACATATGAATATTTGGTACAAAATGTTCTTTCAAGGTGGGGCAAACATTTCTAATTGTGACACAAAAAGAAGGTATTCTGTAACATTTTTAACATCTTGGCTGTGAAAAAGTGTTTATGTGAAATATGTTTAGACACAGACTACCTCATGTGATACCGAAGTATTTCAAGGCTCTTTGTGAGTAAGCAATAATAACCTTTTTTATTATTATTATTAAAGCAGTTTTATCACACTAATTCCAAACATAACTAAATAATTTGGTCATGTTTTTTTGGGTTTTGTTTTTTTTTTTTTGCTTTTTCCCCTTTGGAAAAAATAAATCTGTGCTAAGTTGAGTGATTCCACTCCACATGGGTTTTACCCATTCAAGGCTTCTTTAATTTCAGAATTTATTTCCTCATTCAGAGGAAACCATGGAAATATGCAACTAATAAATTCTAGCAGAAGATTTCAAAAGTTGGTTCACACACACACTTAGTCTGAAGAACTGCAGCTTCCGAGAAGCTCACAGACTACTTGTCCCTACTGAGAAACATTTTGAAAATCTGGCCGAATTTGGAAAAAGTCTTATTTCAGGTCTGGTAGGGCTCATATCCAAAATGAAGATCTGAATAATCTCTGAATTGTGGAGCCCAGAGAATTCAGATGGAGGTTTTGCAGCACAGTCTCCCATCTTGAACGTTTGGTTTTGGCTCGAAGTCCAACTGAACAGAAAAATTTAAGGCCTCGGTTTTCTCTGACTTTTCTCTGACTGCACATAGAAGTGTTCAGCAGTAGCTTCTGAACACGGTCAGCCAACATAACCAAGCATGCGTGGAACAGCCCTTGGATACGTAGACGTCATCCTTCCCTCGCCTGCCATAGCCCAAGAGCAAAAGAAAAATAAAAATTCTTCCAAACTGATGTTAGACAGACAAATAGATGTGAAAGCCTTAACTGTGACTTTCTGACCTTTCCTGAGCTCTCGGCCAAACCACAACCCATCAGAAGTGGGTTCACAGCCCTTCTTGCCTTGAAGCCTGGCTCAGAAACCACAACAGGGCAGAATCAGGTGGTGGGCACTATGGTTGGTAGAGTTATGCAAAGGCAAAACCAGAATTCAGGTTCAAAAAAGCGTTTTCCTGAGACAGAAAACTATTAGAGCAGGAACAAATGGGAGTGCCCAGTGCAGTGGGTGGGAGCAGAGGCAAGGCAGTGTCACTGGGCCCCTGCTCCTGACAGAGAGGCCACTGGCACAGTAGTGCATCGAGCTCCTCTTGGCTTCCCTGGCGTAGGCACTGTGCTGTGCTGAGCTCGTGCAGGATAGCAGAAGTCTAAGGACTGTGCTAACCTACCAGGAATCCCAAGCAGCTGAAAATTCAAGTGAGCCAAATTGCTTTTTCTGGGCTACGCTAAAGGCATGGAGGGGAAATCTCTATTGGCATTGTGCTGGCAGGGAGATCCCTTTTGGTTTTGTGCTACTGTAGGGTCATGGTGCTACTTACTCTCTCCAGCCTCCTATTTTATGGCCTACTGGACTAGCCTTGGGCAACGGCACTGCGTCAGCAAACCTGGCTTTACATATCTAGTTGGACAAAGCACTAGCCGGGAAGAGTGCTAAATATCTCCCCAACCAGAATTTATCTTCTGCCTGCGTCTGCTGTGGAACCATAGAGCATTTCCAAGCTGGAGAAAAATCCAAACACCTCATGTAGAAGCACCTTTCCCTTGGAATTTTATTATCACCATCATCATAATTTTTAAGAATATATTTTGTATCGAAACGCTGTCAGCATTCTTTATACAATGGAAAATGACACAGTCATCATGTATCATGTAAAAGAGTAAAAACAGAGCAAGACAAGAACATTTTATATTAAGATTCAGTCTGGAGTACAAATAGAATCTGATGTACAACGTAAAAGCCACACACCAGATAAAAAGATCAACTGGAAAATAACAGGTTCTCTCTTAATTTGGAAAAAAGAAGTAAAAGCCAGGGAACAGCAATGTTAAGGCTAAAAATTCTATTTTTAACTTGTATTTTATAGGTGGCAGCCCGATTCTTAACTCATCTGCAGGAGCAGCAACATCCCCCTGGCTTTACAAAGAGATTTGCACTTGGATGAAATAAGAATCAGGCTTCTGTGCTTGGAGGACTCTGATTGACCTCAACAGGCTTTGGACTAGAGCCACAGTTGGAATTTCAGCTTGCAGGCTAAGGCTTCTTAACTGCAGGCCAAATTAGCACAAAATGAGGCTTTGCAACTGGCATTCTACCCCTAACTTTGGGTATTCCAGTTCTGGTTGCTTTAAACTACAGCTTTATTGCAGGTTTAACATAGTTCTGTTTGTGAGATTCTTCTTTTTTTTTTTTTTTTTTTTAATATTGTGCTACAAAGGA
>Ga0065711_1034924_pt1 | contig 23039 bp, 15 predicted proteins | sample Hoacrofraction12_FD_59098 | JGI IMG/M metagenome (GOLD analysis project Ga0065711, IMG submission 59098) | Hoatzin crop microbial communities from Cojedes, Venezuela - Epithelial fraction 12 v2 (version 2) | ecosystem: Host-associated > Birds > Digestive system > Esophagus > Crop | place...
TTTCCAGTAATTTCCAGCCTGAAGCAGCATGTAGAAACTACGTGCAGCCATGTTTGTATGCCCTCCCGCCCCCTAAAAAAATAGTAATGCCTTTTTCCTGACGTGGAAGTGATTTTATCTATTTGAGATGGTTATGTCCACTTCTGTATTCTTCAAAATGTTTCATACAAATAGTCTCTTCTACTTGATGAAGCCTTTTCTATGCATCTATCACTAACAACACACATAAGCCTTCCTTTAATTAAGCTGGATGGATAATCCCTTAGCATTCTTATACCATTTTGTTCTCTGTCCTTCATAAAAATAAGCCTATTTCATTTTATATGGTATCAGTTATTTCAACTGAAATTTCAGTAGTTGTTTTGATTATTGACCAAACGTTTGCCAATAATTTCGTTGTGGCTAGTGATTTTATAGGAGGAGCAGTTGGCTCTCCGCTGGCTTTCAAACCCGCATGAATAAAGCTTCAAGAATCCCTCAGTGGATCTGTGGTTGAAATGTTTTTTCAAGACATCTACCCAAGACAAGACTGTTACCTGTCAGTCTGCTATAGATGTTCCACATCTCTTGCCGATACGTAAATAGCTGCAGCTTGTGGGGGCAAGGGATGGAGTGCGATGGGTTTCAGAGAGTGGAGAGAATTAAATAAGGACATGGGTAAGGGTTATATTTCCCTTTGCTTTCTTCGCAACGAGACCTAGGATTTTCAGAATTTGGCCATTGCTGTGTTACTGCTTTTCCTGCTCAAGTCAGTGGTTACTGGCTCCGGTGGAAACAGAGTTAGGGTAACGGCAGGCTCTGCTGACAGGGCCCAGTGTGCTCCACTCGGTTCTGGAGTGACTGGAGAGCTGAATGCCAGAGAATCGTAGTAGCGTTAGGGCTATACAGTACTTGTTTCCTTGGCTGCGTGAGACTTTGGGGCTAACTATTTGTTATGGGGCACGATTTCACCTCCTGGGAAACACTAGTTTCGACTTGTCCATTTTGTCTTTCCTCATGATGTTTCTGCTCCAGGTATTTTAAGTGATCCAGTTGGAAAATGATAAGATATTTAACTTCTCTCTTCTGTGTAAATCGTGGAAAATTTTCCTTTGTGTGATTTTCTTTGTGTAACTGGCTTGCCTACACGTTGTCTTCTCAAGATGGATTCTTTTAATTTTTCTCTCGCTTACCTTTTCTTTTTAAATTGGAAAATTCAGCAGTCCCCATTTCTTAGGCATTAGAAAAATAAAATATCTTTTTGTGTTTTGAAATTTAGACTTGATGAAATTGTTTAAAGTTATGGAAACCTTTGCAACGGGCAAGCTATGTAGGAAACCTGTTATTCAAAGGTGCATTAGTGTGTTTGCTATTGCCTTCCAGCAAATTTGTATACTTGCTTCTTTTATGAAAATTAAGTTCTTGTTATATTTAGGGTAAGATAATATCCCTGATATCAACAGGAATCCTGTGGGAAAATTTTATTACCAGCATTTGCCTTGGGTAATATCTCATTCCACATAATGATGAAATAGGTCTTTTTGTATTCTCCGGGGTAATTCAGAAACATCTGGTTCGCATTAGCTCTTCTAAGTACTTTGTTTAAGAGAAACGTATTGAAGAAACCTTTCACAGCCCTTAGCAGAGCGACTGCCTTGTATTTAGTCTTGGGCTAAGTGCTTTCCAGTATGAAGGACTGTTCTAGCAGCAAGGACAAGTAGAACACCATCCTGTAATAAAACAGCACCCAGTGCTCTTTGCAGAGCATTAATGGTCTGCTTTCCCAGCACCTTACAATCGAGGTAATGCAGACTGACCTGCTGTGAAGAGTTCCTTGAATTCTGTGAGGTTTCATTAAATCTCTTAGTCTTTTTGCAGCAAGTGCCGTAAGTGAATGAATTATAGAGACCATTGGTGGCAGGAATTTTGCAAAGGTGTGTGATGATCCCCAGATCTTTGTGATTCTTGATTCCTGAGTTAATTTTAATTTTGTTATTCATCAGTGTTGCTCTTACCTTGCCTCTTTGTTTTTCCGTCATAAAAGCTTCTGAATTTTTATTCAATGATTTTCATGGTTCAGTCTGAAGCTATCTTCAGAAGACAACACCAAGAGCTATTTCTAGTAACATTCCTGTCTGGTCCTATTCCATTACCACCATTTCATTAGTATTCAGGCCTGTTTTTCTGTCTCATATCTGTCCTATATTTCTTGTTTCCAGGCAGAACTAAATTTATAGCTGCCCTTTTACCCTGTTATCCCAGACCTGATTTCTTCACTGCAAAATGCTCTCAGCGTTGTGATAGGAGAGGCTCTGCCCCACACAACTGCCACAGCTGCCTCTTGTTCCCTGGGGACACAGAGCCTGGGCAGCCTTGTGCTTCAGTGATCCCAGTGCTTTGTGGTGGCCAATAGTAACCACTGAATCAGGGCTAGAAATTCGGATAGCTTTGTAGATAATGACCTGTTCATAGGGGAGGGTCAGAGTACTCTTCTGTCTTACGCTTTGATAACCTTTCCAAACTGAGAAAGTTAATTGTTTTCCACTATAACAAGAATATAAACAAAAATGTCTGATACACGGCAGCCTTTTAGAAGTATCTGGGCAACTGAAAGTGCAGCCACCTGGGAGGGCTCCCAGAATTCTCCAAGTACTCGGGGTAAGTGTTCTCTCCTATAGACAATTTAGGACTGTTTAGTGTTATTAAACACCAGTTTGGCCTTTTACAAGACTAAAAGTTGGGATTCTACTGCCTTAATTCACAAGGTCTGTATGCTTTTTCCCATGTCTTTCCTTCCTTGTTTAGATAAAGCTGTCTGTCTTGGCAGATTCAGCAGAGTTTGAAGAAATGTTAATATTCAAATATATATAATTGGATTTTAGTATTACAGTTCTCTAAATAGCAGGTGATTTTCACTTTGCAGTTGATCTATTTGCATTTTTTGCTTGTTTAATCCCTGCTACAGGTTGAGCTTATATCTTGTCACCCTGTGCCTAATGATTTTATATTTCCTTTCATTGCTGACATGAAATGATGGCAATCGTCTCTACTGTACGTAGTTCTGCATAGCTTCTGCTCGTCTCCACTTTTATTACTGGTTTTTCTGTATGTTTTTGTGGACACTTCCTGGCTTATGCTGCATTGTTTAACTTTTCATAAATTTTTAAATTCTTTTCTTCTCTTCACGTGCCTACTTTTTTGATGGTGACAGGAAATCATGGCCCAAGCAAGGGCTGTGCTCGTATCGGATGCGCTGTATGTGGAGAGTGGGGAATGTGTCCAGCTGCCTTTCAGCCGAGATATCTGTGAATGGATTAGCTGTCGTTTGCCGAGAGGTCCATGGTTACAAGAAAGGTAGTATATCAAAAGGTGGCTCAGACTTTAAAAAAAATGGTGGACAATTTTGTATGAGTGGGTTGATATGTGCTGGAGTGCAGTGTTCTGCCTGTGTGGTGGAGTCTTTGCAAATGAGGCTTCTTCCAGATGATGAATGTTGTGCAGTCAGTGTCATCAGTGCCTTTGAAAAGGTCAAAGGTAATTTTCTTCTTTGGTGCAACTTGAATTTCTAATTTCCACAGACTCACATGTACCCACAAATGTTCATGTGCCAGCTATGACACTTCCACAATGATTCTACGTACAAACAAGATTTGAGAGAGCGTGACACTTACACATCGTATCGACACAGATACTGCAACGAATTCCTCAGCACTAGATTTGCTTCCACTGTTTTGCTCATGTGTCCTTTTTTGTAGGTGCAGTAATGTATGCTCTCATATACATTAGCGTGTTGCACATTTTATGACTTGTTGCTAAACTGATACGTACCAAGCTTGAACTTTTTAAAGTGGGTACAATCTTTGAAATAACAATTTCATTTTCTATTTCTACAAATGCTTACCACGCAAATGCACAAAACCTAGTGGTTTTGTGTGTGTAGATGTAAAATACTTCAGTTTCATGTAAGTATATATTTCTGTGTGTAAGAAAATAAGATAGTTCAGCTGTAAGATTTATTTTAATTTTTTTTACACTGGGAATGAAAGTGAAAGCAACAAAGGAGTGAGCTCTGTGTTTCCAATTTAAAGCAGATTTTTTAATCTGCCTTATTTTCTTCTTTCTGATAATGCTGATATATGACAAAATGGTGTCACAGATGACTATCAGTAATTAAATTTGGAATGTTTATTGCACATCCAAAAGGCAGATAATTTTTTGTGATATGTGCCAATATTTCTATGATGACTTCCCAACTTTCATGAATTGTAGTATGCTTCTACTTCATGTACGCACCATTACCCTTTGGAACCGGTGGAAGTCTTTTCATTCACCGTAGTGTGCTTTATCTCAGTATGTAAGCACACGTGGCATAAATAAACACTTACATAGCTATGATGTGGTGCGTTTTGTGATAATAGCTATGGATTCAGAGAAAATTTTGCCCGTTTGCTTTAGTAGCATAATTACAAGGGAATTCAGGTGTCATTGCTGTTCTAATGTGGGCAGGCAGATTCTATTTTTTCCTTTTTCCTAGGTGGGTGGGTGTTTCGGTTGGTCTAATGGTGTGTCGGTGATTAAATATATAGATTATTTTGTATTTGAAAAATCACGTTTCAGTATAAATTGACTTTAAAAGAAGTATTTTGAGAGTAAATCTTACATCTCCACATGCTAAATGCAGAGTTTGTAATTTTATGGAATTGAATGTTAAATAAGTCTTTCATGAATAATTTTCGTAGAAGGAAGTTTTGAAGTCTGGTATCTTTTATGTGAATTGGATTGCATTTTGATTCTGACCATTCTGAAGTCAGTAAAGATTTGACTTTTATATCCACAAGGATTTACATTAATTTACTTCCTGAAAACCTAGTGACTCTCTTCAGTGTTATAAATCATAGAAGAATCACTGTAAAGATACATGGAAGGCAAAATAATGGACCAGTCTTTGACCATCTTGTTGCTCTGTAACATCTGTCGTATCTGAATCGGAGAGACAATGGAAGACAGGACATGATCGTATGTGTGTAACTCTGACCTATGCACAGCACTGCTGTTGTGAAACACAGGTAGGAAACATTTACGTGCTTCATCTGTGCTAGCCATGGAGTGTTTGTAGGCTTGTCTTATCACAGATTCGGGAATAGTGACTTCATTAATACTTTTAAAAGCCAGTCTAGTGGGACAGGAGGTAGCTTTAGAGTTTTAGGGTTTTTTAACCGCTTGCAGTCAGCAGATGGCAAAATGTGTGTGTAGCTCGCAAACCAGTTGTAGATTTTCTGTTTCCACAGACGGTAATTTGTAGCTAACTAGCAGGACCACAGTGCCATGAGTGCTCATTCTAGTTGAATCTCTCTATATTTTGAGGTTTGCTCAAATGGAAAATGAATGATTGGTCTTGAAGCAAAGCAAAATGCAGTCTGAGAGGTTGAAATGATTTGAGCTTCACCAGAAAATATGCTGATTTTTCAAACTCATCTTAAAAAGCAAAATGCTCAGCCCTATCTTATTCCATTTCTTTGACATTTCTGAAATGGATTTGATTGCAATTTTACATGTAAGCAGCAGATAAGCAGCTCAGACTATAAAGTGAAAATTATTAGCATTAGTGTTTTACTCCAGAGCTCAGGCGTCAGTACTTAACTTACAACTGACAAATGAATAAACTGTAGTTTACAGCTCTGAATTGCTAAATCTTTAATGCAACCACGGGCTGGCTCAGCAATGCTTGAAACCTTTAGCTTCAACCCTTGTGGGATGCTGAAATGCCAGTAAGTCATGGACCATTTGTCGTGCAGCATTTCAAGATTTCTGGAGACAAAGCAGTAAAGCAAAGCAAATTTTTGTGTGTACTGATTTGTAGCCCACTGAGTCCTATAAATTCAAAGAGTGTGGTACAAAGAAGATTGGGAAGTTAAACTCTAAATAAAGAAAAAAGTAGTTCAAAATTAAATGGATTAATATTTGGTAACATTGTGTGTCTGATAAAAAAACACTTCTAAAATAAAAAGAAATGTTTTTTCTAAATTTCATGGCATCTGGACTCTGAAGGAAGCATAAATGAAGTTGTTGCTCTGTGTGCATGGGTAATGGCCCCTTGGAAAAGGTAAAATATAAATTTGTGAAGTCAAAATACTGGAGGCCATGGTCTTAGCGCTGTCAGCTGCTACTGGAGGGTTTAACTGTGCTGGTGTCTGGCATTGCCAGTGCTTGGCTGCAGTGAAGAGAGGTGAGAATCCCAAGGTCCTCTATGCAAGTTATGTTCCTTGGATTATGTGATCTTGGAGCTGCGATCTTTTCCTTGTAGTGGAACTGCTGCAGGAAAAAAAATAACTGTGGGATATCGTCCACTGTAGTTGAGTACAAAGATTTTCTGGGGGATCATGAGGACAAGAACGTTATTATTTAAATCAAGGAAATATAACTGGTATCACTGCAGAAAGGATGTGATGATGTACATTAACTAGTGTACAGCTTCATTACTGCTACCTCTTGCAAAATTCCAAGGGACTATTTATGGTGCTAATGATCACTTTAAAGTAGAACAAGAGATTAGTCAAGTTCATTGCTAATCTGCTTGAAATACCATGGGAATCAAGGTGTAGAATTAGTTTATTTGTAACGACGATTGTAGCTGCCATGGAAATGGTGTATGGTTTCTTCACTGATGAAGGGAATGTTTTCCTGTAGAACAGAATAAGAAACAGGTTGGTTTTTTGGGGGAGGCACTAGTCTGGAGAAGGTGAAAAATTGGAGAGTGCAGTATAATTAACACACCTTCCAGGGCTCTAGCTGAAGAGAAAAGAAAATCTCTTCATTAGTATTAGATATGAGAACTAAGTGCTTGTTAGCTGCTAAAAGGAAAGACTACTTGAACAGCTTACCTGATGGGGGAAAACCAAGGAATTTTAGGCAGCAGACTGTGTAACTTTCTCACCTGCAACAGACGATGCGTTTTGAATTACCAGTGAGTAAATCTTGCCTCAGTAGGGTGTACGTGTACATCTGACCTGGTTACTGTTGCCCCACACAGGGATCGGTGCAGTGTCTGTGGTACATTTTCCCTTTGCCGGTTTCAGCCCGTTACGTGGGTTTGCTGCTCCCGAGAGACTGTATCTGAGCTCTGGGAAAATCTGTACCAGCAGCTGCAGTCTTGCTCGATAGGTGCATTTATATGCTACTGCAGTACAGAGCTATAGTAAATCAGTCACTAAAGACAATTAAAACTATAAAATTGGCTCATGCAGTGATCGTCCAGTTGAAAAGGAAGACAGATTACAGTAATTTCCTATGCGACCTAGATTCAGAGCAAGCATAGGATATAGGGACAAGATGACACGCATCTAGCGTGTGTGATGCAGAACACTCTTCCCTGAAGAAAGCCTTCTTCCTGAGTCTTTGATCTCAACTCTGTATTGTGAAGATTTAATTTATTTAAAAATCTTACTGAAAAGATATGAAATTGACAAATAAGGTAAATGATTACTGCCAAAGTGTTCATTTAGAGGGTTAAATCGTGGGGGCTTTTTGATATTGTGAAATCATGTCTGCTCAGTGGAGCTGATTTATTCAAAATAATCACTGGGAGTAAAATCCTTGGCATTTATTTACGTTTTAATTTGGGTATAAATTTCCTGGTCATCTTAACCACTCTGCCTCAAACTCAGTCCTTCCTGAAATATGCTGATGAGCTTTTCCTGTTACTGAGAAGATTTCTATTGATATTATTGCCCTAAGGTAGATAAGCAAAATAGAACAATAGGATTAATGGTTATCTATTTTAAGGTGCCACTTAATGAGATAAAGTAGAAATACAAGAGCACTTTTCTAACTGCCAGAACCCCAGGCTCAGGTGAGCCTGATTAACACTCTGCTGCGTTTACATAAGTAGAGAGGTGGTCTCAGGTGAGAAAGTACTCTGCGATTTCCCAGGTGGGATATTCCCTGGAATGTTACTTGCTTCATCATGGGCTTTCCTGAAAGTAGTAGACGGCTGCTTCATTGTTGTTACAGCATTTACCTGGTGTGGCTGTGGACTGTATTGTCCTGGCATTTGGGGATTTGTCCTGGTACTTCCCAGTCGTCTTTCTGCAAGGCGTGCTGTCACTGGAATGCATTGGTCAGTTAAGGCTCAGCTATAAGAGGGAGGGAGAAGCTGCTGTTGGCTCAGAAGCTGTGAAATGAGGTGAGCTTGGATACACTGCAGTGGCTTCTGTTTTACTCAAACACTGCAAATAAAGCCGAAGTAATCCATCAGAACTAAACAAGCAGCAACTGCCTGGAAGCTCAGCTTGGCGTTCACACTGGCAGGAGGCAGAGACTCCCAAAGGTGTGCGAGTTCAGGACAGCGCAGCGGTAATGGGGTGGTAATGAGAGGTACACTGATGTGTTAGTTCAGATGGCGTTACCCCTTTCTCGGTGTCCCCAGCAGGTTGCAGGGTTCTGCTCTGCTCCTTCACCTCCACTGTGGTGGTCTTGATGAAAAACTTGACCTTAGTAGAAAAAGTCGTTGTTAATTCGTTTTGAATCCAAGGTGAATTCTTTGGTACATTCGTGTTAGCAACAGCCTGACCTTGTGACAGAAATTCACTCTACTCTTAAGTTACAGGAGCCTGTTGTCATAATGTAGAACACTAGTCACATTTTTTTTCCTGAAAAAGACTGATTCTCACTAGATTAAGATCTATAAAAATGTGGGACGTATTTTAGCAACCCATCTGTGCATCTTGTGGCTTGGTTTTGCTAGCGTATACTTTCATAGACTCGCAGAGGAAGCAAAACTAGTGGGAATCTTCAGTTCTTATCAGTGGACAAGAAGTTCATTCAGTGTCTAAGCAAATGAATATATAGTTTTTGATTATGCTTCGGTCTTACTCTAGTTTCTTATGAGCAACAAAATAAATGGCTTATTCGCACAGCTGAACCCTTTTTCCATCAGTGTGCAGTAGATGCACAAAATAAATTAGGTTTCTAACCTAGATGCTGTATTGATGGATTCTGTTTGATGAGTTCAAGCTGCATATCTTCCCTATTTTTGACATGAGAATACATTGCCATAAAATATTGGTACTATGAAGTGTTGCAGTTAAGTGTTTTCACTAGTCACGTACTAGAACACAGGTTTATAGGGGAGATTTTTGTTGGACAGGAGTGCTGAACGCGCCATAACCAATATCTTTTCCAGCGAGAAATTACACGTTTCTGGCTAAAAGTAACAGCATATGGAAAAGTATATTTTTAGGCCATTTATGTATTGGCCAATGCTTTGAGTTTTATGTGTGCCTGAAAAACAGTGAGGTAAGCTGACCTTAATTGCAGCATCTTTTTATAACAATAATAGCAATATAGCATTATCAGAGAAATTAAATTTTAACATCTGTTGGAAGCATAGTTATGTATTTGAAGACTGATTTCCAGTGTCAACTTTTGTTCATTGCTGTTTAGGCTTCAATCCCCGGTCAGTGTTCACTTAAAAAGAAGAAGCACCCAGGCTATACAGTGATTCAGACTTTATTTTATTCTCTGTGTGTTCTCTGTCCCCAAACACTTCTTGAGAGTATAAATCTCTGAATTTCTTTATTTCACTATACTCTAGTGCTTTGACCTGGGTAGATCTTTACTTCCTCAATTGCATTTTTCTTGCAACAGAAAGAGAATAATACCTATTGTGCCCAGCACAGTAGGCTGGTGAGAAGTTCAGGAAACTGTGAAAAGAGACAGCGTTTTATGCTTCAGGTTTAAACTAAGATCTGTCCAACGTATTGTGATTTTTAAAGGTGATATGTTTGTAATTGGGGTTAAGTTAATCTCTGTTTTAGAAGTAGTATGGACATTTAAAAAAAAATGAAAGGAGTGCTTCGTAGAACTCCTTTGTGCTTTTAGCTGTTTACTTAAAACTTTCATGCAGTTTGTATGTGTGGCTTTTATACCTCATTTAAAAGCAGGCACATCTCTTGAATTGATTTTTGGAATGATGGATAGATCATTCGAGTGCTGTGGGGTCGTATGTTGCATGATTGCTACCAGTTTTGTGTTAGCATGTTGTGTTCCTTTCAATTCAGGCAGTCAGAGGAAAAGAATAGCTGTTGCCCTTTTAATGCGGAAGATCCCAGGGAGCCGCTTATTTGGATGGAGGGCCTGTCTGAATAGAAGGAACAATACTGGCTGCTGAGAAACCCGTGCCGAGGGACATCAATAGCTGTTCACACAAGTATGCTCTTGGGTGTCAGTTCATTGTGGATGCTGTTGGTCCCAGTGGTTTGTCAGCCGTGTTACTGGTGACAGCTTTCTGTGAGCTGCCTGCTGAAAGCACTTGCGGAGCTCAGAGAAGTTCGTATGAAAGGAGAGGTCTAAAAATGGGAAACATAGGATTTCAGAGCAGGGGGCGGGGAGGGAGCGTTCAGACTTCAGTATGAAATCGAACTTGAGTTTTTACTCTGGAATGCAAACCAAAATCCTTTCAGAATGTGATAAATTATTTCCAAAATCTGAATTTTATACCACCACTGTTAAACTATTGGTAGGAAGCAATATATGTGAACTCTGCAAACTGGATAATAAATATTTCATGTTACCTTTTTGAAACACCCCATTGATTTATGTGGTTTAAGTGCAAGACCTCTATTCCATATCCACCCAATGTGTTCAAACAGGACCCTGGTGTTAGTGTGTAATTCAAATATTCAGGACAAAATAGCTTCTTGAGAGCTGTGACGGGTAGTGGTGAGCAAACTGTTAGGAAGAGTGAAGAATAATGAATATCAATACTACAAGAAGTTACACGACAATGATGAAGTGAGGTTTGAAAGTCTGAAATGCATTGCTAGGAATAAGCTGAAAGGCTGAAATTTAGAAATGGAGCGGCACCAGTCTATACACGGTGGTTTTTGAGGACTTCTGTAACTTTGTAGGCATATAAACCTTGACTTAGGGCTTGTCAGATCAGAACAAGATAGAAATAATAACTAAGCCTGTTTTTGTTCTGAAGAATGTGATGAAAAGATGGCTTTGTCACACCTAATCCCTGGATTGCAGACATCCGGGGGTAGATAACTTCAGGCAAGGCATGAGGTGTGTGGAGTCTTGTATCGCTTGTATTTGCTGAAGTCTGTCTGTTCTGCGGATCTGGGGGACAGCTGTTTGTGCAGCACTTCCATAGGGTCCAGTGAGTTCTCAGTAACTACATACCCGCTTTCTCTGACATAAATGGAGTGCGCATTTCTAATTTTTGAGTGTTGGGAGAAGCAGCAAGCTGTCATGACCAATCTGGAAGAAAAAAAAGTCTAGCAACAAAATCTTAGGACTCATAGACCACGGGTATTTACACAGTAACGTGAGTGCATTTAAATAAACAAGAGTTTAAACACCTGTTTAAAACAGAATGTATTATGAGGAAATAAATGCTTTGCAATTGCAACAGCCAGAATAAAGCTGTCTATAGCATGCATGTATGTGCTGATACAGGACTCTGTTCAGAGATTATGCTGGTAAAAAATTATTTTTTATGCAGGAACATGCAAGCCTTCTCCTGACATAAGAACCCTGTGGTGAGACGTACAGATTTTCAAAAATACTGTTTGGCTCCTGGTACTAATTATACACCCTGCCCTGGAGCATTCCTGGCCCGTGACCCTGTCAAACTAGACACCCCCACTGGCGTTGTTAACTACGCCTTAGGGGTTGTCCAGGACTGGGATTACAGAGCTCCAGGGAGACAGCCCTTGCTCAGGTCTGAATAAAACCTGTTATTCTTTCTAATGATCACATGCACCTTCATTCAATTACGCTCTAAACTGGAATTTCCCTAGGTAACCTGTGACAGGGTTGCTCTCTGGTAAGTGCTCGTTAGGGGACATGTTGGTAATGTGATGTGGGACTCTGCTGTGGCAACAGTGTAGGATGATTATTTCAAATGCTGTTTCAGCTCATAAATTTCTAAAATGTCTGATCTTAACATTTTCAAGTTACGTTTCCAGTTTTGAATATTGTAAATTGAGCAAACCTAGTTATTTATATTTTTAATATTGTATTTAGCCTTGAAGTCCTGATTTCAAAAGCTGCTATATAATATTTTTTTTGTTGTCTGTCATTATTCAATATCTCAGGTGGTGTGATTTGTGTGAAGGTTCATTTAGCGACCTTTTTGGAAGGCAGAAGACCCGTCGATATTTCTTTAGGGTTAGAAGGGGGGGGGAAAAGAAGTATTTAAATAGTCTTTGTGGCTTCTAGAGGGTTCCATTTATTTTAAACCTGGTTCAGTGCAAGCTGTAGTATTGCCATGTAACATTTGACAAAGTTAAAATGTTTCTTACTGTCTCACTGAATGTTGAAGAACTGCTTACAAACATGAACAAATCCAACAAAAGAATGGAGAACAGGATGTCCCAGGATACTTTGCTGCACAGCGGTCATGGTACCTCATACAACGTGTAGGTTTAAATTTTTGGAGCAGATCCTGAACCCGTGAGGGAAAACTGAATGTGAGACTTGCATCTTGAGTATCCTAAATGCGGGTTGAGCAAAAAATGACTTCCAGTTCTGTAAATTTAGTACTTTGTCACTGTGCTTTGTTGTGAGCTCCTTAAACATGTTTCAGGCGATGTCAAGCTACTGTATTTGACTTTTCTGATATTCTGCTGTCACAGTTCCTGTGACATCCCTGTGGGGGACCAGTATATTTAAGATTAGAATCCCTGGCACATCCTGGTACCACACTGTCTTGGAAGCAGGGGAGAAGTTGGTTGTAGTATCTAGCATACTTCAGCTGTATTTATTTTTCTTGCCAATAAAATCTGTTACATCTAAAGAAAATCCTATCACAGAAGTATCATGAAAGATCAAAAAATATAGCCAGCATTATGAGAAGGGTCTTGCTTATTTTGATGTCATGCGGAATCTTTCTTTCTTTTCATCCTTCTTACCACCTCGGAACTTTGTTTATGTTCTGCCCCCTACCCACAACATAAATCTTAACAATCAAACCCTTGAGGCTATTTAAACCTATAGCATGTTCTCATTTTAGTTATCGTCTCTCAATCCCACTTAAAAAATGCAGTGAACAGAGAAAAGAACACTGAAGAAAGCATTTGTTCACGAACACAGTTCTTCGCAGTATATGCTTGCTGTAAATTATGTCGCATCATAAAAATAGGCGATGCTTGGCGTTTCTTCAGAAAACTCACTGAAGCATGTCAGACTGCGTGGCTACAGAGGAAAGCACGTTCTGATAAATTTTCCATGTGAGCCATGGACAATCATCTGTTTGTTACACTGATGGGTCTGGAGCTTTGTCTTAGTGGAAAATGTAATTGGAACGCCTCTCCAAGGATAATTTGGATGTGTATAAAACTAAAGATTTGATAGCTGGAACCACAGTGAAGGTTCTTGTCTGTCTCTTTCATGTATAGTTTATACTGAGTTCAGACACATAGGAAACAAATTGAGATGCCCTTTGAGATCGAGATATGTAGTTCTAGATCTTCTGTTTTCTTGCTCTTGATTGCAAGTTAGACTTTCTGTTTTCCCAGCATCTTCTAAAGTATTTTCTCAGCCTTTTACCTTGATTATACCCACAGGAAATGTGAGCATACTTACCTCCTTGATTTTATTGTTGTTTGTAGCTTCTCATAATGTGCCTAGCTGATACTGATTTGTTTGGCCTTTTGACTGAATGGTCTGCTGGTTCAGCATTCCCCACAGCTGCTAGTCTGGCTGTTCAGCCAGTGGCAGGTAAGGTCGGTGAACTAGCTAGATCCTCTTACTTCATCTCTTTGATATATCCAGGCCAAGCTGCCCTGTAGAACAGACTGGTTTCAGCTGTTTCCTCACCCGGTGTGAGAGCTGAGAGGTGTCTAAAATGATCTGAAAGGGACATTCTACTTTTATTTGTAGAATCCGATAGATCATACAGAATTTATTTTTTTTCAGGTGGCAAAATGGTTGATTCCATCTTGGTATCTCTTAGGAAAGAGAAGGGTAAAATTATACGGTGTACTGTATGGTTCTTAGCACTATCACAGATGGTTATTAAAAATGTTGAAAAATATGAAGAGCTAAATCCATTTTTGGAATTGCTTGAGGAATTAATTGCTGATAAATTAAACTATCAGAAGAAGCAATACCTGATTATGGAATTTTAAGATATATAAAGTCTTAATCAAGAGTTAACTCCTCCTCTTTATTCCCAAAATTGGTGCTGGAATCAGTTAATATCCTCAGTGGAATCAGCTGAGAAAGGAGGAAGAGCCCTCATCTTGAAATCCAGAAGGAAAGTCTTAGCAATACCTGAGAAGATGGTGATGACTTTTCAGCCAGTTGTAACTTACGCTTTTTATTTCATATCTTTGCAAATGTTTTACAGAAGAACAATAGTGAATAGGATCTGCTTCTTTCCCTGGACTAGCCAGAAATGTAGTCTTGCTGTCCCCTTTACAGGAAAGAACCTCCAGTACCTCATTATGCTTCCCTAAATTTATCTAGGATGCCATCTGTTTTTAAGAAAACCCCTATTATCTGCTGTTATCTTGCTGCGTGGTCAATCTCTTGAATGTGTTACATATTATGTCTTCCTTGACTATCTTCAGTCCTTGTTGCTGTATAAAATTATTCTGCTGTCACTTCAGTCGAGTGTATCATAAATGAAATGTGTATTTAATAAATAAAATTCTCTCCAAAACTATTCTGCCTGTATCACTGTTTCCAATTGTTTTTTGGATGTACCATCTTGTTTTTGTGGATCAGATGCTGTCGTTTTCATAGTCCTCTTTCTCTGCCTTGTCACTTTTACTTCTCTTCCATAGGTGCAACAATCTTAATCCAGCTCTGGCTTTAAGATTTTTCTCTGTTTCTGCCTATGAGAAATTTAATACAAGCTTCTTGTGACTTCCTGCTACCATTGTTATTTTATTCATTTGTGTACAACTTGCATGTTTTGGTTTTACCATGTTATCCGTGAAAGGGTCCCTCCAGGAAAGAGGAATCTTCAGTCTAGGAAGAAAGCTCTGTATAAAATCTTATACAAGAAAACGTAACAGCCAGCAAAATTCAGACAGGACAACAAGATAGATAAAAGAAAGGGGAAATGATTAACACTGAATTCTCCATGCCACTTGTCTGATGCAAGGACATACTCAAATCAGACAGGAATTAGGTGAAGATAATCCTATGGCCTTTGTTATGCCAGCCTTGTCTTAGCAAGCTATCTTCATACGAACATTTCCAGGCACCTCTTCAGTTTTGTTTAAAATTCCTCTACTCTGAGTTAGGTTAACCCTATCTGCATTCTGTTTCACCACTAAAATATATAAAAAAGAGACTTTTTTATACATCCAGTCCCTTCTGTTTCATAATAACTTGTTTGTATCTTTTTAACAAAATAACAACACGCTTTTGTCAAGTTCTTCATGGATTCATACAAATAACCTTTAAATCCCGCGCAATAAGAAATCTAGCTGAAGTATTTTTCCTTCCAAGTGCATTTATCAAATTGAGTTAAATTTTTCTATTGACGCAGCGTATTCAGTTTTATCAAAATTTTCTCACAGTCCTCTCTTTATGAACAACCAAAGCCTACCTGCAAAACTACCTTAAGAACAAAACTACCACGTAAATCCTTATCTTACTGTTGTTTCTCTTACAGATGACAAGGATAACAAAAGATCTAAACCTGAATCGTGAGCAGCTCTTTCAACCTGTGTTTTATAATAAACCTCCCTATGTTGGTTTTGATAGATAGCAACAGAGAAAAGAGCAGAGCTGAAGAGCATTTGAGGTTTGCTCTTGCTGCGATTGAGGTCTTGTGATGATAGGAGTGTATGTCCTGCATAAAGGACATATCCTTTCCTGCCATTGAAAGGAAATGTCAGTTCTATTGCACTGACATCAGACAAATAGCCAAATTTTTCTGTTAATTCTTTTTGATTTCTAATTTTTCGGGTTTTCTGATTTATCATTTTTTACTAGAATCTCAGAATTTTCAAGATTACTTAAGATTTTATTTTTCATAAGCCGTGTTTTCTACCTATTTCAAGTAGGTACCTGTTCAGAACTACGGTTACCATAAGGCTCTGCCCCATCCTAAGTCATCTGAAATCTAGTTGATTTAATTCTGTCACGTGTATGCGCTCGCCACAACTATCCCCATCCTGCTCTGCTGAAAGTGCCTAAGCATGTGCTGCAAAATTTTGACAAAATAAGTGCTTTGAAGAGTCAGTGAAGAACTCTGCTGGGGCCTATTTCTGCAAAGCCGAAGGCCAAGTCAGATCCTACTTAGAATTCTTCTCTAAAATTTGAGCTGCTTGTTTTAATGGGTATTTTCCCCACTGGGCAGCTTTTAAGTGCCAAAATCCCTGGTCACAGTTTTGTAAGATAAGCAGGTATTGAAACAAATGATAAGCTGCTGAAGCATGTTTTAAAATGATGATTTTGTTACAGTTTTTGTTTCTTTGTTAAAGTTGAAATAAGAACCTGCTGGTTAGGATCTTACTGCAGCAAAAAAAAAGTCACACAAAATTTCCCCACCAAAATTTCCCCACCAGAATTTCGTTTTTAAGCTATGTGAAGATAGGCAGGCAGCCAGACTGGGGTGGTGGGACTAGTGCTGAGCAGCAGAGCCAGAGCTGGCAGCCTGTCTAGAGTGTGCTGGAAAAGCATCCTCAGGGCTGCTCTGATTCGGCAACAGCTTCTTTTCCGTCTTCTGGGAGAGGCTGTGTGCGGCCTCGCATACATAAAGGAGATTTAGGTTTTGTCACCTTCATATTCAGACTACTTATTCTATACTATTAACGCACTTAGAATTGATAGCTTGGTCTAATTGCTCCCTGTTCTTCTGTAATATATACGCACGCTTGGAACTTTGTCAGTGCTGAATCTCTTAGCATGTCTGCCTCCAGCTGCCTGCTCTTCAAGCCCTTTACCCCCAGATATCAAATGAATTTCTGCACTTGTGACTAATGTGTAAAGTGGAGAAGGTTCCAGTAGTAGTTAGAGAAGTAATTAAATCCCTGGATAGGATGTAATTTTCTTGAACAATTGCCAGGAAGTCACCTTCTGCTTTGAAACTAATGCTCTCTGTTGTGTGCAGTCTGCAGCCGCCTTCACTAGGGAAGGGCATACGTGCTTGACGGCTTTTTTACATTTTGTCTTTGTGTGCTTGTTTCTACAGAAGGATTCTTTTGCTTTAAAGTGTGGCAGATCTGCTCAAAGGCAGGAAACTGCTCAGAATGATGATCTACACTGTAGATAAACCTCATTTCGAAGAGAAGCAGAAAGCAACGTATTAAAAAAAAAATCCACAGAAACAGATTTGAACTGATTTGCTGGTTGTTATTACTGTAATACCAAAATATTTTGCAGTATCTCTTCTCTCCTAGTAACACTACTTCTCCTCCCTTGTCTCTGGGATATATGTTACATTGTTTTGCTTCTCAGCACTGATGTTGAGCATCTTTGTTTTCACAGCTGGATTTGAAACTGGTGTGCTGCATGTCTAACCTAGTACTTAATTTATTCACGTAGCATACTTCACATCTTCACCCTTCAGCCCAAAGCAGTTAAAATAGTTCATACATGCAAAAAAAGGCACCTGTGACAACAGGGCAAACACTAAATAAATGTTGTGCCAGAAAAGCTGTTCAAATTATGTAACTTTTTTTTATTTGCATTGTGTCAGAACCTGTTTCAGTGTAGATCTGTTCAAATGATAGATAAATTAGTTGTGAAGTAGTCTTGTAATCCTGTTCTGGTCTCTGTAGAACCTTAATCAAAACTATTTTGAAGACACTATTTAAAATACTGTAGATTTTTTTTTTTTTAACAAGCTTCTTGTAAAAACAAGATTGACCTTTCCACTGTAAGGGAGCAATATTCTTGTGCAGCAACAGTTACCCAGACAAATATGGCCAGGTAAATTAAGAATCTTTTGTCCCCAACACTAGAGTCAAAATTTAGCAACTGAAAAAAAGAAATATTATATTCATTCCAGAGAATACTGGCTTATTGCTGTCATTTGTCAATGGTTTTGATTTTAAATCCACAAGAGTAATTGAAAAAGAGGAGTTAATTTCTCAGAAAAAGAAAACATTGCATTTGGGATTTATATGCCTGCACCTTTCTCTGGTTGAAGTCTCCATGTGTCTACCAGCTGCTTTGGAAAATATACAAGTTTGTCTTAGAGCCTTACTTTTGTCATCTGTTTTTTTTTGTCTTATTTCTTTTTCTTACTCTGCCACTGCTTTCTTTTGTTTATGGATCTCTTAGATCCAACTCCGTTACAGATCCTTTACTTAGTCTCCTTTGCAAATGTTTTTTTCTGAAAGTATCAATTTTGTCTTTTCTTTCTCACATAAAAACTATTGGTTCTGTCTCTTCCATATTGCTCCCTTTATCACCATGTTGAACTTATAAGTTTGGGAACTTCTAGGTGAGAAGTTCCATTTTTCCTTTCCTATATAAATTTCTAGAGTCATGCAGGAATTAACTTCAAGAAAGTGTGTTGGGTTTTTTTGCTTGGTTTTGTGGCTTTTTTGTTTGTATTTGTTACAGTATGCATCTCAAAGTGTATATTTAGGATTAAACTAATTTTAATATAATTAAATTTTCTAGGGTCAAATTTGTTAGGATACGTCATAACTTGTCTAAATTCAGTCAGAAGGTCTTCACATTAAACCGTAGTCCACTGAGTCTGCCCCAAAGTATTACTAAACTTCATATCGTAGCAGGTTGAAGAAGAATAAATTATGGAAATGTGTGAGTCATTGAAGTTCAAAGGTCACTCCTAGGTTGCCAGATGTAGAACACAGTGTGAGGCAAGAATCTTGTAGTGCTTGGTTTTCTCTCTGTTGCCAGTATGGTTTGGAACGGTTTGCTCTGAAGTTTGTGGATATTACTATTGCTAAAGAAGCTATGCCTTAGGCTTCTATTCAGTAAGGATAGGAATTGCTGAATCGAGCATATCGAGTGCATTCAGAGTCAGCTATTTCTAGAGCCCTGAGAAGCTTGGTCTTCTGAGTTGCCCATAATTTTTATGCCAAGTCCAATTTGTTTTAATGTTAAAATTTAGAATGTTGTTATATGGCAGTAAAATAATTATCTTTTAAAATTATTGTAATCCCACAAATCTTTTCTGTTCGTGCTGATTAAAAAGAAATTTGGGAGTCCTTTGGTTGCTTTGACCCACAGATTCCTCTTAGGTGCTATTACAGCTGCTCATTTGCAGAGGCCATAATTCAGTTCAGCGTTCTGTTTAGTTGGGGTGCTATTGCTGCTGTCATCTCCCTCTGTTTCCTGTGCAAATTATCAGGAAAACTTGTGACATCTTGGAAAAACTGGCACCAGTCACAAATAAAAGAAGAGGTCTAGGGAACGCAAAGTGTTGTGGGTTTTTTCCAGATTTTTATGACTTAAATTAGGAAAAAATGGAAACGGTAGATAAACTGATGATCTAACACAGGTTTTGCTTACCTCTCTCAGACAACGGTTTGCCCTACAATGTTTGTTTTAACTGGTTTGCTGTTTATGTAAAATACCACAATGTGGCACTAACAGGATAATGTGAGTTTTCTTTTCAGGGGTAACTGCTCAGGTGACAGATCATTTAGAAAAAGATGAATGAGAGTGAGGTGCTTTTACTTACCGGAAGGGTGTTCATCTTCTGTTTATGCTGAAGAGATTAGTAAAGGATGATGCTGCCTTTCACGTCCAAGCTCGCAGTAAAGAGATCCCTGTGTTAAAGTTCCACATTTCAGTGATATATTATCTGTATAATGTTTTCACAAATGCTAATGACCCCATTACTTGTATTTACATTTCTTTTTTAATTGGAGGAAATTTTATTTGGTATTTCTCCTATGTTACAGTTTTCACTTTCAACAACTTACTAACAAGTGCAGTCTTGGCCAGAACGTGTTGAAAGTACCTTGCCTTCTTTAAAAATAGGCTGTACAAGGACAACGAAGTATCTAATTATCATTGCAGTTACAAACTGATTCTCAAATACAAAATATACCTCCCATATAATGACTGGGATCAAACTGTATTTTTAAATCATTAATCCTGTTTAACAGGAATGCATTTCTAAAAATAACCTGTGTTTTGGCATTACAGGAGGCAACGTATTCTTGTTTTAGTGGGCTTTTTTTTGGCTTTACTCTGCAATGGGAATCCTTTTTCTAGGTACTGTCTACCAGTATTAGTCTAACCTGAAAATTAGCATTACTATTAGAGTTTGTGGAAAGTTTGTCTTACAGGAAAACAGAGACAAATAAAAAGACAGTTAATGAAATAACTGCTTCAGGATCCACTAAAAATAACTAGCTAGATAGTAATAGCTTTGTGTTTTGACTTTTGTTAAAAGAGGGTGGTGGTTGTTCAAGATATAGTGGTTTCTCTTAGAATTAAAAATATGGACATCACACCTTGTTGTTCCCATTTATTTTGTTTTGTTTTTCCCCTCTCCCTGGTTGCATATTAGCTCTTGCTTCAACTGCCGTCATATTTTTAAGCCAAGGTCTTTATGTTTCTTCTTATTTACTGTTTGTAGGTATAATTTCTGCTGCAATGATGGTCCAGGTCAGAGATTAATACTATCAGTAGCCAAAGTAATAGGCTCCAGATTCCTGCAGATACTTTTAAATTATTCTATAGTGTAGTAATGTTCCATTTGTTTTCCCTCATTAACGTGTCTTGAGTCTGTCCTTGGCTTATTTGCCATTTGTTTTTGACATCTCAAAGGAATTGTTTCCACATGGAAGGGATTCTGCATTAAAGATGCTATTCCTCTCCTCTGTTTATTGTCTTCTCCTTCAAGCAATTAGTCTGTGAAGTGTGGAAAGTAAACATACCTAATCATATTCTGGCCATCTAAAGCTGACCAGTTGCTCCTTCGCTGTGTAAGCTATAAAAATAAATCGTGGCTTCACAAGTACTCTTTGAAATGAGTCAGGAATAGTTTGATACCAGTGGTTGAACTCCGTCTGCAAGATGAAGGGGAGGAAATATATGTTCTTATAACGTTGACATATTGGTTTGTTTTTGTTTTAGTCTGAAAGACAAATTTTTTTAAAGCCAAAAAATTTGTGGGGTTCAGAAATCAAATGCTTTCTGAGCTGATGTGAAATACGTTAACAAATCCTCCTGGGTTAATGGACTTGTCAAGTTGTATGTGCACCATTTAAACAGATAATTCCGTTCAGTGTATTTGTCCTGGGCTGCAGCAGTATGCGAGCCTCTGAAGCCTCTGAGGAACTGGCCTGGCTGCCAGGGCTAGGGGTTTTTGGAAGTCATAGTATGCTTTACTGGGCTGTAGGTCTTAGGTCCGCAGGATGATTTCTAGAGAAAGAAGAGACTGTTCCCTGGCTGTGAGGCCTTCTCATCCAGCAGCAGCGAAGGCGAGCGGCTCCACAGGGAAGGAAGCGGGGCCAAGCACAGCGGCAGGCAGTGGAGGCCGTGGCTGTGAGGCCTTCTCGTCCAGTAGCAGCGAAGGTGAGCAGCTCCTCAGGGAAGGGAAGCGGGGCCAAGCGGGGCGGCAGGCTGTGGCGGCCGCAGCCCCGCCGAGTGGCAGATGCACAGCCCCAGCAAGGTGAGCAGGGCAGGCCCACGCTCAGCCGGGCCCCGATTGCTGAGCGAGTCCATAGTGACAGCCAGGTCCAAACTGAATCTGCGCATCGGGTTCTGGGTCGACAAGGTACCTGATGAGGCACAGCAGCGGGAGAGCTCGGGCTGGGCTCAGTGGGACGCCTCCAGCGCGGAGGAGGAGAGCCCCTATGTGAAGCAGAGCTATGCGGGGGAAGCCTCTCCTGCGCCTCCTTCCAGCGCATTCCCTCCAGCAGTTCTTGTCCATCTGCTGGCCCAGACACAGCCAGCCAAGCTCCTACAAAGGGAGCGTGCTGGGGACCGTGGCTCTCGAGCTGTCACAGAGGGCACTCTGAGCCTTCTCGCAAGGTCTGCTCTGCTCTCCTGTGAGAGGGGGTGCTGCCAGAGGTGCCACAGAATTCACGTACCCTTTTGAGGGTTCCATTTTGTAATTTGCCATGTGTCATACTCAGGAGAGGAAAAGGAAGGTGAGTGCATTAGGTACTGGAAACCTGCTGGGAAGGCAAAATTAGTGAATTTCAATAAAGCTTTGCTGCATTGCGCTTCCTAAAACAAATATTTCATTATTTCTTTAAAATGAAGAATTATGAAAATGTACAATGAAAGCCCTGGTGGTAAGAAAAGTGTTTGAAGTACTTAGCAGATTCAGAATTACATGCTTAATATGTATGGGTTTTTTCTTTAGTTCTTCCTTTAATTTATAATGATGTTTTTTTCCTTGGGGATTACACTGCTGCCCATTTTGAGAATAAGATCTATGCCTAAGGATATGTGAAGTCATTAAAAAAAAATTCAGTAATGACTGCAATCTATGCTCTATCTTTTGAAGTTTGCAAATAGCAATCCTTTCAATAATGTATATTCATAGAATATTCTATCTGAAAACGAAATTCTACATCGAGATGAAGAGGGGTTTCTCAACTGTAAATAAAAATTTACTGTTACGAGTTAAAAGTTTTTTCACAGTAGGAAGGTTAATGCAAGAGATCAGTGGTGGGGAGAGGTCATCCTCCGGTAGTATAATCTACCAAATATTTATGGAAGTTACTGTAACATAAAGATATGACTGTGTTAAAGGCAGTATAAACCTGAAAATTACTTCTGGTCTTGTCATGTTAAAAGCAGTTTGGCTCTTAGATCTGAAGAGTAGTTTTGGCTCTTGGATTTACTAGGAAAGAGAACAGCACTTGTGTTAGGAGTGAATTACTGATTTGTTCGGTGGCGGGGAGGAGGGAGGTTAGCTAGTTCAGCGTAGCTAATTAATTTCCGTTCTCTTTTCCTTCCAAGACTGCTGGGAGGAAGGACTTCACTTGTACCAAGGAACGAAACAACATATGATAAAGATGATGTACTTGTGGGAGGTTGGGGAGAAAATCTTGCTTCCTACCCTTGTCTTTAAGAAGAAAGTACAGGGTTGCAGAAGAACAGGCTGTCTTCTGAGACTTCTTTTATCTCTCTTTTTTTTTTTTTTTTTT
>Ga0065711_1034926_pt1 | contig 23039 bp, 9 predicted proteins | sample Hoacrofraction12_FD_59098 | JGI IMG/M metagenome (GOLD analysis project Ga0065711, IMG submission 59098) | Hoatzin crop microbial communities from Cojedes, Venezuela - Epithelial fraction 12 v2 (version 2) | ecosystem: Host-associated > Birds > Digestive system > Esophagus > Crop | place...
CTACCTTAAGGCCAGCCTCTACACACCTGGGTGTCCTGGTGGACGACAGGTTAACCATGAGCCAGCAGTGTGCCCTGGCTGCCAAGAAGGCCAATGGCATTCTGGGATGCATTAGGAGAGGTGTGGCCAGCAGGTCGAGGGAGGTTCTCCTTCCCCTCTACACTGCCCTAGTGAGGCCTCATCTGGAGTACTGTGTCCAGTTCTGGGCTCCCCACTTCAGAAAAGATGAAGAGCTACTGGAGAGAGTCCAGCGGAGGGCTACAAGGATGGTGAGGGGACTGGAACATCTCTCCTATGAGGAGAGGCTGAGGGAGCTGGGTTTGTTCAGCCTGAAGAGGAGAAGGCTGCAAGGGGACCTTACAAATGCTTACAAATCTCTGAAAGGTGGGTGTCAGGAAGATGGGGCCAAGCTCTTTTCAGTGGTGCCCAGTGACAGGACAAGGGGCAATGGGAACAAACTGAGGCACAGGAAGTTCCGTCTGAATATGAGGAAGAATTTCTTCCCTCTGAGGGTGACAGAGCACTGGAACAGGCTGCCCAGGGAGGTTGTGGAATCTCCTTCTCTGGAGATATTCAAGACCACCTGGACAAGGTCCTCTACAACCTACTGTAGGTGACCCTGCTTCGGCAGGAGGGTTGGACTAGATGACCCACAGAGGTCCCTTCCAACCCCTACCATTCTGTGATTCTGTGAACTTCAGTCTGAAATCAGAATACGTGGCACAGGCCATTTCACAAGCCTGCAATTATGTATGGATCAGGTACTCTGCACTTTGCTTCACATACAGGATATTTCACACAGACAGGATATTTCACCCAGACAGCAGTGGGTATTGGGTGAGGCCCTCAGATTTTATCTAGGAAAAAGACAACTGAGAGAAGGTATAGTAGTGGTCCATAAAATCATCACTGTCACAGGGAAATTATCACAACTCTTTGTTGTCTCTTCCACAAAAGAACTATGGCGCTTAGTTGTTGTTCAAAATCTTTGGGTGACTACAAAAGTAATCAAGAAGAGTTAAAAGCATTTGGGAAAACCAAAATCTGCTTCAGAAATACATGCATGGTGTGCTAGAAGCTCTATGGAGAAAACTGATAAAGTTCTACCAGTCATAACAGTAGAAATACTTTCTTACAGCTTTTTTTTACTTCATGGGATTAAGTGGGACTCCAAGCAACAAGTGGCATTACAGAATTAGATTCAACTCTCTAACAGGCGCAAACAGAACTTGACTTTTTTTGAGAAAGTTTAAAAATAGCTACTCAGGTAAGAAGACTGCACACAGCACAGAAAAGTGTATGAGAAAGTTATGAGAGCAAGCTGCAGGAAGATAGCCATATTGCAATAGCCATATTTGGGATCAGTTAAGAACAGGAATGGCAAAAAACATCTTATTGTCTAATTTACGTCTTGAAAATAGTCGGACAAAAATCATCAGATTCTGATGAGCAAGTGCTGAGTCCACAAAAAGAAGCCAGCAAGCCCCCTGATCCCAGATGTCCAGTAAGATATTTGGGAGGTCTCCACAGCAGTTAAAGCTCCCTTGTACACCTGGGCATGTATGATCAGATCTGGTGCACATCTCCACAGTGTTTTTTAAAGATATTTTCCCCTCTCCCTCCTTTTCCCCCATTTAACCACTATTTCAGACATTTTAGGAAGTTAGTTCAGATTGTACTCCACTGTTGTTCACAACTAATTCAAACACAATTAAAAAAAACACAAAACCTTTTGAACATTCACTGTAGTCACTGGCAAGTGATCATTCTCAAAATACTTGGAACTAGGTTGTGTCATAATGGCAAACACAACATTTTGTTTGTGTTCTCAGGTAGCACAAGGTACTTGGCGATTCATGAAATGACAGCAATGACAATAGGGAAAGGAAGACAGAGGAGAAAGCAAGATAGAGAAAGAACAAGAAAAAAAAAATAGATGTTTGGACCATTGGATTTACCAGCTATTTATTCAGTTGTCTCTTAACTACAGATTCTAGACTTCGTGCTGCTTCCATTTCTATATGTTTGTTTATTCCCCATCTTCCTCTCCCTGTGATTTGTATGAAAAATTCTACCACTCTGGGAAGGATTGTTAAAGAAACTAACTGCCCTTCTAGCCTGTTAAACTGTCTAGAACTGTGACTTTCAGTATGGTCTCCATCACGTGGTCAGTAATAAGCTAGATGTGTATTTTGAGCATTGTTGATCCCGAGCAGGCTATAGCATGCAATGTTCTCCCCTCTTGCCTCCCTTTATTCCCTTTGCAGAGGCACCGACTGGGTGCTGTGAAACAGGGTTAATCTCAGAGAACTGGACATGCAGCCGCCTCTGGAGGCCTGTACCTCCCTTAGCCCACAGTGATTCTTCTGAGTCCCTGCAGCATAGAGGAACACTCCCCCACCACCACGGAGAGGAAACAGAAAACACGTGTGGCCCAAATCTCTCTTCTCAATGATTCATCACTGCTTATTCAACTGCATTTACACTAATTTCATTTGATAACTATTTACTTGTGAGTAGGTACCAACTCTCCCTAATAAACTGGCAAAGAATCAGTGATAAGTCAATAGGAAATTGAACTGCAGATACAATTATAACTTCAAATATACGTCCAAATACCCTAAGTTTGAACATGGATTGAGATGCATATTCTAGACTCATGTCTAAATTTATGACATAAAGGTGCAACAAGTTTTTCTTTTTCACAAATGTTCCCTTGCTAATGTTTGATTACCTTGCTACTGAGCAAGCAACAAACCATCAGACAGTTCATTTAAACAAAAAAATTGGCTAACTTACATTGTTCTGCTAAGACATCTCTACAAAGAGTCACACACATGCACGCAATAATTTTGAGCTGAGGCAATTTATCATTTACTTTATTCTACAAAATGAGAGAGTATCGGTTGATGTTTCAGAAACAAATGCAGTGATTTTTTTTAATTGTTTACTACTTTCTGATACTGATCCTGAATCCTCATTTTACATCTGCATGCCTCGTAATTTGGGTATTAATGTCACACATGAAAACCCTAGTTTTGCAGTATCCCATTCATCTACTGAAAGTCTTCACATTAGTTAAGAAAACACAGGATTTTTATACCAAGCCTGCTTTCTTCCCATACTAAAAGCAGCAATGTCTGATCATTAGAAACAAACTTCTTATCTAGAAATCTAGCAATTTTCTCCCATAACATCCATTCTATTAATTTACTAAGGATATCAGTCAGATTTGAGGTGGGGGTGTTGAAATTGTTTCAGGAAAAGGAAGGAAACTGAAAGGTAGGGAAGAGAGTAATTTCAAAATTGCAACAGTATTTTATTTGCTTCCCAGTGTTCTGGTATTTAGCTGACTTCTGTGGCACAAAAATAATTTTAAGTGGGCCAATGTTTCTGAAATATCTTAAGATATAACTTGGAAAAGATTTCTACCATATATTTTCTTTTTGCAAGCAACATGTAACTCTTTATTAACAGCTTTACCAATAAGGAGCGAGAAATATATAGACATGGGCGACAAAACATCAGCAGAAAATAACCATATGATTTTTAACAAAATTAATGCAAGCTAGTACTAGTAGGGGAAATAAACTGAAACATAAGAATTGAATACAGGGAAAAGCCTGAAAACAGTAATCCTGAATTATTCAGAAGTGAAAATAAATACTGAGTGTGGCTGGACAGTTCATGGGAATAACTTAGCCCCTTTTAGTTCAGAATCAATCACTCAACAGACTTTCTGCATTGAAAATTAAGTAGCTTTTTATATGAACATATTCCACTTCATGGCCTGCACGCAATTTTTTTAATAATCACAACGGCATTAAGTACTTACTATTCAAAGCATATGATCAGTCATCTGAAGTGTTTGATACTGGTTCTCACACTGGATAACTCCCAATGCAACACAGAAGTCTTTACAGTTGGCTGTACAAATGCTCCAATGTAAACAGACTAGTTGAGATCCTTCTGCAAATACAAATTATAGCAAACTCTCTTTGTTGATTGAAATGGTGACTTTGTTTGCCTCTTCCTCTTTGCAATGCCCTTTTATATACTTCTGAAGGCTGTTAATGTTCCCCCTAAATTTTCTTTTTCAACTAAACAACCCAATCTCTCCCACATTTCCTTGTAGGTAAGAAGTCACAGATCTCTGGATCATTCTTCTTGCTGTTTTCTGAATTCTTTGCTATTAGTGCCCATCTTTTTAGAAGCAGGGTGCCCTTGTCAGCACTGTGGAGAATATGAATATTTGCATATGTAGGAGGACACCTTTTTGCAGAAATTGTCATGGTCTGAAAGTACTATGTGTTATGTGAACAGAGAGAAGGTGGTACCCCAAATATATGACAGTGAAATCCAGAATTGGTCTTTTTTTTTAAAAGAAAAAAATTTTCTGTTCTCTGAATATCCAGAATATATGCTTTTGTTTTATTCAACCTGTATTTTTAAGAACAAATTGAATGGCAATAAATGAATAATTGATTAAAAGGAATGCACTGAACCAATTTAACTACTGTGCACAGATCAGTCAATGCCAGTTTCATTAGAAGTTGTTGAGCAAAAATTCAAATGTTTCACCTAAACAATAGCAGAGTGTTTAATACTTGGGGAGGTAAATTATGAGCTATGAGCCACCTCTCTAATGACTCACTGTTAGCAATTCTGCATCAACCGAGTACAGGACAGCTACATAAAAATACATACACACAACCTCCAATGCTAAATCAAATAATTATATGGAAAGAATACTCAAAAACTTATATTTGTTCTTATAAAAAAGTCCAAGATTCTTTCCTCATACATATTACAATTTATTCTCAATTGTCTTTAGAAATGTGGCACAGTGCATATATTTTTAAATGACGAGTTTAAATATAACTGCATTCCCATTTTACTAACTAACCAATCTACAGATCGTGACTGGTTCCCACCTCTTGTTTTTAAATAAGTAAATTAATATGTATGCTGGAAGTACCTCCACCAGTCAGTGACGCTTGGAATACACTGTTCCCGTTCCTAGAGATCCAAATTTCAGTCAAACAAGAAGCTCTCGAGGACCCTCTTATTTCCTGCTTCTCAAGTCCAGGAAAAAATATACTGAAGTAACATGAACTCAGATTTGCATATGAGGACTTCCATTTTGATATATGGATATACTGAAGTTAGAGAGTTTCGACAGAATTACTACAGAATCTAAATATTATACAGCAATTCTGACTGGACCAGTTTTACTTGCAGAGAATATATTGGCAGTGCGCATTGCCTCTCCGAGATTTGCCCTTTTACAAGTTTGTTGTTTGTTTGGGGTTTTTTTTAATGTGAGAGGGCCATAAATTTGTTAGCAAAGTATATGAAACATTTAGCAACTTCAGCACCTGGGCTAAGACCCATTATAGGAATCTTATTTATCAAAAAAAAAGCACAAGGTGCTCTCTGAAAAGAAAAATAAATTATTAATAACCAGCCATCTCTGAAGTACAGCCATATTTGAATCCTCAAGTTGTCATCTTGGAAAGCTGTGAACTTTTAAAAAAAGTTATGACAAAAATAAGAGCATCAGCGAATTTCTGGAGTGCAATCTGGTGTTTGCTCTCTCTTGTCTCTCCCTGTAGATTATTCCATAGTCAGAAGCTTTGATCAAGTCCACTTCTTCTCTAGTTCTCATGAACTTCACCCTGAAATTTGCTGTTCCAGAATCATAAAGTTGGCCTACAGAGACACGGTCGGAAAGGTCTGATGGAATCTGGTCCTCACCACCATGAGGCTTTGAACTGAACACCATGAAAAAACAAAATAAAATCACCTTTTCTAACTGTTACCAAACAGTGGTGATTGCTGTTACTGTACTACTTCACCACCTGCAGTATAGAGGGATGAAAAATTAAAATGTTTTTGCTTGGGAGAGGAAATGAGCTTGACAGCAAGAACTGGAATAGAAAGTGTAAGACAAAAAAAAAAAATTGCAACAAGTTTAAAACAACCTTAAGCAAATTGTGCAAAATCTAAGCTCCCTGTAAAAACAAACAAACAAACAAGGTGCATTACCTAGCCTTCAAGTTGCCTGCAACTTCACCCCAGTTTAATTTCTTTTGTTTACCATAATTACAGAAACACTAAAAAGTTTCATTTGCTTCAGACAACCTGACTGTAATTTCAAAATGTATCCTAATTCTCCAGCATGGAAAGAGCATGACAATGTCTGTATAGTCTTCCAGCAGTGCAGCTTATCTTCCAAGATGCAAATATGACAACAGCTCGGCACATGACTACGGTGTCGTGATTTTCTTGCTTCCATAAACTAAGCAAACAAATTAATATGAAAATATTCTTAAAGAAAAATTATGGAGAAAACCAGCTGATGGTTCCAAATCATTAACAAAGTACATGTGACAATGTCCTCCTCACCCAAAACCACACATCATAAAAGCCTGAGAAAGGCTGCAGTCATGGTATTTCCTCTGCCACCAGAAAAGTACAGAGAATTCTGTGAGAACTCTATTCCCATTGTTCCTGAATCAGATGGTATAAATAAGTATCTCTGACTTCAGCTGACAATCCAAAGCAAAAACTGAACAAGGACTTACCCCCAGAATTTCTCTGGAATGGTTAGATAAATCTTATCAGGCAAAATGTAATAAACAATGGCACAGACACATGAACACAGGATAACAAGTTTGTCAGCATTTTACACCAAATTCCTCTTCCCTGAATGGTTCTCTGTTCAGAGTTACCTCACTTTTTCTGCATGATAAAACTATGCAGATAGGAGTTGCCAAACAGTTTACTTCCTTCCATAGTCAACTGTGTACATCTGATAGTTCATTTCTGAAAGTCCCTGGGAAGAATTGCTCTAGAATTGTTGCTGAGAAGCCTAATGGAGCTACAGAGAGCTGATTCCGTTCATTTAGAAAAACAAACCGAAACACAATACACAAAAAAGCCAACCAAAACTGAACAAATAAAAAGCTTCTTTAATTCACATAAACTTCATCTGAGGTCTGTGGGACGAAATTATTTCAGCTTAGTGCTTATTCAAATATTAACAGTAACATACAAACATTGAACTGCTTGAGAAAAAGTAACACTTGGACACTCCATCCAGTCCAACATAAATAGAAATAAGTACTTTAAGATATGAAGTGCCTTTGCATATAGATGGAGCAGAAAGGCTTTCACATAGCATGCTATGCTGAGAGTTCAAGCTTCAGTAGTTCAGCCTGCCTTTTCCTGTTGCAGCTGTGTGAATGACAGATCCTAGCTAGAAGAGTTCTTGTACTTCTGTAAAACAAACAACCCTGAACTGAGCACTCACAGAAATAAAACAATGTCAAGATCTCTATAATTTTTAAAATGTACAACACTGAGTTCTAACATGGAAATGGGACTATAAGCAGTTTGATAAACAGTCCAAAAGTATTCTAGTGTAAGAAAGTCATGTTGCTAGATCAGTAACTTACAGCATTAAGTCTACACATCTCCCACAATAGAATGTAGGGTCTGTACCAGATGCACTACTCTCCTCCTTCTTCAGCAACAGGAGCGCACTGCTATTACAAATATAAGACAGTTCTGGATGCTTCATCCCCCTGACACTAACATAATTGGTCTGCACTAGGAGAAGAATTCTCTGATTAATCACATGCAATATTCTTTTGTTTTACAAAAGCTCCTCTTCATATCTAGGCCAAACGGGGATCAGAGATGAAGAAAACAGGAAAATCCTTTCTGCAGGTTGGTTGGTAGGTTGCCATTGAAGTCTCTCCGAGAAACAAACACAAGTGAAAAACAAGCTTACCGTTATCATCTTAAATGCAAAAGGTCTTGGTTAAGTAAGTGGGGAACTTACTTTCTTATCACTGGTTTGTCTAGCATTACTGAATGCACTACAGTGCATTAATGAAGGCTACCTAAAGATTCAGATAGAATTTATTTAAAAAAAAAGTCAACACTGATCTAACTCCTCCAGTTTTAACATGAGGACACCCTGAGAATGTATCCATTATGCAAAATGAGACAATTTCACAAAAACAGAGAAATTATTATAAACTTCAAAGAGTTGACTTAACCAAATTTCTACAGTTAGGAAAAGGCCTTTATCCAGACTATAATACATAGAAATTATCATTTTCTACTCACTCGTTCGAGTTCATGTTTTGAGTGTTCCCAAAAGAGCTTTTTCCACATGAAACACCATGAAGAAAAAAATCAAAGTATCAATTTGAGAATGCATGCAGAAATGCTGATGTGTTATGATGCGCTCATTTTGTATTCCTTTTTTCCTGGTCAACGTGCTGGCAAGCAAATTTCTTACTCAGCAATAAACTTGAAAAAGCTTATGAAAAAGCTTACCACCACTGAGATTTACTTGAGTGTTATATCTGTTCACCAGCAATGTCAGAAGCATTTTTCATCCATACCAGAATTTTTTTTGATCCAGCTGCTGCCCAGTAGTAATGATTTCAGTGGTTTTCTATGAAAGATCAGAGACACAAGCTGGACAGAGCACGTAAATGTCTTCTTAATCATGCTAATGCAAACTCAGAGAACTTGTTTCTGGAGTTCACTGCTCTTTTAGCAGTTCATTGAGTACTTTGCAGGAAAAAGCAAAAGGGAACCAAAGACGTATATGATGAAATAACTGTGGTAGCTCTTAACTTACTTGAACTTAGCCTATGGTTCTTAAGAACAGGTTAGCGTGGTTTAATGTTTACCCTAGAAGAGAGTAATGGAAACATTTAACTGTGAACGAAAAATCAATAAGACTGACTGCAACTTCATACATAATAAAAATAATGGAATCGATGAAACACTTCCAAACGGCATTGAACAGACAGGCTTTCCTTGCTAAACACTCTATAGGCCATGCTCTGATTTATTATACCAAAGTAAGAAGCCTGAAAAAGATGGAAGGATTGAAACACAACTCCACCGAAATCTCTGCGCGCATTACCAAACATGTCTGTGCTCACACTCCTATTTTGCCAGGATCCAACTAAGAGCAGAAGCTGGCCTGCTTGCTTTACACAGTATTCTCAGGAGTTATATCATGTCTCCTCCAACACTAAAATTTGGTGCAATTTGAAGAAAGTGTGGGTTCTTACTATAAGATATGTTTTAGGTATTCTCTGCAAAGTTTCCACGTGTCTATTTCCAGAACTTATGCCCATTTTGAGTTTCAAAAAAAATCTGTCATTAGCCATTAAAAATAATTTTGCCAATGACCATATATGCAATAAAGCTACTTTTCTCCCAGTCCTGAAGAAAAAATTGTCATGATGTCTGGGATCAAATTCCTATGGGTTAGTGATTTTCTCATAATACTAGGCAGTTTGAACACTAATGAAGATAAACAATTTAATTCTGTTGCTATATGGTTTTTTTGTGCAGAAGGGGAACTAATTTATTAATGATGTAAGCAAGGCAACAAAAAATGTATCATTTTAAAACTGATTAATTGTGTAGTGAGCAAAAATCTATAAAATAAGGAATGAGAACACTGTGGTAGACACAGATGAGAAAATGAACATTTTTGTTCAAATTCTGTTTCACTCACTTTTTAACTTCAGTGTCACTGGGCCAAATATTTCCTTTGGTCAGAAATATATTTTCCCAAGGATGCTATATTTCATTTGAAACAGAGCACAAATTATCTTTCTAAAATAAAAAGCACAATATAATCTTTTGGCAGAGAGATTTAAAAGAATATATATTACAGCCAAAATGTGTGCCACTTGGCTTCATTAAATAGGCTTTCAGGAAACTTATTTAAAAGAAAAATACTCAAAAAGCACACTCGGAATGCATAATACTGCCACCAAGCACATTCTGGTGGAACTGAAGACAAGTCTTATTTAATTCTCAATCGTACATTAATACTTCCATGTGTTATCTTGGTTATTTTTCAGAAATGCACAAACACTCTAGATTTGACTACAGGGACACTATCAACTTTGATCACCCCCTGGGCCAATGCCCCAATCTCTTAAATGCAGATGAACGGAAACCCAGCTAACCTGAACTCTTGAACAGTATCATCTGAGTGAAACCTTACTCAATATTTTTGTACCATAACATAGGACTACAGGATAATAAGGGATATCAGAAGATCTCTAATCAAATAAAGGAGGGTCAGCCATGAGGTCAGACCAGGATGCTCAGGGCTTTATCCACTTGGTTTTTGAAAGACTCCAAGGATGGAGCCTGCACAGACTCACCAGACAAACAGCTCCACTGCTGATTGTTCTTGCAGTGAAACAGTTCTTCCTTATATCCAGATACAACCTCCTTTCTTTCACCTTAGGCCTGTTGTTTGTTGTCCTCCCACCACTGTGAAGAGCCCAGCTACACCTTCTTAATAACCTCCCCGTAGGTACTGGAGGCTGCTGTTTATCAGGTGCCCCCAAAGCTAACTGTTCTCCAGGCTGAACAAGTCCAGTTCTTGCAGCCTCTCCCCAAAGTACAAGTGCTCCAGTCCCGAAGACAATCATGGTGGCCCTCCACTGAACTCACTCCAGTTCACTGATACCTTTCTTGCACGGAGAGGCTCAACACTGGACATAGTCTTCTAAATAGGGCCTAATAAGTGCTGAGTAGAGGGGGATAATCACTTTCCTGGAGCTACTGATTGTGCTCCTATTATTCCAGCCCAAGATACTGTTGTCCTTCTTTGCTGCCACTGCCTACTACTGGCTCACATTCAGTTTTCTGCCTATCAAGACTCTCCCACCGTTTTTAGCAGAACCTCTTTGCTGAGCCAGTGAGTTCCCAGCCTTCCTATGTTCAATTTGACTTACGCTATATCATACACTTTTCAGAAAAGCAGCCAGTCTTTAAGCTAACACTGCCAAGAGTTGCTCTGTTAAAAAAAAAAAAAAAGTATGTGTCTTTTTTCTGTTTTGATGTGGTGTCGACATCAGCTAGTGAAATCCAGTGGAAGTTTCAGAGCTGACACACAGATATAGGAATTCAGTAAATGTAGGAAATAAACAAGCAAACAATCGTAGGCTGGGTTGATTGATCTGACACTAGCAGCTTTGGACTGAATTCCCTTTTCATTGGTGGACACAACACCAAACACAATCAGTACTGCCAAGATGCACCCAAAATGGCATTAGTTATGGCTACAGTATGTTCTGTATCAATTCTTTTCAGTTTTGTTTTTTTTTTTTCAATTCTGCCTCTGTCAGGTTATGTGCTAAAGAATGAACCTTGTCATACAGGAAGAAACATTGTTTGAGGTAGGCAGGTATCTTTTAAATGTGTTCCCCCCACACGCAAATTCAGGCCTTGGTGGATGCTCATCTAGAATGTAAGTTCTGCACTTTCAAAATGCGTCCTGATTTCGTGTCCTACATGGGATCGGCATACAGTGGTTTTGTAGCCAGACCATGTGACTGTCCCTAATCTACGTGTGCAAATCTGAGAGGAATATCAGGCAGATTCTTGGTATCATGCAGAGAAAACATTTAATTGAGCTAGCACTTTGAAAACTTCACTCTCTCCCCTCGCTCTCCCCTCTAGGTCTGTGAATCTTTACTATTAAAAAAAACCCAACTCTATAAAAAATACAACACTCTTACATTTAAATCTTTAAAAGTCAAATTTGCTGGAAAGATTTTGGAAAGAATTTACAATGATGGGAAGCAGGACAAAGCAGAATGTTGCCTAAAACCAGAGGTTAATAAAATATACTACTGGTCAAATGGAGAATTATTCTTGTCTTTGGTCCTACGGTCAAGTGAGATGAAAACAACGACATATTTACATGAGGGTTGTGTAGGTTAACAGAAATTTACCTGTAGGCTGTTCAGAATATTTTCCTGTCAACAAACATCACGACAAAATGGTGAAACATCTTCCTGTTTCTTTAATTATGGCATTTTTAAAATTATAGCTTAAACTTGGAAGACTTAACCTCATGAGGTTACTATAACCTGTATTTTCCTGGTTTGTATTAGGAGATGTCTCTCTAATTCTGTCTGGTTTGTGTCTGAAAAAATGTTGACACTTTGATCTTGATAGTTAATCTTCTGCCATCACCATGCTATTTAAATCTTTGGGGACCCTACTCCTTTGACAATACCCCCGAACAGCAGGTAGCCACCTACCTGAGCTGTTGCTGTGATTCTACATAAATCATCACTTATTTGCAAAGGTTCAACCTCTTAATCTTTTCAGGGTGATTCTTTCTGCATCCACCACCAACACATTCAGCCACATTATCTTAGCTCAGTTATATTCAGGGCAAACTGGGAGTAATCACTTAATTCCTCTATGGAACAAATGCAGGAATTTTGGCTTATCTCCTTTTAAAAGACCTAGAGTGAAATGCCTGTCATTTGTACAGCTATAGTTTTAACAAATGTTTTAAGGATGATGCCACCTCTGTTACTAATTCTTCTTTGCAATACAATTTGTGTGCTGAAAAAAATTTAATTTAATAGAAGGCTCACTGAAGACCAAATCTGCATGGTTCCCAAAAATGTGGTAAAATGATCTATTCAAGTCTAAGATACTTTCATGAAATTTATTCCCCCACTAACACTTCTATTCTGCACTACAGGTGTAGCCCTACTATCAAGTAAAGCAAATACCTGATATGGATTTTGGAAAGTACAGGCTGAAACCACAAACAATTCTTGGAAGCTCGTGGCAACCATCAAACCAATCTGGACATTTTGAGGCAAGAATGGAGCAAAGAGGGCTAGAGCACTGAAGTGTCTCTTGAAAGTATAACTTTGTTTTTAAAAGGTAAATGGAAGTGGACATCGCTCCTAGTCACAGGAACATGACAACCCTTCCTGCCGTATGTTGACATTGAATTTACTGTCCAGCCTGGCAGTGTGCCCTGAAATCCACTCAACTATGTGATGACCTAACTCAAATTTCCCATGGATATTTTGGTAAAGTTTGAATCTACTAAATATCTCATTAGGAATGATAAGAGATGCCATAACTAGAAAATCACAAGTCTGTGCCTAATGTTCTAGTCTCATCAAGTAATCTTCCATGTAATTGCATCATGGTGGTGCTTTCATAATCGTTAATATAGGTCTAATACTTTTTATCTGTTTTATGGGTTGGTAGGTTTATTTAACACTTGTAAAGTGCTTTAAAATTCCCTGAAGGAAAGAAGAAGAAAGACTTCTTTAATTCGCTTTTAGCAGTATAAAATGGTAAGGCTACTCTTGAGTCAACAGGACAGTAGGACACAAGCAATGGAGTACGGAGGAGTTACACTGAGTATTGACTCACTTCTGAGAAGTGAAGTGGTGCTTAGCACCTGAAGTTTAGGGTCAAGAGCTAAAAAAAAAAAATAAAAAAATAAATCAACATACAGCTAGTCATCTACATTTGAAGAGTCTAACACCAAGAGCAAATTCAGGATATTGATGGAAGTTCCCAGGTTCTATACACATACCTCCTTACCCAGTGACCAATTTGGCCCTTCAGTGCAAGGAGCAGTATATATCATATCTCATCTCCATCACCTTTGCTACAAACTTGCTTATCTCAACTCTGTAAACTCCACTTCTCATTCATTTTTCTGCCTGGTCCTCCCTGGATTTTATATCAGGATGTGACTCCAGCCTCTCCCTTGATTTTACATCGCTGTCCTGCCCTTGCTGATCCATCTTTCCAGCTTTCTCCACTCACTTTCAAATACGACATAGGTTTTACTCAGGTATTACGGTAAATAATACAGGCCCATATGCCTCATGCAGGGACATGGGCAAATACAGAATTAGTGTATTCCAGGTGGGTACAACTGTTTCACCTGCAAGAGCCAGTGTCTGGACACTGTGCCATGCACTCTTCTGTGCCCTGAAAGCAATGAGTGAGTTAAAATGAACAATGAATAAATTTTACACAGCAACCACCAGGAATGCGTATTCCTACTGGTTTGATTCTTTGGCTACATTTGCCTTTTGAGAGTACCAGTTGGGAAAACTGTTTAGAGCTCAGACACAAGGAACAATGAAACTGCTCTAAACTGCTAGAAAGTCAGTGTGTAGATGGAACATGTTACAGCTGCATCAAGGAAAAGCTGAGTAGCTCAGCACTGCAGAAACTTAGGATGATTCCGGAGCAGAGATCTAGTAGACATTTGGAATATAAAGGAAGTTCAATCCCTGAGTAAGCAGAAAACTTAAGAATCAAGCGGCTGCTTCTTCAAAGCTATTCCTTCTTAGAAAGGGAAACGCCCGCCTTTCTGATAACTAGTTTGCATTATTATCTCACTGCTGTAAAAATCCTTCCAAAAGACAAAGTGAGACCTAGCAGCATTATAATGGTAACTGAAATAAATCAGAGATTCAGATTCAGAGAAACAAATACAGTAGAAAAATCTTTAGTTAACTAAATACTTAAAACAACCACAAATAAATCCAACACTATTTCTCCTGTAAATGCCATCCAGCTTCCTTTTTCTTCCTCTCTCTGTCCCCAAAGAGCAAAAACCTACTTTACAATGCCTTCTGAAGGCTGTCTGCCCGCTATCCTCACTGCCCACCTACTGTAGGGAGCAGCTCCTCCCACCTGCACATAAAAGCCAAGTGCATGCTACCAGCAGCAGATCAGAGCACTTTCTCAGTTCTCCACAGTTTTGAGCCAGTGATCTTCTCTCCTTGGATCTTGTATACTGAAGGTAAGATTACTGCTACTTCAGGTTTCTGTTCTAACAAGCTTTTGTGAGAAAGTCTTAATATGAACTCTAGCACTGCCTTGCTGGGTGGTGCTGCCTTCCCTCCCCCTCTGCCTTTTTTTTTTTTTCAAATGTAGTGTCATCTGACATTTAAGTTAGTAACAGTCTGTTGTGTTAGCAATGAAATAAAAACAAATCTTGCTGGGAAACACAGTGTGGCTGGGAAAAGGTCTTCTCTCCCTTCCTGACTGATTTTGAAAATATTGGTATACCCAGACCAATTCTAACAATGTATTAGCCCTTGTAGTAGTGTCCCTCTCAGTCCAGTCAAAGTTATCAAAAAACCTACACTCTAAAGCTTCCTTAAATTCTGTTTGGGGAAAAAAAAACAAACCAACTTAGTGCTAATTTAAGGAAAGAATTGTGTTTTATTACTGTTACTATTTACTAGCCAGATTGAGCCAATCTTTGGACTGAAGTGCATCTTCACAGGTTTCACTGCCTTCAAAAAAAGTGTGATGGAACTTAAGCCCTCACAGAAGCACAGTGATAAGGCTGATGGAATTCACTATCTGATACCAAATGTGCTTGAAGTACACATTTCACAAGCAAAGTTCTGTTTCTTGGAACAAGAGACCTTGTGTCTCTATGAAATTTCTAGATCAACTTGAATTATATTTTATCTACAGTTTGCCTATGCAGGCATTTCTAATGCTAGAGGAAGGAATAGTTAAGTGCCTCAGAGACAGCTACTGAACAGCTGAAACATTAAAAAGTGGTTTCAAAACTATATTTGCATTCCCCTCTATTCATCTATCCATCCTCACAGCGATAAATCTACTAGTGACTAGTACCAGTTTCTCATGTTCTGTGAGTCAGTGCACTTTTAACACAGTCACCTGTTTAATGAAATTCCATCATAGAAATCCTAATCCTAGAATGCCTCTCTGTAGTGCTCAGAGAGGAGGGAAAGCATGAACTACCAAAGCAAGCAGTGAGTGCTGTCTGTAAATTGTTTGTTTGTAGTTTATGTAATACATCCAGCAGTGAAAGAGTGATACTTTTTTCTTGATAGCCAAACAATTCTAAATTTACTTTTTTGGTTTTTTCCCCACTAAAAAGTCTTTTAGAAAAGAGAATTATGTCCACATGTAGCTGACATTAGCTGCAATATTTTAAGCTATAGCACTGTATAACAACAGCAGAACTCTCCTCAAAGTGCCCTTTTCTGCATACTGTAGCTAAGATTTTTTTCTATATTTGACATGTTATCTATTGTAACTAATGGAAACTAACAAAGAAAACACTGCCTTCAGCTATTTTCCTGGAAGATTACATAAGTATCTTTAAAAAAAAAAAACAACAACAAACAAAACCCAAACAAATGGAACTATTAAAAAACAAAGTACAGTGCTTTCTATAGCAGGCTTACAGTAAAACTATTTTTGCATCCAGGTAATCCATGTAAAGTGCCCATAGAAGACAGGAATAGAGCCCAATGGTTTTCCTCATGTCTGGCATTCTATCTGTGAGCTACAAAATTTTATTCCTTAGTTAACATCTGATTTTTATAGCAAACTTCCCTCTCCAAAAACACTCCTCTGGTAAAACATAGATATATGATTTAATGCACACAGAATTTAGGTGTACAATCTGGCAGTAAAGCCAGTTCACACAGAGTTTTACTCTTTCAGATAAATCAAAATTTCTAACAGTAATTTTCAAGGAAAAAAACATTTTAAAATGCATCTACCACTGGAAATGTGTATATAGCAAAATACCTTTTATTAAAGCCTGCTGTGAAATGTAATGTTTTGGCATTTGAAAAAGGGATTGCAGGACATACTAAGAAAACTCTGTTCAAAGGAATGTGTCTATTTTAGATCAGAATCTCCTCTGACCAGTTTCTCTCTTAGGCTGAGTAGATAATTCAGCTTAGCATCACTTTGCAGAAGGGGATGAAGGGAAACTGCACCCAGCAGGTCTCCAAGAGAACATAGATGTCTAGGAATGCATTTATTAACTTCTGTGCTGATCTGAAACTCCTTTTTATAAGATCAAAGCATACTGATATTAAGATAAAAATACTGTCATTTTAAAATAGTGCTACAACCACAATTTAAAAAAAAAGTGAATCAGTGGGAGAATAAGGGATTCAGAATTTTTAAGTAATGACCATAACATTTTAAAATAACAAAATAAAGGTAAAGAGACTATATTAATTTTTCAGCCATGGACCAGTTAAGTGTTAAGCAGGCATGCTCAGCCGTTTCTCCTGGCAGCTGCACTTAGGTTTTTCAGGTGTTCCTTTAGGGCATTAATGCCTACTTAAGCCACTAGTATAATTCCCACTGCTGTCAAAAGTGTTAGACCTAGAAACACAGGATAAACACATCACTGTCTGCTTATCTGTGCATAGGCCTGCCACTGCCACTGCTTGTGAGACTTTCTGATCTTCATAAATTTATTTTCACCCACCTTCCTATAATGCAGAGATGTTTTCCTCTGGCCATGCTGATACTGAGTATATGGACTGTTTTGCTTAGAATCACAGTGAAAATTCGTGGTAGAAAGTCAGATTTAGCTCTTCTGAGTGCCAGTCAAGCACTTTGATCGCATGCTTCATTTTGTATTCAGCCTTATAAAGTCTACCCCTTTGTAGCTGATCTGTCTTTGCATGACTCTTTAGGGCTGAACAGCAGGGAGAATTCCAGTGACAAATCCTGAGAGAGGTAATTTACTCCTAACGCTTTTGAACTTCTGTGAAATCCTTTACAAATCCCCTAACAGGATTTGCAAATCATTCTTGGAGGGGGTAAATAAATAAATAAATAACCACGTCTTTCTTACCCTCTGCGGTTAAAGGAGACCAGCCCACTCTTGGCAGGATGAGCAAGCAGAGATCCACTGCCATGGACCACAAATGATGGGCAACATCTAACTATAAGAACTCAGTCTTGGTAACTCAGTAGCAGTAAAGAGCTCAAAGAGAAACACGTGGTGCTTAAGCAAAGTTATTCACGTGGATCTTGTATGGCACATAGAATATATTCTTCCTTTCTTTTCCACATTCACTATCATTTGCCATCTCTATAAACATACAGGATGTCACTTCATACTCATTAAAACAAACAAAAACCCCCAAAAAACCCACCGGCTTGGCCCTATCCCTTAGTTTTTATCCCTAGAACTAATTTATGAGGGTACAGACTCATTGCTCCTGTGGCCTTGCAAATACTGCATTTTCAAAAAAAAATAAAAAAAATTACCACATTCCAGTGCTTGATTTCTAGAGTAATTGCCCTAGCAACGGAGGCCTTCTCTCTTATTCTTTTAAATAGAAAATTACCACTAAGCATGTATTGCTCACAGATAAAATAGTGAATGTGTGAGACGCAACTTGACAACTAGCAGGAGTGATAAGGACTAGAAAAAGTTGTGGTTGTATTAATGGTTGTGTCACTATCTGCTGTAGACGGTAGGACAATTTTCATATGTCTGTGAGCACATCTACAAGGCCGAATTTTCTGCCCACTTATTCTACGTCTTGCTATATATCTCAGGGGAGGTAAAATTAAGTTTAATCCCTGAAGCTTAAATATATCCGTATACTTTCCCTTACTTCTTTGGCCTTCCAGTTATTGTAAGCTGTGGGTTCTTTGCTTCTACAGGGAGATAATTTTTAATTTTCATTAGTGTCATATTTCTAAAAGAGCAATGGATCAATGGAATTATTGTAGTGAGGAACAAGAAAAGACAAAAACATTAGAGGTGGCTTGTTCTATCTGATTAAAAACAACAAATATTTGTATTTAACTGTACAAAAGTTTCTTAATTTGCCACTTACACTTTCTAGAATTTTGTGCAACTGATGTTGCCTTTTTGTGGCTTTCCCTCCAGAAAGTGAGATCTATTCTTTGCGCTAACAGAATTCTCCTTCAGCAAAAGTTGGGGAGCTCTCTCTGTTTAAAACGATGAGTCCTGGTTCTGAAGCCTTTTGTGGGTCTTGTGCAATAACTACGCCTATTCTCTGTACACATCAGTAAACAATTGTGCTTGGTCTCCTTGTACTCCTGAAATGTTGGATATGTTTCTGTAATTGTCTTGATGTGTAATGAATTTAATGTCTCATAATTGCACTGCAGGGGATTAATACCACTATGCAGCCTAGGGACATCTTTTGATGATTAAAAACTTCTTCATGCAAGTCCATATTTTATAGAAAAAGCATGATGAATAGCAGTTCGTTGCTTCTTGAATGGCAGGTGAAACTGTTGAGGGGTGACATGTAATGGATTCTCTTCAGAAGGGAGTGAGAATCAGTGCCTTCTCTTGGTTAGGAAAAAAAAAAACGAAAACAAACATAAAGCAGCCCTGTGAGAGTGTTTATCAGTTCCCTCTGCTGGCTACAAAGCCCACAGCCAGATGAGCAGCTGTGTTTGCGGAGGCGAAGGTCTTAAGTTCTATTCCCAGTGCTGTGTGCATGCAGTAAACCGATGACTGTGGTGTCTGTGCATGTATGTGGACATCATTCTTTATAGGGTTTCATCAACAACTAAACTGAGTTCAACATGAGGGCACTCAAAGACAATATGGGGTTCCTGGAAGGTAAGAAACTTTCCAGTTAGGATTTGAGCACGTATGCCATTAATAATGCTATGCAGCTAGAGCATCCTTCTGTTACACATCATACGCACACCTTGTTTTTTCCCCCCTCTTCAAGAAAAGTGGGTGTGTGTTCATTATGCTCAGTTTAGAGACATCTGGCCAGTTATCACAAATATTCTTGGCAATCCCAAATTGTAACACTTTAGAATGTCAGCTTCTGAGAACTCCACGTTTGCAAAAACTAAATAAATGGTACCAACAAGAACACTCCAACCTAAAAAAAAACCCCCACAAACCAAAGCAAAACAGAAAAAGAACCTAACCAGTTCTTTTCCATTCTTGTAGGGAAAGGCCTATATAACCTGGTTATGCAACTGGAGAAACAGGTCATACAATTTATGCAATCACTCTGAAATGAAGTTGAGATGAAAAAAAAAAAAATACACAGCAAACTTAAGAAAGAGTTTCTATTTTAAATAAATATCCATAGCACTAAAACCATGAACTTCTGGGTCAGGTATGCCAGTTCACTTGAGCTCCTAGGAATCTATCACAGCAACATATAGGATATGCATAACCTATCCTATTAAAGGGAGAACGAGTCAAAACCAACAGCTTGACATATTAGATATCAAAGGTATATTAAAAGCCAGATTTTTGAAACATCTGCAGCATGTGTTTCCTGCTAACTAAAAAAGCAGCCACTCTTTCCAGACCAACACGCTGCTGCATTATTCTCTCTGAAAGGAAAGCAAGAAGTGGACAGCAGCACATCATAGACTTGCACAGGGACTTCAAGCGAAGCATCCGACCATTTTTGCAATTGAAATTCCAGAGAGCAAAGCAAGTTTCTAACAAAACCAAATGTTAAGAGGTGAAGCAACAACACATATATATAATACACTACAGTCCCTGAAATGGAGATGTTTACGTTGCCTCACATTTACTCTTCAATTTTCAAAGGGACAGAATGGAAGATGGCACAGCCCCAGGGACACTGAAACCAAATACAATCAACTTACCACTGAAGAAATCTAGCAGTCAAGTCTGCTTATGCCAGCACATGACTTACCTCTCTTCTGCCCTTCCATTCTTTCCACCACATGCAGAGCCCAAGTGAATGCAGAGTATCAGAACACGGGTCTTTTAAGTGGCTCAGAGACCAGGATTTCTCTTTCAGCTTGCTTTTTAAAAAAAAAAAGAAAAGAAAAAGAAAATGTTCAGATATTTCCCAGTATTTCTTTGTGAGTTAGGTTATTGTAGTCCAACTCAGTTGATGGACATTTATATAAAACACACAGCTGGGACCCTTGTTGGCAAATCTTAGCAAAAAGTCAAGAGGTAGTTACTTTAAGTCAAAGTTGAGCAATAAAAGCAGGCTTGTGAGGAAAGTTTATGTTGCCAGCACTGACATATCTGTCACCTGCACTATAGATAAAAAGCAAGTATATCCCCCAAGCACTAGCATTCACACAAAATGTATTTTAGAAAATGAAGGAAAAAAGACAACACTCAGTACTTACTTCCTTTCAGTCAGTGGCTTGAATTGAATTTACCATAGTAGCACACCACATTGTTCGCTGCAGAAAAATGCAAAGCTTAGGCCTTTAGGAGTAAGTCTCTTGTGCTTTACTGGTTCCAAAAATGTCAGTGCTTGTCAAAGTATTTTTGAAATAAAACCAAACCCATGTTAATAAAATGAACTTTCCAAGACAATGCTGGCCAAAACTGATTCTTAGATTTCTTTGCAGTAATAAACTGCCTCTGTGGTTGCTGAGCTGATAGGGAGGAGGATTTAAAGGGCCAAAGCCAAGTTCTGGTTAATTCAGAGAGGGTAAAAAAAAGAGTTCTTGAACAGAGCACAAGCCCTCCAATGGATGGAAAGATTTTTGCTGAGGGTGGGCAGAGCTTAGCAAAATCCAGCTGTGCTTTCAGAACAGCTGTAATCATTAGGCTCTGCTTAAATGCATTCCGAGACTGGAATACTTGTTGAGGGCACAATTTGTGATGTGCTGTTGTAGATTGCTGGATGAGGCTCGATATTTGTGTAGTGCAGCATTCACAGGCTGAATGTCAGTTCACGAGAGTGACCCTGCCTATTTATTAATTAGTAATTCCCTACAAGTATTAACAAGGCAACAACTGGAAGGATTCTGTCCCATCCTGTCCCAGCCTTCTGTTTTAATAGCTCCAAAAACATGCTCCAGTGAAGAAAGAAGGCGTTCATAATGAACTGAGTTTCTACTGTGCACACAAATTGCATGCAAATCTGGGCAGTGAGATCTCTGAACTGTTTTGCTGTATGTGCATATAGGTGCAGATGCAGCAGCAGTTTCCATCTTCCAAAGAACAAAGTAGTGCAGTAGCTGGATGTTCTGTGCCTGTTACAGGAATTCCTGCTCTCCTTTGGTTCCAGGCAGCATAGCTCAGTTTAGAAGGCCTACACAGTACAGTCCAAGCTGCCACTGCAAGAGTGTTTTCTTGGTACTTACGCTCAACTCCTACAGACGATTATTATCTTTGGGAGATCAGGGCATAACTTACTACGTCAAGGAACACGTAAAACATTTTAGGATTGTTCCCTAAGCTTGCATTACTAGCCTCAGCTAAAAACATTGTTCATACTATCCTGGAAATAAAGAAAACTGTATGTTTAACATCCAAGCCTGATACTTGATTAAAGATTAATTTGCAGCAGTAAATTGTTTGGGTTTGTACCGCTATAAAATTATCAAATGGCTTTTAAGTTGTAGTTTAAAGGAAATCCACTCGTCTCAGCCAACTTTGTAATGTCACCTTCATTGCATTTTGTTTTTAGATTGCTCTTGAGCAACTAGGTGCAAGTACTCTATCTAAAATCCAAGCTACCTATCAGTTTTGGCATATGGTTCTTAAAATAGCTCTTAGATTCAAATTTCAAGCCTAAAAACTATGTTTCATTGAGTTCAGAATTCACTTGCAATGAATATCTTATATTATTCTTTTGAAACACCCTATTTTCAACATCACATCTGTCACTCGTATGCTGAATGCTCTCAAGAACTCAATATAAAAGGACTATGAAACACAAGCAAAACAATTTCAATTTGTGACTGCTCGGAGACATTTTCTCTGCTACACGTGCTTTCAACTTCCTACTAACTGTTCATCTCATGAAAACAGTATTTCAAAAATAAGTCAACAGAAACCCACTTTATTTTTAATGCTCCATTCATCAAGCGTATTTTGAGAGCTGGAATTTTAGCTTGATGGACACTCAGAACGTACAGCCTTATCCTTCAAAATACTGAGACCGGGAGCGGCTCCGTCGGCTCCCCACAGAGCTGAAGCTAACTGCAGAGGTCACTTGGTGCTTCCAGGGGCCCTCAGCACCACAGACCTCAGCTCCGGGCGCAGCAACCCCTCCTTCCCAGCTTCTCCCCCTCCACCACCAAAGAGGACAAGGGGAAATATTTTTGCTTAGTCAGCTGCTTTTAAGTCTTCGAGAAAACATGGAATATTGTACCTGACACCCAAAAGCTGCCGAGATAGCAGGGGTCTGTGTCAGCAGATTCAATGTAGTGACAGTTTAGTTGTAACAATGTTGTAGTCTACTTCAAAACAAACCCAAAACGGCAGAACCCCCACTTTTGTTTCAGACGCTGGTAACAGAAGTGGCCGTTAAGCACCTGCCTCCAGCAGAGCTAGCACCGAGTTCAATGGCCGGAGAGGCCGCACCCGAGCCCCGGGACTCCCCGACGCCGCGCCCCGCTCGGCGGCCGTTACCCGCCGGTAACGGTCACGG
>Ga0065711_1034927_pt1 | contig 23039 bp, 18 predicted proteins | sample Hoacrofraction12_FD_59098 | JGI IMG/M metagenome (GOLD analysis project Ga0065711, IMG submission 59098) | Hoatzin crop microbial communities from Cojedes, Venezuela - Epithelial fraction 12 v2 (version 2) | ecosystem: Host-associated > Birds > Digestive system > Esophagus > Crop | place...
AACGCTGTGTTATTTATCAATAAACGCCATTTGCCGTCCACCACATTGGTGTCTGCGTGCTGATGACCCGAGCGGCCGAGGGGTGGGTCGCCGAGCCGTCCCTGAACCAGGTCGCCACGCCAACAAAGGCGACAAGCAAGCTCTGGTGTCTTGGTCTTTCCCTTCCTGAATGAGTGCTAGGCTGGTGCTATCAGCATTTCCTCCTCCTTTCTTGTCACTGCAAACAGACATGTGTACACCAGCCAAGTCACTGTGCCTCACTCCTGAATCAGACACCGATACAGGAGGGTGAGCTGCCTCTGAGAGACACATCTTCCGGCTGCCTGGGAGAACGACACCGCTTTACATATGCCTCTGTCTTTGGCAGCTCCAGCTGGCCGCACCAAAGCCTTTCACAGCTGTGAATTTGATCATCGGAGTCTAACTTGGCACTGTGAATTTCACGCCTGCAGCCGGCCGCTTGATTTTTCAGTAGAGCAGGACCAGGTTTCACGATGGTTCTGTTGTTCTTTCGATTAAGCCTGGAGAGACTATTTCCAGGACTGAAGTTGCTGTCTGCCAATCATGCCCAGCTTCTAGGTGCGTAACAAGCGAGAAAGAAAAACGTGCTGAGCCTCCCCAAATACCCATGTCAGCATGAGCTTTTTTGTCGCTGAATATCAAAGTATTCAAAGTTAATCCTGCAACTCTTCCTGCAAGACAAACAAGTCTCTGAGTCAATTGTGCACACAGAGAAGAACCTCTTCCCCTCCAAAACAGGGAGGTGTTTTATAGCAGAAACTCTGCTGGACGCACGCACGCACGCACATCCAGCAACCCACTGAAATCAGAGAACAACGACAGGAGCTATGTATATATTTTTTTTTCCTTCTTGCCTCTTTGGCAAAAGGAGAGTGGGTGGAGACAGACACTTTGGCTCCACGTTCTCCTAAAAGCCCTTTCAAATGCCCGGTGCGTTGAGCAACACGGAGGCAGCAGTTTCTGTCTTCATTTCTGCATGTTGACTGCGAGAGAGGGGAATTTTAACTGGATCAGCTCGTTTCCCGCGGCGAGGCATGGTTCGCATGGGTGCAGCAGAGGCGAGGTGGACGCACAGCCGCGAACGAGGGCTGCCGTGGCACAGGGAAGCGGCAGCGAACTTTGCTGTTTTTTCATGTGGATGAACTCCTAACTAATGCTCCAGATCCCAGACTAAATCCAAACCTAAGGCCGCCACATTAAAGCAGCGTGAGGCTCCAGGTCTGGCTCACACCACCCTGCGAAGCACAAGAGACTGCCTGCGCGAGTGGAAAGCCATGGGAGCTCCAAGCCACAAGGAAAAGGGCTGTTGGGTGAGACTCCAGCCAAAACCACTTCCATACAGGGGCTGTTCACGAGGTCTGTACCACGATGTCCTGCCTATCTCTGATTTTCATACCAGTTCTCCGCTGAAGGAAGATTTGTGTTGTGTTTCTTGCTTGGACTGCTCAAAGTTGACCTTGTAGAGTGTCCTGCCCATCTGAAGAAGATGGCCCAGCCCAGCAAACTGATGTAGTCTAGGGGAAATAGAAGAAAAACTGGCCCCCGAGTGGAAAACTGCAGCATACTGCTTTCTTCTAAGGTCAGTTTGCCAAGATGGAAAAGTTCTGGAGGCAAAGGGATTACACCAGACATGAACCTGTCTTGCTGTGTTTCGTAAAAAAAATGGGTGTGTAGAGTACAGCTGCCTTCAGGCACGTTCAGCCTGCAAAACCAGTTCATCTCAGTAGAAAATAGGATTTACTGCCCTCAACTGCATCTTGAGAGCTCTGCTCACATACAGGGTAGTATCTGTATTACGAAAAATAATTTCTAGCATTACTTTAAAATGTATACAAATGGAAAGAAATGCTTTTCCCGCCTCAGAAAGTGTTGAAGAAAATCCTGACCACAGAGATGTGAAGCCAGAGTACACCGAGACTTACTGTACATTTTCAGTGCTGTAAGATGGATCTAGTTTCTTACACAAACTTCACACAAAATTCACTCCTGTGTGAGGCCCAGTGTGACTATTCCTTGCAAATGGAGCATCTGCTACTGCCATTTGAAATACATCTGCATGCGTCGGTACACAGACACTGAACTATTGTTGGTATTTGTGACAATTTCATTTTTCCTTAATGACTGAGTTTCTCTGTTGCTTTTAATGGTGCACAAACAGCACCAATAGCAAAAGTTCATGCTCCTGCTCTGTGATCGTATTACATTTCTCTGTTCCAATCGATGCCAGATACATTTCTAGATTAAAAGCAACCTTGAAACTATAAATAACATCTCCATCCTTCTAATCACAATTCAGTTATTTGCTTTTTGTTCACTCAGACACCTCACAGAACATCACAGATGTAAATTTTTATGTACCACTTCAAAATTTGAATGTCTGTCAAACTAATAAAGCAAAGAACTACTATTGCTTGGAAAACACTGTGAAAATAGATGAAAACACCGTGAAAATCTATAAAAACCCAGACACAAATATCTGACCAGTTAGGCTTCAGCCGGCTCGGTCCCCAGCTTCCACGCAAGGTGGCTTTGTGATGTTTTGTGTGTGGTGCTGTGGCTCTGAGATCATCAGGTGCACTTCCCATGGTGACTCACGGATGGATTTGGACGGAGGGGAGGAGGTGAAAGGGGAGAAGGGAAGTGCGTGTGCGTGGGTATGTGCACAACGCATTCTGAGGCACGCAGCGCGGGTGATGAAGCAAGGCAGGCTTGCTCCTGCACAGTCACCAGGGAGGGAAGGCTCCTTGGAGACCAGCTGGCCGCAGTGGCCAACCATAGGTATGCTGGAGGACCCCTTGCCTATCCAGCCAAGACGGCTGGTAGTCTAATACGAGCTCCATGTGGCATGTATAGAATTATATGCTACAAACACCCTCAAAAGAGAAGAGCCAGCAAGTCAGAGGCACAAGCAACTTCAGGTGGTTACCTTGGATCCTATGCTTTTGGGGTCCTCGCTTCCTCGTGTCCCTTCTGGCAAGCCACCTCTCATTAGCTGCTCTGCAAAAGCTGCTGCCTCTCTCAGCACACTGAGGGGAACAGATGCCTTTGGTATGCGGGGGTGGAGGGCCACCACAGACCAGCACAAGGCAACTTGTTCCACCCTGGCTGGGAGTAGCCCTTTCAGGGATGGGTCTGGGGTTATGGGCTTGGAGGTGCAGGCCTAGGAGTTGAAATCCTCAATGGGAGAGGTGGGATGCTCAACAGAGCAGTGGGTGATGCTGAAGACAAGGGCCTGGAGAAGGGAGTTTGACAAACTTTTAGAGGAATTTAAGATTCTGCTTCTAAATCTAACAGTTCACCAAGAAAGAGAACAAGGGCCAGATTCTGATCTCAGCGATGTCCTTGCAAATAAGAATAATTCCACTGATTTCAACTAATTCTAAAGGTGATAATCTTGCACCACTACAGCTAGTGGTAAAACTCCCAGTGATTCAGTGGAGCTGAGAAATCACCGCACCGAGACAGCAGCAGTGCAGTTTCAAAGGCCAGCGTGTCAGAGTCCAGAAACCCAGCTGTGTCCTTGCCTGCATCCTGATCAGGAATTCGAATCGAAGTGAGATATCCTATAGCTGCAGCTAAATCCGGGCTTCTGTATGCTTTAAAGTGAGGTTGTGCTTTCGGAACTATTCGAATAGCCACGAAAAATAAATCAGTTCAGCTCGTTCTGATATGCCAGTTGGCACACAGGACAACAGGACTGCAAAGGTACTTCCAGCGCCACAGAACCCAACTGCTTGGTTGTGGGCACCATCTCAGGCTCCTTAATGAAAGGGGAACATCAAAGTGGTACACAGCATTTGAGATGAATTCTCACCGAGGACTTGTAAAATTTCGTTAATATGTCCTTATCTCCTTTAGTTGCTAGTTCATATGGCTTCTGCAAGCACAGGTAGAGAAAGAATCAGATCATTGATTTGGAATCAGCTTGTTGCTGTGAAATTAAGTGTAAACTGTGCACAGATACTCTGGGCAGATTTGTGGCCTTTGAGAATAGTTAGCTTTCTGTCAATATTTCTACTTCAAAAACATTTAGAAGATGGGTAGGTGAAATTTTGTTGTTACTTAAATTATAATGCACTGAACAATAACATATCTCTATCATCACCGTAATATGAAGACTTGACCATGCCTAGCATTTAAAATGATCAAATAACAATTATTCAGGTGCCACCATCTATGCAGCTTGAATAACCTACAGTCAGCAAAGCTGGTAACACCGGTAGCAACCTAAGAACCTAAGATAAAACTTGTGTTTGCATAAATTAGCTGTGATAAAACTTTGACTTCACAAGCATTACTAAGTTGCATGGTAGCAGGACAGTTGACAGTGGGAAAAAGTAGCAAGCTGCTTTTGTACTGGCAGCCAGTGATGTGTTGAGTCATGAGCCCATGGGGACAGATCCAGGTACCCACTCACAAGAGCTCCACCCTGGCCAGCTGCTCCTGTGCCCCGCTGCCAGAGGGACTGGGGTGCACTATCCGGCCATTGGCATTTGTGCAGAGGGCTCCATTTCACGTGTACAGCACATCCAGTCAATCTGCACACAGGGAGTCACTGGTTGTGGCTGCCCTGCCCTGCCTGGGGTCCTGAACATGGCGCAAGGCTTTGCGAACCAGTGCTAAGATAAGTATTATCCCGGCATAGCCTGGCCATGCTGGTCATGTAGGGAATCTTGATTCCTTGTTTGGTCATACTGGGAATCAAACAGATTCCTTGCTAACCTGAACTAGTCAAATGGATGGCAAGTACAATGGAGACCTTCCACACATTTGTCTCGGGATAGAAATCCACATCCCACGTCGCGCTTCCTATACTAAAGTACACGTAGCCAGGTGGTAGGAAGGAGGTGTGGTGACAGGCAATGTGGAACAGCATTGGAGCACGCACCTTAGGCTGGGGCTTGCACACATGTGAAGCTACGAATGGCTCCAGTATGTTACCAGACACCCTTCTGCACCAGAGTATGTAGGGCTAATACATGTCCCACATGTCTGTGACTCCTCACTCCACACCATCAATTCTGAAAATCTCTCCTATGTTTTCCATACATCTGCCAGGTCCACACTGAGTAGAAGAGACAAACTTTCAAGCTCTTCCACATCTCAGGTGAATGTTTCTTCTTCCTGTTTATGTGCAGAGGAATATGAGAACCAGAGTGCACCTCCAAAAATCCTTCGTTTGATTAAATGCTTTACGTTACAGCAAATGGATGGCATGAACTTATAGACACAGACAGGCTCTTGCAGGTATACATCTAGGCCAGTGTTTTAGTGGAGGCTCCTCATTTTTAGTTTAGCCTCCTAATTTTTGAGGTGAAAAGACTTCTGCAAATGCAGATAAACTCTGCCTGCGTCTCCAATCAGTACCAAACCATTGCAGATGCTGCAAGACATTTCTTTTGCTCCAGAGGCAATGTTTCTACATTACTTTCTCTTATACGTGCACACCTATGTTAGCATGCAGGAGTAGTGTCCCAGGCGCATCCCCTCTGCTCCTTCGTGCTTTCAGCTGAAAACCTCTGCCTCAAGTGCAGTGACTACTTCAAACTACGTCTCCTTCCTGAAGCAGGTGACTGCGCGGAAAAGTGCTGCAGGATGCACTTGCATGTTCTTTGGAGATGGCAGGGGCAAAAGGAGGGAGGGGAACCCTTGGCATAATTAATTTCTTTTTTCCAGCCTGCCTTCCCTTTCAGTGCTGGAGCTTGGAGGTGTTCATTGGAGGGAAAACCAAGTCATTTTCTCCCTTTCAGGAATTAGAAAGAGTTGTCCATTTTATTATCCGTGATGTTTCCAAGCAAAACTACAGCTCACTGTAAACCTGAAGAACCACTGGACTGACCCCATGTCATTGCATCCAAGAACTGTCAATTAAACTGATCGTGTTTCAAAGCCCAGAACTTATCATGTTTCCAAATTCTGGCTTGTTTTTGACTGTTCTCTTTAATTTACTCTTCTCCTGCAGAAAAATGGTGTGCAGCCAGGTTGTTACAGACAAAGGATGCAAAAGGATTTCAGCACCGTTCCCGCCACACTCGCCAGGGCTGAAGCATCGCTTGAATAGCCCATGGGCAGCACACAGCCCTATCCTCCCACAGGATCTGCTGGGGTCACTGCGTCCCCTGGTACCCAGTGTGACATGGGGCTATGGCTCACGTCATGGAAGGAGGTAATGGGGAGGTTTGACTCAGGAAGACTACGTCAGTCTCTCTGCGCTTGGGACTTTCTCCAGCCAACAGGATAGGGTGGCCACATCGTGACCTCTCTGGCATTCCTGATGCCAGGAAACAGTCTGCTGTGGAAACATGGGATATGTGGAAAACCAGCTTGGTCAGGGATTCACGCAGCTGGTCAGGGACTCACCCTCTCTTCTCATGAGAGATGAGTGCACCTGTACGTGAGCTGTGAGATGCCGAAGCACACGGGAACCTGGAGCTGCGTGGCCTCCCCAGGGCCCGTCCCACCATCATCAGATGGGACATTGTATTTTATGATTTCCTGTCACCTTACCTGTGACTGTATTAATAAACAGTTATCTGTCCTGAAAGTGTGTGTACCTTTCCTGTCAGGATCCCAGCAGAAGCAGCACCTCCCGGTGCAAAACAAGAAGGGGATGAAAATAGCAGAGTGAGAAGCAGCTAGGGAAGGTATGGGGTGTCCTTCCCCTGCTGGGCTCCAGATTACCCTTTGGAGAAGAGATAAGGCTAGGGACAGTAAAAAAGATGATGTTTGAAATTTCTGTGATGTTTATTCTTCTTAATGATAAAACTTAACAAGAGTTTACACCAATTGTCCTCAGAAACATTTACAGTTTCCACACATTTCTGTTTTATTTTGCCACTTGTGGTGGGTGTTGTCAGCCTGATAAATTGCACTAATAACTATTACAGTCATAGGTCTCTCTGATAGTATCATATTTCCGTGTGTTTCCATTCCCTCATATCTCCCAGCAGCACGTGATGTCGCCTGGGTGTGCCAGAACTGGCTGCCCGCAGCTCCTCCGACCTCGGTATCAGGGCAGATGAGAAACAGACCATTGAACAGTTGTGAAACAACTGTCTCATTCTGGGAAAGCATCTGTAGAAAGTATCTCGGGAGACTGCCCTCCAGGCTTCCCTCTCGAACTTTTCCATCATTACGAATGCCGGTATGACTCCAGTGGTAGCAGCAGGGGCTACCACGGGCAGCGGGAGTCTGCGCTGTTGCGCTGTGTCCTGGTTCATGCTGGGTCACACAAGGGCAGGAATGCCAACGACCAGTTTAGAAAGCATCCCCCCGCCACTGCAGAGGCACCTGCGGCCACGAGTGTGCCACGTTACAGGGAAGGAGAAAAATGCTGGGTGCAGGTCCCTGGAGGCTGCTCTGCATGCACAGGGCTGGCTGGCTGCGGGAAGGTAGGTCCACGTGTTGCAGGCACTGCCTGAGGTGTAAACCCTGAAGCCTGGCTCATGGGGCGAGGTTGTCCTTGAAGCGTCAGGGAGGGGAGGCCAAATGCCTGAGTGTGGCCCCAGACTCTCACCTGTGCAGTCCAGACATGTGGGATATAAAAATCTTCTCTAGCAGAAGGTGACCCGAGCTTGGCTTTTCCCGAGCTTATGGCTGGTGAGCCCGGGACTGGAGGTGCGAGGGCCGGAGCAGCCGCTTACCCTGCTGGGTCCTCCATGGCTGCAGGCTGCTTCCAAACCATAAACCTCTGCAAACCATGGCCCCCCTTCTCCACCGCTAGCTACACTCTGACATTGGTTTTACTGTCCTAGGCACTTCCTTGAGCGTGGAAATTGGTCCTGTTTTCTGCTTTGCTTCCCTTTTTAGGCAGGTATCTTTGTTTTCCCGCAGCTCTTCACAGTGATTGAACTGAAAGGTGAGGTTTTTCTAACTTTTTACAGGCCCTGTGTCTTCTCAGTGCACGGTAACCACATTTTGAGAGTGATGTGTATCATGGTCCTGATTATTTACATTCATTGCCTAGTTAGTTTTATTTGTGTCTGAATATGTGGGCTAATTACACAGGCACACACACAGAGACAGAAACCACTTTGGCCCATTCCCAGAGATAAAGTAACCTAAATCATGCATTACCAGCGTGCTCAAAGGCTTTCTTTACCATTTATCTGATAGATCTTTAAAACAAAATGGTTTAATACACCTTCAAATGAAAATACAGAACCACCATAACAAGGGTTTCCATGCCGAAGGCAATCAAATCAGAACACATCCAAGTCTTTCTCAACGTAAGTCACACCATCTTTGGGTGCCCATCTGAAGCTTCAGAAACCACAGCCCTTCTCTGCATGGACACTGAGACACCACGTGGCGTTTCTCACCCAAAGTAGTTGTCAATCCTCCCAACTTGCCATGGTCCTGCCACTCTTGCCCACTGGTTGAATTTAAACGGTGATGCTTTTTCGCCTGCACCATTCATAGGGTGCCTGGGCAGTCCCAGGAGGAAGGCCCATCCACGCAGGAGACTGTGTTGGGAACGTGCCAAGAGCTTCCCTGTCTCCAACAGTCTGAGGCAACTTGGATGCCCTTTTCTGCCTCGTCCTTCCTATACATCCAGATATTCTGCTAACCTTGTGGGAGCCTAACCAGGGAATCTAAAAGCCTTCTATAAATTCCACATTTAGGGAAAAATATGCTGGACCATACCCTTGGAGAAGATGCTGTGGTGTGACTGTGGCCGAGCACGGGTGCACACAGCCAGAGGGGAGCTGGTGGCTGGGAGCAAGTGGGGAGCTGTGGGGGAAATCGGTGTGTGATTAACCTTGCTTTTGAAAAGCCACTTGTTCAGTGAGAAAACCTGAACAGGGTTTTTGGAAGCTTATGAACATTATTTAAGAGAGCTTTTAGAGGTTTTCTTTCTTTATAAGAGGGAGAAAGCCAGGCCAGAAACCTCTGCTGTGTCCGGTTAGTTTGAGCAGGTGACTTGAAGGCAGAAAGGAGAGTTTTAGGGAACCCCCTCCGGGCAGGCGCTCCCAGGGGAAGGCGGGCAGGGGACTCTGGGCGCAGGTAGGACTGCACACCCTTCACTCTGTCACCCCGCTGCTCTGGGTGCCAGCACCTTCCACGTGTTCAATGAACTCAGAGAAAGGCCGGAAGATTATGGGGGTTGAAGAATTGCGTTTTCATTGTAACTGTGTTTAATTTCTGGTTTTAAGACTTGTACTTTGCCAAAAGACCAATGTTTGGGCCTGTTCTTCAGTTAGGCTTTAAGGTCTGTCATGTAAGGTTAAACATTTTTCTTCCCAAACAGTGATAAGAAATATGACTCTAATGTTTGGAAGCATCACAGCTGAGTGTATGAAGGCTGTCCCAAAAAGACAGAAAGTGAAATGGTAAAAAATACATCAAGAAGGAGAGAGTGTGAATTTTTTAAAGTAAAAACTCAACAATTTTTATTAAGTAATAGTGATTAAGCCTTATAGAAGCAGCTAGTGATTTTGGGTGTCTGGTTCTGCAGGGGCTTCTGTGCCCTGGAATGAAAAGATGTCAATATTTTTTCAAATAACTCCCTTTTAGAGGGTAACATCATGCATACACCTATATATCCACACTTATATACTAGCTGAGATAGGTCTTAAGAAATAACTATATAATGGAAAAAAAGATTCTCTGCTTTCAGTTTGCAGTTTCATGGGCATAGGAAGCAGGGAACCTGTTTGAAGCATTCCATGGCACACTGGCATATACTAGCCATAGACTGGCCTATTTTGATCATAGTGGAGTAAGTGTACACCCATATACAACATATTTTTATATTTCTGTACCAAAAAGCTTACCATTGCTTTGCCTCCAGATGCTATATTCTTCAGTTTTGAAGGGTAAATGTTCCGTGTTTTCATGCGGCATCGGCCAGGCAGCAGGGTCCTTTTTCTTCTTCCACCTGCCCTTCCTCCAGGGCCAGGGCATGCCTGCGCTGATGGCCTTGAGGGCTCACATGTCCTCCTCTGCTTCTGGGTTTGCTTTTGGCTTTCTTCCTACTTGAGGCATCCTCTTTGCCTGCCTTATTTCCATTGTGGCCCTGGTTTTATTCCTGACCAATGCGCCTGGTGGTCAGGTAACTACCTGAAAAGACTACTGCAACCCCACAACTGCAAAGCCATATTCATGGTGGATCCAAGTTCAGAGACACTCTTGGAGGATTTAGGTGCAGAAGCGCTGAGAACAACAAAGGAAAACATCCTCCCGAAGTTTAATTTTGTAGGATACAATTTTTAACCCATAAAACCTGAGTAAATTCAATCTCTCACATCAAGGTGCAAGGAATTTGCCTTATCCTCAATATTAGGAAGTGTCAGGACAATTCAATCTCTAGACAGTGCTGTGACCCGTTGAAAGCATTTTTGTGGTCAGGGTTTGCTCCTACATCTAAAATTACCTTCAAATAAATTTTTCCCCTTTTCTAAAGAATCCAGGCTTTGGGTTCATAAATAAATAGAAGAAGGGAAAGTAAAGGTGACCAGATCTTAGCACTTCCCAAAGCAAAGGAGATTAAGAAGATTTTAAAAACTGCTTTATGAACCATGGACTGACAGCCTTCCCTTGATCTGTGTGTGCGTGGGAATGAAAAATGGCATATCTAGCTGGAAAGATTCTTTTTAGATTATGAGATTCTTTTAAAATAGTAAGCCCCCTTGAGAAGGCAGACCCCACCTTTCCCTTTCCTGGGTCAGACTTAATGTACCATTGGCACTTCAAGCGCAGTGCCAGGGACTATGGACCTATGTTTTCATCTTTTAGTGATGGCTCATTACCATTTATCTGTATAAATTCCATAATTCCCAGCCATGAAACCTGAGATTTGTAGAAATAATAATGGAGACAATACAAATTATGTCCCCCCCCTTCCCCTGGCATGCACTGATGTAAACAAGTACAATTCCTATTACACAATTTTGAATCATTATATGATAAAAATTTTCATCCCAAGCTGGCACTGATATGTGCAATGCGATTTGAGCCTGTGGACTGTGATACCAGGATGGATGAACTACAGTGTTCAAAAGTTAAAGGAAAGCAAAGTGGGTTTTTGCTCATTTGTGATAACACAAAAGCCCTTCAAAAAACTGACCTTTGATTTCAGTGGTGGGCTAAGCCTGAAGAATGAACCAAACCAGGAGCCCATCTGAACGGCAAGACTTCCGTCCCTCAGAGGTGCTTTTTGTCCCTGTCAGACATCTTGGGAGTAATCCTGCTGCCTATTTGTTGAAGCTGCTTTCGCAGAATAGTCCGAGAAACTGTCCTGCAAAGAATCTACACCAAGTAAGTCCCCATGGACATCATGCACACCCAAGCTAATCGAAGGGAAAGGCTGGAAGGGACTTGGAAGGCCAAGTCACCATATCCATGCTGTCTTTGAGAATTGTTTCTCCAATTGGTTCATAAGATTGATAGCAACGGGTGCTTCACCGCTGTGCTACCCAGTGACCTTCAGCGCTTCACTGTCTGTAGTGTTAGGAAGGTTTTTCCTAAAGTGCTCAGCCTGAGTCTTTCTGGACAAAATTAAAGTATGTTGCTACTTCTTGACACTGTAGAAACAGAGGTCAGATTTTCTCTTCTTGGCAATGGCCTCTTACCTACCTGAAGATGGTTGTTCTTCAGAGCCCCTAGCCTAACTCTTTTGACATTTCCTTAGTTCCTCTTTGAAGGGCATCTTGGATCATTTGCCGCTGGGGTGACTCTGAGAGGTCCTCGCTTTCCTTGGTGCACAGTAGCCAAATCTAAGTGCATCCTTGCAGCTGAGGCTGGACTAGTGCTTCGTGGAGCAGTAGGATGACTGCAAATGCCCATCAACACGTGCTCCTGTATAGAAGCATACTCCAAACATCCAACACAATGTTTGACCTCTTTACAACAGCATGAAAGGGTTCACTCAGTCTCAGCCTGTCATCCATTATAGTGCTTTTCTCCTTTTCTGAAGAACTGCTCCCTAACCAGTTTTTCTCCATCTTGTGCTTTTGCTTGACTATTGCTACCTAAATTTACCACTTTCCATATCTTTATTAAATTTTCCCTTTTTTTTCTGACCCTGTTTCTGCAGCTTGTCCAGATCAGTTTGAATTCAAGCCTGTCCTCCAATCTGCTAGCAATCTCTGCAGTATCATATCACCTGTAGCTATAGTGAGCATACTTTCTATTTCATCACCCAGCTCACTAAAGGGGAAAAAAAGCAGTGTATTTAAGACAGAACCTGGCAGGAGGGGGTTTTGTATTTGAGATATTTTTTTTATTTTAGTGTTGAAACACTAAACACTTCACTTAGTACCCAGTCAGTTATGCACCTGCCCTCTGGTATTTCTCTATAGGTTGCTTACAAGAATGCTGTGCAGGAAGGTGACAAAAGCCTTACTGAAGTCAAGATAGACAATGCTGCAAGACCATGTGAACACACCAGCCTGCTGGCAGGTCTCTGCCCTTTTCTGTACCTGTGTGGCTACGCGGTGGAACCCATTGCCCAGGCTGTCAAAAAGAGGTCTGAGATATTCATGACCGAGAAAAGGTTTAGACAAACACATGGAGGATGTCAGTGGCTGTTCATTATGATGGCACAAAAGCCATGTTCTGCAGAAAGACCCCAATGAAAGTCTCTTTTTATGAATCCACCGACCTCATTTTGGTCTAGATTTACCTAAATCAGGTGCTAAAAACCAAACACCCAGTGAATTCTGAAGGATCACGCACTGACATTTTGCTGTCCCTTCTTTAAAGGCTCCATACCACTTACATAATGCATAATGTTACTCGAGTGTTGGTAAGTCGCAGTATGAAAAATTGAAATGTTGATTTCTATTATTTTTAAGTGATTTTTTTTCCTGCAAAACTGTAAGCCAGAAGCATGTGACTGAAAGGCCAGAGTAATGTAACAAATGTTAATTTCACTGTATGGTATTTTATGTGTTGGAAGTGAAAGCCAGAAATCACAAGCTTTTCAATGTGACACATAATATGATTGCTCTTAGATACTGGCCTGCTTTATTTCCAAGATTTTAAAAATTACATTGTGAATACTCATACTGATCATAATAAAACGATTGCCTGAGAAGTGTGAATTCCATTTAGCCTTTTCAATGAAGCACTTGGTGGCCTCTGCACCGGGTGGGCACAACCTTAGAAAAGGCCTATCATTTGACTATGAAAACATGGCTTAGTTCCAGTGCTAACAACACAGCTCTGCTGAAATAACTTTGGTGGGTGCGACGACCTATAATTTTTGTAACATCGTTGAGAAAAATGTTTTCCTTACAGCAGTGTTACTTGTGTACTGGATAATTTTTTTCGTACACACTAATAATATTGGTTTGATTAGACATTTTTAACAAAAAGGTTGAACAAGCATCTCTGGATGGTTGTTCCAGTGAAGGGTAAAAGCACTCCGGTCCCACGTTAGCAGTGCTCAGTACTCGGTTCTATTATCTCTCCATTTTCCTTGTTTTTTGTGAATCTCAACACAGCAATTTGAGTCACATCAGCCATATACTATCAGATGGTATAAAAATATGATGCGGATGAAAATATGACACTGTGCACTCCGAATTATAACCTGAAACAGGCACTGGTGGAACAGAAATTGTTCCTCTGACCCTGTTCGCACTCAGCCTGATTATGGAGAACTCTAACTGAATACTTTGGTACTAATTCCCGATTGCCACCAGAGTGAATCTGGCCCAGAGAATGATATATTTTCCATCAGTTCACATTGTCTGGTACCTTTTCTTCATTTCAGCTGACTTGGATGGTGAGACTGACTATCTTTCTAGGCTACATCCTCTAACTTACGTCACCACTGGTATCAATGAAAAGAAGAATGTAAAACACAGCCGTTTAAGATAAACTGTGAGCCACTACGAGTGCATGAGGTGGAGGGCTCATGACGAGTATGCATACATGCTGCAAAGGCAACAGGAGAGGTGTTTTTGTGTCGACACCAAAGGATTTGGATGAGGGCAAGTGACTTTTTCACTTTTTGGTTCCGTTTGCCTTGATACAATCCTGCCATCCAAAACCCCAAGGGGAAATGTTTCAACACAGAGACAGTCTTCAGTGATGAAACTGTCATGAAACACAGATGAAGTTGGTAGGGCTGACTGGCTCTCACTGCGCCTTGACGCAGCTGTGGCTTGGACAAAGCAGAACTGGTTATGAGTCAATCAGACAAGGATGGGATTGTGCCAGAGGTCAGGGGAACCAGCTAGTCAGATGAGCACAGATGGATATTTTTTCCTTCAGATTTTCTCTTTTTTTAATGCTGGTGATTTGTGACACTTACTGAATGAGGAAGGCGTCCCCACCATCATGGTCAGCGTTACTCAGCGTGGTACTGCTGCGGCCCAGCACCTCCAACCCTCAGCCTCAGCAGGGCCAATGCCAGAACTGCAGGGGCTTTTTGCAAGAGACAGTCAGAGCCTGGCGAGCCACCTTGGTTTCTAGGTTACTTCTGTGCACAGGCCAGGAGCTCATTTTAAGATGTTCCTATATGCTTTCATCACTGGAGCATCTGCACAGCTGCAAATCAAGGAAAATATTAGTAAAGGTGATGCCCGTCATTCCACCTCTCAGCTCTACCCCGTTTTCTTCTTTGCACTTTATTTTATCCATCCTGAAGGAACTGCATCTCAGACACATCAGATGGTGTCCTTCCTTATGTAATAGGAAGGAATCCTCAACAACAGGAATAAATTCACCCTGTGGCTGGGTTTTGTCAGAGTTTAGAAAGAAAGTCAGCTAGTTGAAATACAGCTGATACAGACTGATGCTGCTCAAATGGAGTCTAAGCTGTAACTTCCATAAATTGTGTTAGCAGATTAAACAGTCACAACTGAACAGTCTTGATTTGTAGGTGTCAGGCTGTAAATTAGCTACGAAAGTACGAGGCTGCAAGTTTAGGGACCTGGCTGGAAACACCCATCCCATAGTACACACATTTGCCAATAAGCCTCTATTAAGGGACCAAAGGAAGACCACACGGCTGTTATTGATCATGTGCAAGAAAAGTAATACAAAACACCCAGTGGTTTTATTGCTTCTAGAATATTCTGGAGGAACTAAAGATGTAAAAAGTAGGCAAGAGAGTCTGAATATTTGCCTTTCAGTAAATGGTCACCTTTCCGTTAGTGCATTTCTTACATTTGGTGATGTTCCTGCAAAAGTGATCTTGCGTTCCGTGGGATGATTCAGGCTCATACACACCTCTTCCATCATGTGGGCCATCTCCCCATTTACTACAGGGACCCTGTTTTAGAAGGTTAATTGTGGATGCCGTGCTGTAATCATCCGCATCTGTATCAATTATCTTTTATGGTTGCCTGTGCTAAAGACGTGGAGTTCAGCTTTGCATTTAACACACACTGAAACTATGTGTAATTCCTCTTCAAGCTTCCTTTCATCCCTCTAGTTAGCTGGTTTCCTTCAGTATTTCCTCACCATAATATTCATCCTGTGCTCATTGGTTTATACCACACAGTCTGACAGGCTTACTGGTACACTATCTCTTGCAGTAAAACTTGTCTGTGTCTTGTACTTGGAAAAGCTGCAAATAAATGGCCTATTCCTCATGTTGGGAGGGTTGTATGCAGAATAACACATTAATCTCTAAACACAGAGCTTCTTAAGCTTTCTAATTCTCACTGGAAAGATATGGGGCATGAAAACTTAAGAGAGGTTGAAGATTGTTTACGGGTGGTTATCTAACAGCGTATAAATAGCTGGGAGCAAATTATGTCATGACAACATCTCGTGATGCACTTCATGCAAAAGTGTCTGGCTGTTAAATGGCCACACTGCGATGCTGGCTAAAGTTGTGGGGGACTTTATTCTGGAAAATGAAGTTTCTAATAAAAACCCCCAAGCACTTTGAATAATTGCTAACAATAACCTGGACTATAGTGCTTCAATTGTACAGTTCAGGAACATTAAACCTCTTAACCTTTGAGTTGCCTACTTGATTTTAAATGAATATGATACTCAAGATGATAACAACTGTGCTGCTTCATTCTTTATTAAGGACACACATGATTTCTCTCCTGCACATTAACGCTGTCATCATAATAAAGAATGGCAAAAATACAGGTATCAAAAGATTATTAGTACCTTCCAGACATGGTCTTTTCACAGTTCCTGTTTCTAGAACTAAACCACTCTAATTAGTGTAACAACTATTGCTACATTCAGAGTGTCAACAATAACATTTGATGACACAGGAACCTTGAAGAGACTCATTTCATCCATCGTTCTGTCCGGAGTTTGTTTGAAAAAATCTGTTTCATGTCTGCTCTTCCCCTGTGTTTCTTCTACAGTGTGCGGAGAAAAGCAACAACAATAGCACCCATTTTTGGGGTTAAGGCGGATCGATCTATACATCACAGGGAAAATCTGCTTTTTTCCGGAATACCGCTGCGCGAACACAATCCATCCAACACGAGCTATTCTGTTGAGGTTAGATGCATTTGCATGCTAAAAGATCTTCTTCAGATCAAAATGTAGATGCCACACAAAAGAAAAGACAGGCCAAGAAGAAAACCATGTTTTGCTAACAACAACAAAGGCAGCTCAGCTGTTAGTAACGGATAAGATAAAGTATTTTGCCCAGATTCAGCTAACTCTAAGTATAAAGTGTGGCATTCCTACCACAGGACTTAAAACAGATGCTGGCTGCATGAACCAAAACTCAAAGGACCTTTGAGAAGGGTGCCCAGCTTGACTGCCCTGAGCCTCAGCAAGGGGGGTGGAGAGGAGGCAGGTCGCAGCCGCGAGATGTGCTCGGGGGCAGCCAAGCCGTGGTAGCCTGTAAGGTGTTATCAGAACAGCATCAACATGGCCAGGAGCGATGAGATGAACAGGGCTGAGCTCCCACGAAGTGCTATGGCTGCCTGCATCCATCTGCATGCCCCGCGCCAAACAAGTGTGGGAGTCTACACTTCTGGCCCTCAAATGGGCAGCAAGCTGCAGCAGGGTGCCTTTTTCCTACCCAAAATCCCATTGGATAACCCCAGATCTGAAACACAAGGCAATTTTCTCCAAAATAAAATAATTTTCACTTAAAACAGCTAGAAATGCTCTTACCACAAGAAAGATTTGACGAGCAGGCACAGACCAGATTAATTAGCCTGCTTGCAACTCAAAGCAATTCTATGCATCAAGGTTGGAGGGAGGCAAAGCAGCACATGTGTTTTTACATAAACACAGTATAAGATTTCAGCCCCCCCTTAGGACATGACCGATTCTGCCAGTCACATTCTAGCCACCCTTCCTGTAGCTCAAGGTAAGCTACAAGTGCAGAGGGTCTGACTTTTAACAAGGGATTAAATATTGCTACACAACCCTCACTGGATTAGCTCATTAAACAGAATTTTTCTCTTCCATTAGATTTCTCCCGGTTTTATTAGCCTCCTCCTTTTCAGTTCCACACCTCCCTCAGATCATCGTTCCAGCATTTCAGATATGATCCTTATTTACATGCAGTGGATTTGGACTAGATTCACAAAAAGGTTTACTCACCTAGTACCACTTGCCCACCACTGTACTTCTCAGCATCAGCATTTGCATTCCCATTGAGCTGCTGCATACGCCCGGAGGTATCTCTTTCCCTGCCAGAAAAATTCCTAAATATCGGCCCAGAACTTGCCAAGGTCTTAACAGCGTGAGCCTCCGAGCACCTAAATCACATCTAAGTTCTTTTGGGATTTGCAAACAGAGAGTTACCCCCTGCTTGCCAGGCCTGACCTGACACGCATTTTCCGAGCACACCTTCCAGATCAGGCACCGTGCAAAGCTCAGTAAGAAAAATGGTGGTGAATCTCCGTGGTTCAGTGGTCAAAGCACCCACGCAGTATGTGTGAAATGAGGTTCACCTCCTTCGAGAGAGGGGAGCCTGCCTGTCTTAGAGGCTCCAGTCTCAAGTAATTTCTGTAAGGTTCTTTAAGGTACTCCTGCTCTTGAAGGAGGCCCCTGTGGATGGGCCAGTCAGGAGGTACTCACTGGGCCAAGTGAGGAGAAAAGTAGGAGAGAAATCAAGTGCAATCAGCATGGATGAAAATGCTAGCTGTAGATTTACTGCACCGAAGTGAGAGCTACCTTTTTTCTCTGGCTGTATCGTCTCTGAAAGGGGCAGCATAGGCACTAACTGTACAAGAGAGGATTTGGTGATGTGGAGACAAGGGATAGGCTGTCTACTAACTTGTACAGGTCAGCAAACTCTTTTTGAAGGACAAGGCTTATGCTTTTCTGTCTCCTTATAATTTCTTTCTGCTTGCTTTTTGTTGGTCCTTTTTTTCATCACAACAGCCTTAGTATACTACATAAAGAGCTTCAGTTCCAGCAGGTAACACCATCAGAGACCTTTTGACTCTTCTCTGGAAATCACTCACTGGCCTTAACTAGTGCAGTAGACAGGCTTGAAGTGTCCAAGAATGGGATTGTGTGTTCCCACAACACTTCCCTGTCAGGACAGCATGTGTAGGGCTTGTCAGGTCTCCACAACCTGGTTGTTGAGCATCAGTGGACCGTCTGTAACATCATTCATAGAAACACAGAGCATCCACTGTTACCAAATCCTGCTCATTATTTTGCAGGTATCACCCTTCATCTTTCACTCAAACTCTGTCTTAAAAGCACTCGGGATTTCAACTGCCCCTTCCCCTGTCATCATATCCTACCCTTGTAATAAAACCCAGAAGGATCATTTTAGGTCTGCCAGTGGTGAGTGCAGCTGTAGCAGCACCGTCTGTTTTGCTCAAAGGGTAGAGGCAAGAGAGACAATGCTCAACAACTGCTGAAGTCTGGCAGAGGACAGAAGGAGACGGTTGGCATCCAGTCTCTTGGGAATGGTGAAAAGGCAAAAACATGTTGCCTGTCGCTTCAGGGCAGCTACGTAGGTTGCTGGGTACTGTCTGAAAGCATCCTCAGTGTCTGAAGGCTAACCCAAATTGTACTGTAAGTGTAATGAAGCAAGTTTCCAGGAGCTTAAAAACATCACGGGGCAGATGAAAGGACGTTCTATGTCTGTTGTGACTTCCCCACAACTTTGACTGGATGGCTGCCCCACAGCTTCTCTGCTTTATTGGTTAGGTTTATTGTGCTGTGAAAGATGGAAAGACCAAGCTGTACAAGAGTAGATCTCTGGAATTCAAATCATAATTATTTTCATATTACTTCAAAACCATTCCAAGTCAGTTCAGATCAGTTTTGGAGCCAGTATTAGTGTAAAACAAATTTGCAAAATCACTACAGGTTTCATAATGCCCTATGGACACAGCTAACTAGCAACAGAAATGTTTGGAAAGTATTTCCAACCACATTAAAGGTAGTGGCATTTGCAAAATGGTGATGTGTGTCTGATATGCCCATTGCTGTATCTCATTACAGGATGTAGGACCCAAGCCACAGTGCACACCCCCACAGCCCCGGATGGAGAAGAGCAAGAGGGCAGCTACAGCTGCACAGACTGTGGGGGTTGTTCATCCTGAGCACCTTAACAAAGAGCTTTCCAAAACCCATCCTCTGCCACTGTCTGTAGCGCCTCTACTGGGGTAGAGACCTCCTCTACTTTGTTTCTGATTCTGCTGACACTGAAGCGAAAGGAAAAACTCTTATTCTCCTTAGAATCACTAAAACCATATATGGCTGGTGGGGATCTCTGGAGGTACCACAACCCAAGGAAGAATGGGCTGTTACTGTCATCCAGTCCTGACTGATCTCTTCTTAAAGACCTCCACAGCTTTTTCAGGCAACCTACTCTGCTGCTTTGCTACCCTTACTCTTCACAAATTCTTTCCATTGATGCTCAAGACTTGCTTTATCCCCTACAAACATGCAGGACAAAACTTTCCTTTCCTCTTTGCAGCAGCCATCAACACAGACTCATTTTTTCACCCCTTAGCATTTTTCTTAAGGCTAAGAAACCCCAATGCTTTTGCCCTTCCTTCAGAGGTCCTATTTCTTCCAGCCCTTCTCCTAGCTGCTCCATGAAACCTTTCTGGTTGTCCTGGATCATTCTGGACATGCGGCACACGGGATTGGAAACAGAATTTGCAGCATCATGAAGTCCAGCAGCCCAAAGGATGAGACTTGACGTAAGCCAAGATAGTCAGTCGTGCCATTTCCTCAATTGTGGAATAGGCATAACTTTAAAAACAAAGGATGAAAAGAAGCTTCATGTGCAGGCATCCCATCCTTCAAGACATTGCTTTGGTCATCTGAAAGCTACATCTCTGACCATGTGAGGCATACTTTGCTGGATGTAAGGTAGAGGGATTCAGATACTGTTGGCATCCTGAGTCTCACCTGATGCAGCCTGATGTGGGTGAGAAGGGCAAGGAGAGGGCAGTGTGTGGGTGCTGACCAGTGCAACAGTGCATAGAGTCACGTTGGGCTGCTCTTTGCTTGGCTCTGAGACAGCAAGTGGTGTGTCAGCAGCAGCAGGAGGCAGCTGGGAGGAGGCAGGGCATTTTGGGTTTCTCCTGGGATGTCAGTCCACATGCATCCCCTTAGTGCCTTTCTATATTAAAATTTGGAATAAAGGACGATACAGATTCAACACCCTGCAGCTGGGATGAATCAAGTGCAGGCTGAGTCAATCCACAGTAAAGGCCTTGCATTTCAGAAGTACCCATACATGGCACGTTATTAAAAACAACTGCTCAGAAATAGCTATTCTGACTCCAGTCAGAGACAATCCAACAGGCCATGTGGTAAAATGCAAACGTAGCCTAGAAAAGTGGACAGGTGAAACCATGTTACTGGTGAAACCACCACCGACAAAATCTCACCAACTTCAACATGGCTAAAATCTCCCTCTTCATTTTAGTGTGGATACACCCATGCAATGGGTGCTGTGAGAATTTGTAATCATAGATGCTGTGACTGAAAGGACCTGTCAGGTCATTTGGTCTCTTCTCCCAAATAACAAATAATTTGTTCCTTAGTGATACCCGAAAGGAATTACAGCTCATACAGAATTCAGTTATCTGCCTAAAAAGGCAATGAGAATCTAAGGACTTGCAAGCAACCTTTATCACCTTATTTATTTCCAGGTGATTCCCTGAAAGTAGTCACAGCTTGATGCTTTTGTGAGGTCTCATAACTCCCTTCTCAGGGAAGATGTATTTAAAGTAATCATCCATTTATGCCATTTATACCTGGCAGATAACTGAACACTAAGCAGCATTTTAGATTTGTCTGATAAAAAAATTTGAGAGAGATTTCTGTGAAAATAGGATTTCAATGATATTTTGGGGAAAACACTCTGCTTACACTATTTCTCTAATTTAGATACTAAATTTTCACTAATGGACCGTGGAAGGAAGTCACGTGTGAGGCTTTGGTGTGCCATGAGCTCCTTTACACATGGACGGGGGTGTCAATTAAAAAGAAGCATTTCTCTCATTTTGCACCGTGGTTCCTGCAATGCCATGGAAATCAACAGGATTGCAGCGGCACAACCGGGAGAGGTGCAGTCGTGAATCAGACCCTGAGCTAACAGCCTATTTTAAGTCATGTTCAAACTGTGTTAATTGGCAAAAGATAAAACATCCACACTGTTTGTTTTGCTGCTGTGAGGAGTTTGTGTTGAAAACCGTGACTAAATAATAATTAACAGGCTTCAAGTAATCAATCAATAGTATTTCATGAAAGTAAGCTGTAAACTAGAACCTTGGACTCAGTTTTAAAGTTTGATGGTGGGTTTTTTTTTGTTTGGGTGAGTTTTTTTTGGTTTTTTAGGACAGAAACAGTGTAAAGCTGAAACTAAATCCAGGCTTGCACTTGATTAGCAATTCCTTATTGTGGTTTTAGAACGTTAAATTTGTACAAACAGATTAAGTGTGTTTTTAGACTGTTCCTAAATAGCCTGGGAACTAAGAATTAAATGCAGATTCTGCCCAGCCCCTCAAAAACCAACACACCCTTCTCCAAGCCCAACACCTGCTGTTAAAAATACATCACACAATGACTCTGATCTTATATACCAGCAGATGTGAAGATGCCCAGAGGTCTCTCAGATGTTTGTGTTCCTGGGTCACGTGAGGGCACCAGGAAGGGGAGGGAAAATTATTCTGGAATTCCAGAGGTCACCGCTGGACAAAAATAGTGAAAATTGCACACGTGTTGAAAAAAACTAAAGGTTCAGAAATCTGGAAATTTGGCCAAGAAGCTTTACTGAGGGCAATGTTTCATCCCTGAATTAAAAACAAAAGAAAGGACAATACAGTAAAGAAATGAAAAAAATGTCACCAGGAGAAAGAAAGGACTCTTAGGACGGTCTCTAGCCTTGAGCTGAAAATAATTAAAAAGTTCTGGTCAAAAAAAGAGAAGGCGATCCTCTCTCTCAAGGCTTCCCTGGGTGAGACCTTAAATATTCCTATCTGCAGTTAGCTGATACATTTTCAAGCTATAATTAATAATTACCTTTAATGATTTGCTGCACTTTTCTGTATTCAAAGGAATTTTATTTCCAGCGCTTCTGACTGGTCTGCATTTGCTTTATCTGCACATTTTTATCCAGGGAAAGAATGTAGAATTTGGCCCTGTGATTTTACCCGTGTACTCACCCACATGACAAATCTGATTTTTGGGAGATTATTCACACTGGCAAGTCATTATTTAAATCAGAAAAATCTTTGCAGGTCACCCCCCATGTATTTGTCATTTCATTGGTTTCAGCCATTTGTGGGTCTGCATCCCTTTCCTTGCGCCGAGGAAGGTCTCGCCCAGTCCCCGCTGGAGGACACGGCATTTGGAAGGCTCTCGTACACGTGTGGAGCAGGATGAGAGCCTGGGCCATGCGTGCACAACACATGGCAGCGTTAGCAGTGCTCAGAGCTTCTCAAAATAATCAACTGAGCTGCAGTGACACAGCAAAATACCTCATAATCACATCAATTATGCAATCACTATTTTGTGAAAACAAGCCTCTGGGATTTCTTTTTAAGTAATCAAAGAAATATCAGACAGGAAAACAATGAACCTTCCTATTACAAACGAGCAAGTCTCCGCTGGGGAAGGGAAAAAAAAAAAAAAAAGAGAGAGGA
>Ga0065711_1034929_pt1 | contig 23038 bp, 12 predicted proteins | sample Hoacrofraction12_FD_59098 | JGI IMG/M metagenome (GOLD analysis project Ga0065711, IMG submission 59098) | Hoatzin crop microbial communities from Cojedes, Venezuela - Epithelial fraction 12 v2 (version 2) | ecosystem: Host-associated > Birds > Digestive system > Esophagus > Crop | place...
AAGACTGAAGCAAAGAAGGCATTCATTAGCTCTGCCTTCTCCGCATCCTCCGTCACCAGGACACCCGCCTCATTCAGCAGCGGCCCCACATTGTCCCTAGCCTTCCTTTTGCTGCTGATGTAGTTGAAGACGCCCTTCTTGTTGTTTTTGACATCACTTGCCAGCTTCAGTTCCAGGTGGGCTTTGGCCTTCCTCGTTGCATCCCTGCACGTTCATGAAGGATGAAATTACTTCATCCTTAAAACAGAAGTCTAGAACACTTTAAGGTGTAATTACTCTGACTTATTGTTTTCCATTTGTTAAAAGACATGATGAAATAACTACTTTACTTACGGATATCTGCACTTTGTCAAATGACGTGCATCCCGACTGTCATTTTGTCATCTAGGCATTATAGTAATAAAACCAGTTAATAATGCTAGGCATTATGGTAATAAAAACAGTTAGTAATGCTAGGCAGACATGCTCAAGTTCACCCTAAGTCCATTTCAGTCCATGCAGTAAAAATCGCATAGAGGTAAGACACCATAACATTTTCTTAGAATCTGGATAAACTTTGACGGACTGAGCACGCAAGATTGCTTTCGTAATGTGCTGCCGTAGTACTGTGGTGTAGAATAGCCAAAGGTAATTTTATGTGTGATCTCATGGAGGTCTTTTAAAAGACCTTTAAATCAAAACTTCTTTTTCTTTTTGTAGATCTGCAACTGTTATAAATGAAAAAATTGGTGGATTTTGTTCGTAAATTAATCATATATGGTAGAATATTTTGTTCTGATTGCATTTACTGTATGGTTGGTACTTTGTAATTCTAATGCAGGTATTATAATAAAAAGAAATAAAATAATCTTGGAGACTTACGTAGTTCTACAGTGGAAGAATTCTTGTTCTTGTAATGTTGAAAATCTGTAACTTCTTTGTTATTTATAACAGTTACATTTCTGTGCATCTGTGGAATGAGTTCACGGTTGTTGAGACTGATCTCATACAAGTCTGCTGTCTACGATCTTCACTGCGAGGTGGCTGATGTCATTGCACGGCTACTGTCCTAAGCTTTGAAACACTGTGGAAATCTGCTGACTGGAGGATGTTGCAGATGTTGCAACCATTTTCAAAAAAGGCAGTCATCATAGGGATGATCCAGTTAGCCTCGCTTTGGTCCTTGGGCAAATCATGGAGTAGGTCCTCCTGGAAGCTGTTTCTGGGCACGTGAAGGAGAAAAGGGTGATTGGAAATAGCATGGATTTAGCAAAGGCAAGATGACGGGAGAGCAGTGGGTATCATCTGGTCTGAGCATGAGGCTAGAGTAGATCAGTTTCTGAGGTTCCTTCTGACCTGAAAGCTTCTGCGATCTGTTGGTGGGGGGTTTTTTGTTTGTTTGTTTTTTCTTTTCTTTTTTAATTATTAACACACGCACACACACACCCCTCCATCTCTGCTGAGGTCTGGAATAACCAGTCCAGCAGCTCTTTAGCTGTTCTTTTTAATTGTTTTTAGGTTATATCTATATATATTTAGGTATTTTATTTCTGCTTCTACTTATTTAAACTTAATCCAATATCTCATCTTGTGTTCAGGAAGCTACTTCTACTCTTTTTCATGAATGCCGTTTTTTTGTAAAGAGTGGCAATGTGATGTGAATACCATATACTCGGAGCTACTCACTCACTTTGGAATGTGACGTTTATCTATTTGTATGTAGAAATGTGATATTCTTTCTTCACAATAATTACTATTTCCAATTTATTAACTGTATTTCTAATCCTACTAGCATTTTCCTAAATCAGGTAGAACTGTTACTATCAGGCCTTGTCTAACAATACAACTTGTCTCCTTGCTTTTCAGTTTAGCACAAGGAAATATAAATTGTAAATTAATAAGACTGATGTTTGAGTTCTTGAGTACAAACTCTCTTTGCAAGAGACTTCACTATACCAGAAGAACTGCTGCTTTCTCATATAGCAAATCCAGGTATTCTGTTAGTAGTGTTTTAAGCCAGAGGAGACTTGTAGAGAAACTGTGTATCTCATGCCATGATTTACTGCCAGTTACCCCTGTTATTGATTTCACTGTTGGCTACAGCTGAACAGGAAAGGCATTCAACAGTAATTATTAGATATCAAGAGAGAGTGGTTTAGTCCATGTTTAGTCAGTGAGTGTAATTCCAGGACTTAGATGCCTTACCCCTAACAGTACCTCATCCGGTTTTACATTTTAATTTATAGGGGTTCACCTTGTAGCCAGTGAATTTTTTTTGCTGTGCCTTTTTCTGAAGCTCACTGCAGTATGCTCTGTTTTCTCTTTGCTTCAACTACCTGAATTCTGAGTTCTTTCTGTCTTTTTGATAAGCTGTACCCATTGAGTTCTTTCAGTCTTTCACAGCAAGACATTTTTTCCAGTCCTCAGATCACTGTATGGCTTTTTTTTGTTCCTTCTCCAGTTTTTCAACATTCTTTAAAGAGCTTTGATCAGTAATCTCTGATTAGCCTTGCTAGTGCTATATACAGAGCAACTTTTTTTCTTGCTTACACCTCCCTGTTCATTAATACAGTGCCCACATCAGCCCTTCTTACTGATATTCCACGGAGATTGCTTATACTGCTAGGGCCTTCCAGATTAATTTCAGTGATCACTCCCCAAGAATTAGTTTCCCATTTTGTACACTTATTCTGGTTTTTAGTTCCTAGATTTTAACAATTAGTTATCTTCAACTTTTGTTTTATTTAGCAAGTCCAGGTTGCCCAGCAATCCTGATAGGAGAATTTGCTACGGTGACAGTTTGTGTCATGCATTAGTAGTGGATTTAGTACCAAGTTACCTGGAGTGAAGAGGTGTATTTCCAGCCAGTGTTTAATGTCTTGTTGGCAGCTGTTTTAAGCAATAACTTTGTAACCTATTTCTTAATTAATGAAGATGTTCTTTTGGCCTGGTTTGTGTTACTGATTTTTTTTTTTTCTGTACTTGAAAATACTGGGAAGCAAGTTTTCCTCATTCCATACAGTAAGAGAGGTTATTGGGGTTGACTCTAAAATTAGCCAAGTTATCAGCCAGTCAGGAACTCGTGTTGAATTCTACTAAGACACTCTTGATAGCATTATGTCAGAATCGATATGCTACTCTGAAACCTTTTGGTTTTGACTAGTATGCTTTTTCTGTGGGAAAGTTTTACTGGATTATTATATTCTAGCTTGATTCAAGAAGTACTTTTTTGTGTGTATGTAATCCAGTACCAGTTGTGTTTTTTTTTTAAAGAGACATTGCCAATAAAATTGATGTAAAGGTCATTTAACTGTTGAGATAAGTGCATGTAAATTGATTAGTTTTCATTTTTGGCTGTGTAAGGAGACTATTAGCTTTAGCTGGAGCTCATTATAATACAGACAAATCTGTTACCCTTTTATCATGACCTCTTAACTTTGGATCTTAAACTGAAAGTCATTGCTGAAGTCCATAAAATGCCAGGTTTTAGAATAATGGAAAACATTTGTTAGGTGTTAAAAGAATAATAACAAAAAAAACCCCAAACTGTCAACTGGAACCAAACAGAGATGGAAATCTATTAGTAGATATATCGTACCACTACAAAAGATTATTGCATGAGATTGCCTTGACATTTGCCGTCTCTCCTGCTCTTGATTTTTTTCATGTCATGGAACCTTCAGATCTTTGTTACTATGCTGCCTACACTTATTTAATTTTCTTATAAATATGTAAGAATTCAAAAGTTCTGCGTGTTAAGAGTAATGCTTGTGTTTCATCTGACAGTGGAATCTTAATTGTAAATATTAGTATTTTATTCAAAATCATTCATTCCATACTTCAAAAAAGATGTGTTCAATGTGTGATTATTGTGCTCTGTTTGTATGGGTGTTCTTTTAAAACTAGAAGCCATTTATTGTTATAAACCAGCAAACCAGCTTATGTTGTTTCATTTTAACTTCCTTGAAGTGGGCCACTCTGTGCTCCACCCTAAAATAAGTGTCTGAAGCTATTTTAAACAATTTAATAGATTAAATATAGAAATTATGATTTTATGCAAAAGTAGTTATTTAATCATATGATGAAACAGAGAAATTACTAAGTGATGACATGAAATTAGACTTTTTTCTATCTCTGCTTTGCTAGGTTGTGTAGCGTATTCAAAGTACATTGTCTTGATTTGAAAACAGTGGGTAATGATTACATAACACATAACAAAGTTAGATACATATCTGTGTAATACACTGCTGTAAAACAGCAGCGGTAGAGTTACAACACTTTTCGTTTGACTTCGTTCTGATCTACGTAGCCTGTGTTTCAAATAAGAAACGAGAAATCTGTAATCTTCTCTTGGGGTGGGGAAGAAGCATTTTATGATAAAAACCCCTCAACTTTCCTTCTGAATACTTCTAATTTGTTCTTCAGTGCCTCCTTGCATTAAGATATCCTGTGCTATGTTTTGCAAAAGTGTGTTAAACATGAAACTTCTGCTGAGTAGTCTCTATCCTTCCTGACTCTGCCCTCTGAATTTTAGGTGCAGTGTAATCACCCTCAAAGTGAGTAAGTTCTTCTTCATGTTCAGGGGGAACTTCCTATTTTTCAGTTTGTGCCCATTGCCCCTTCTCCTGTTGCTGGGCACCACTGAAAAGAGTCTGGCCCCATCATCTGGACACCCACCAGTAAGATAAGGTCCCCTCTCAGCCTTCTCTTCTGCAGGCTGAACAAACCCAGCTACCTCAGCCTTTCCTCATAGGAGAGAAGCTCCAGTCCCCTCATCATCCTCATAGTCCTCCACTGGACTCTCTCCAGTAGTTCCTTATCTTTCTTGAAGTTGGGAGCCCAGAAAAGGGCACAGTACTCCAGATGGGGCCTCACTGGGGCAGTGTAGAAGGGAAGGAAAACCTCCCTCGACCTGCTGGCCACACTCTTCTTAATGCCCCCCAGGATCCCATTGGCCTTCTTGGCAACCAGGACACGCTGCTGGCTCATGGTCAACTTGTCATCCACCAGCACTCCCAGGCCCCTCTCCACAGAGCTGCTTCCCCGCAGGTCAGCCCTGAGCCTGTACTGGTGCCCTGGGTTGTTCCTCCCCAGGTGCAGGACCCTGCACTTGCCCTTGTTGAACTTCATCAGGTTCCTCTGTGGCCAACTCTCCAGCCTGTCCAGGTCTCGCTGGGTGGCAGCACAGCCTTCCAGTGTATCAGCCGCTCCTCCCAGTTTGGTGTCATCAGCGAACTTGCTTGAGGGTACACTCTGTCCTTTCAACCAGCTCATTGATGAGTAAGTTGAACAAGACTGGGCCCAGTACTGACCCTTGGGGAACCCCACTAGCTACAGGCCTCCAACTAGACTCTGTGCCACTAATCACAACCCTCTGAGCTCTGACATTCAACCAGTTCTCAATCCATCCCACTGTCCAGTCGTCTAGCTCACGCTTCCTGAACTTGTATATGAAGCTGTTATGGGAGACAGTGTCAAAAGCCTTGCTGAAGTCTAGGTAGACAACATCCACTGCTCTCCCCTCGTTTACCCAGCTGGTCATGGAGTGGAAGCTAGATACTGAGAGGCCACCTATGTATTCTTGACCTTATAGCCCTTGCGGCTTGCAAGAAACTGAAAAGTATTATGGGAGAATCCTATATACTGAAATTTTTGTAATTAACAGTCAAAAAAATTATGTGTTGTCTTTTGTAATCTCACCTCTTTTTATGCCGTTTTGTCTCATAATACACTAACAGAAAAGTCTGAAATTACTGTCTGGAAAACAGAGCCTATAAACCTCGTAAGGAAGTTATTTTACTGTTCAGAATTGCCTCACAGGTTTTCTCAGGTAGGGTGCAGCACCTATTTCATAATCCAGAAAATTCTAATCTATATTTCTGGAAAAATGCAAAAACTCATGTAAAGCTGAATTTCAAGGGAGCATGTGAGCAGCAAATCTTTCCTACTAGTCTTGTTTCAATGCAGAGTATTAGAATGTTTCTCTTAAATCCTAACCTTTAGTGGCTTTTATTACACTAAACATACTTAGGACTGTTCTAAGTGTCTACTGGTTGTTGTTTGGTAATTAACAGATTTGGATTTCTATTTCTGTTCTTTCACTCATCGCTTGAAATGTCATTTGAAAAGCTCCTTGGAGAAGCTGTACCTCTCTGATTGAAAGTACTAAGTGTATGAATATGCTGTTATATGTACAGAGCAGTATTGCAATATTTCAGTCTTCCTGTTTTTCTACGTCTCCATGGACCTGTGTCTAAGCAGAAATTCATTGTATTAGTCATTTGCCTTAGATACGGTAGGTCATGAACACTAGCTGAATTAGATAATTTTGCTTGTTTATCATATGAATTGTTGAGGAGGTATTAATAATTCAAGCACATGACCTTGTCTGTGAGGACCTGGCAAGGACGTAGGAGGTATAATTTCTGTATTACGCAGGTAGTACCTACCTAAATATTTTCAGATACAGGAGGACAGTGTTCTTTCACTACAGGAGCACTTCACAGGAATCTGGACAAGGCTTAGCCCAGATAAAGAGGTAAAGAGTTTGGAGTATTAGCTGTGAGGGAGAGATTAAATTACTCCATTAATTATGAATTGATTTTAAAGCATAAGAATACAGAAAGCTGCTGCCACATGTCAAGATCATTTTCCTGGTTTTACTCCATAAGTGTAGGTGCTTCTACACTGTCCTTGCCACACATATGCCGAACTCGGCTCAAACTCAGAGTTGTGACATGCCTCAAGCTGGGCACTACCTTTGAAGAATGTAGAGATTATGCGGGAAATGAAGTAGACAAAATAATGGTCTATGAAGTACTATTACACAGCGTAATACCTGGTTGATACTGAAAGTGCATTATACTGGTTCTGATTTAGAGAAGTTTTTTAAGCTGTGTTACCTGAGAGAACACGTCTGTTGTGCTTTATTGCCACAACTATGGTAAGCAGATGTGTGTGAGCTGGAGCTACCTGACAAAACACAGATACAAATTGGTGGGAATTCATTGTCTGGGTATCATAAAACAGTGGGAATGGTATTGATGTAAGCTAAGTCAACGTGTCTTTCACGAAGAAATCTGAAATAGGAACTTAAATTAATATATTCTTTTAAATTGGTGCTTAAAAGAATTAATTCTTGTAAATTCTAGTTTGGTTGAATGTGTGTATCATTAATGTAGGAGCTGTTTTAAGCTTCTGCTTTTGAAAATTATAAACTAATAAACTTCCACACCTTTGTAATTTAAATACCGAACTTTTTTTTGTTATCTGTTTGTGATGGTGTTTTTATAAACTAGATCCCCAGAAAAAGAATGCTAGGTATTTTTGTGGTGCCTTTTTTGATCTTGACTATGGCTGATATGAAACTAGAAAACCACACACACAAAAATTCACTTTAGGTATAAAAGCAAAAAGAAGGGAAGAGATTTAGTTCTGTGTATTTCAAGAGTGTCTGCAACAAGGGAAAATGTTTCTGAATCTTTTGTTTTGGTATTGATATCCTAGCTTTGTAATAATACCATACACAAGACTCACCAACAGGCCATATAATATCTTACTATCATACTTACCTACGTCAGATGTTTCTTTTGAAAGGGTTCCACATCAATTTGTGTGTTTTGTATGCTTTGAGTGACTTATCATGACATATAAATTCAATATAGATTTGAAGCCAAAGTGCTAATTTATAAATTACGATTTATCCACAGTCATGTGGAAATTGCTCACTTCTGCAAATGTTTACATGACTCAATGATTCCAGTGAAACTATTGATGTAAGTAGAAGTTCATAGAAAGAAGCCTGAGAACCACTGAAATTCCTTTGGACTGGAATTTGACAATCATGCTGTGGTATGAAGGATAAAGGAGAGGAAGGAATATTTTGTCTAGAATGACTGAAAAAGTCCTTACCCTTGGGATTGAGTAACTTTTTGTTTTCTTTTTATAAAGCTGTCTCAAGAGATTACCGCCTTCCTTTCCTGTCCCCTTGGCCACTTTTTCTTGCCATTTTTTCTCAGTTCGAATGTTACAGTTGCTTGTGGAGTTCCTTGTAAAATAGATCCCTTTTAAACAAGTTTTAGTGCTGTAGAAAGTGTGCGTGACCTTCTGCCCACTGCACACTGAATAAAAGGTAGACAACCATCTTCGAAATGGGGACAGTATCTTGCTGGGACTAGAACCTTGAGTGATACTTTTGTTTTAATCCTTATATGCTTTATCAAGTCATTGGTTTATTAGGATTTTTCTCATCTTGTCAAGTAATATCACAGAACTAATGCTTTTAAAGTACACTTAATTGATACTTTCTTTTGATTTTCTTTTCCTCAATGCATGAGGGATCACTCATTTCAGTCTGACGAATATTTTTTAAGGAAAGCAATAATATATGATTTAGCGAAGAGTAATGTTTTAAATTTTATCCATTCTTGTATAAAACTGTTGATCAGTTACTTTTTGACTGATGAGGTTCTCTTCTGAATTATCTCAGAAAATGAAAAGAATTATCTTTTCCTTTGGTGAAAATGAATTTTTAAATGTAAGTTTAAGAATCTAGTGTGTTCCTTTTCATTTGAATTTTTATATTTTATTCAAGAAATTCAATATCTCTGACATGTATAACTGACATACAGGAAAGAAAGGGTACTTCAGAATTGGTTTTTGAAATACTTTATTTTTCTGAATAAGACCATTTACTTAGTGCTAAAAATGGCATGATTCATTTATTCTTTTCAAAATAATGTAGATTTTTCTGTGTTCTTTACCTTAATAACATTCATTGTAAAGAAAAAATAGTCCCAGACATACTCTTTGTAGAGTTAATGATTGGCAGTAACTTAAAAGCAGACTCTACTATATTAAACACAAACCCAGATTGTTTGGGCACAAAACCCAGAATCCCAGCACTGATATTTTTCTTGGCTAAGGATCAAAGCATGTTAATAGGTATAGTGTTAGCCTGGGACAAAGACGAGATTGTTACTGTGGTATATTTCATCCTGCTGCTACTTGGCAAGAGTCAGTGTGTTTTTGGGTGAAGTTTGTGTGTGCGTTTGTCTAGTCACCTGGAAAAAAGGATGCGTAGATGACCCGTGAAAATACAGTTAGCTTGATGGAAGTGAGAATGTGTAATCCTTGTTTTACAGTGGATTGTTAGCACTATATTGTGGGTAAGATAATGTTTCAAAGAGCTGGAGTGTTCTCAGTTGTTTAGCTGAACATGTGATTTTTTTTTTTTCCTGGTAACATAACAGGATGGATTTAACAGTGGTATAGCCATGTACTTTCTAATTGCTAGATGTTAATGCTCCATTTCCTTTCTTTGTCTCACCAGAGTTGAGTAGCATGGGAAGAGACATTTTGAGGTTTTTGTTTCTATAATATAATACATTTTTTGTAAATACAAGCAGTACATCTTAGAATGGTACTGCAGTGAAGGATGACTACAGTATGTTCAGATATTTCCTTTATTATCACATCTGCTGTTTGTCTCTGGACAGTCAATTCACTGTATAATTTAGTATTTTTATTATTTTACATGCCTTACTACAGAGCCAAATAGGTGATAGGTTTTTTTAATACAGTGTAGAGCAAGTCGTGTTGGTTATCAGATTCTGGTTGTGGTATCTTTATCATAAATAACATTTTGTGAATAAAAAGAAGTGAATCTTACAGATGTGATTTCAGGAATGCTGCTTTAGATGATTCTTCATAAATCTCTCTTCAACGTTTCTAGTGGTCAAATTCACAATTTTGTTGAAGGCTTAATAGGCAGCTTGATATTTATATTTGAAAGGAAAAAAAAGCCATGGTATTTTCTAGAACTGAAGATCAGAATATGCTGCAGATGCTTTGTAAAATATGCATTTTTACTCTTAGAAATCTAAACCCTGAGCATTCCACTGTTATTTTGTTCTTAATCTTTATCACTGTCAAGTATTCCTGAATGGTTGTGGACCGTATTTCGAGGTTACCATTCCTCGACTAAGTTCTGCAGTGAACTTTACAAATCCAGTCTTGCAAAAGTCTTTCACTAGTTCTTTCTGATTTGTTGCATGATTACAGTACTGTTTCCTCACAATTGTGAACTTCCAGAATGAGAAGGCTATGACTGTGTTTTAATTTGAAATCATGTAGCAGATTCTATGGAAGTTAAGGCAAAGTCTGTGTTCCATTTCTCCCATAAATGGACTAAGTTTTGTTGTAAATGGTGGTAGTTGCAGTTTCAGTGTGGTTTGTTCATATTTTATTACTGGCTGATGGATTTTCACAAACATGCTGTTAAATATTTATGTGCTGCTTCTGCAAAATCTGTCATAAAGAAAATTAAAGTTAGTCAATGTAGTTTTGTTTGGGTTTGTTTTTTTTTTTTGCATTGAGAGTTTTTGTGAAGGGTGAATGTGATTATGTGATATGGTGGTTTGCTTTCCACATGAGCAATTTAAACCTTTGTATAGGTAGCTGAGAAATAGTAATTCTGTTAATAATATCCTTCATATTCAATCGTTTATTTGTTAAATTTCAGAGTTTCAAATTTATTTTGGATATAAATGACAAGTCTCTGGTTGCATACTGTCCCATTGAAGATTACTTATATTTAATCATAACTGTCCCAGTTAGATTACACATACTTCACTTAAGCAAGGAAGCATTTCACTTCAAAGCACGTGTAACTTAATTTTTTTTTTTATTAGTTGATCAACCATGTTTTTAACATAGACTTGCAGCCAGTGATGATATGTATTGGTTTCTGCCTCTGTGCTGATCTCTTGAATTTTATATTGAATAATACTAGTGTAAATAGCATTAGATCTCAATGTATGGCTCCATACATGGAGTTTATGGTCATAGAGTCAACAATAACTATTACCTCCTTTTGAAAACATGCCTGTATTGTACTGAAAGGCAGCCTTACTTGAAATGTTGATAGGATAGTAAGAATGACTAATACTCTGCTATGGTCTTGTAAAGTGAAATTTTTACATATGTGAATTACATGTTCATAAATAAGCTTCAATGCCCTATGTGCTTGTGAGTCATAGATATTTATGCAAAATATTTTCATAAGAAACTATTAACAATTGTGAGATTTTTTTTATGTGTATGTATCTTTATTGCTACATTTTAGTATGGAATTTGCAATTTGTTGTCTTTGCCCCTCCATTTTCTTTCTGTGAGATTACTTGGTTGAAATGAGTGGTAAATTGGATAATTTCTTGTAGCTCTAATTTTTGTTTCTTTGAGGATACAGGAGTTTGGGAAGAAGGCAGTAAAACATGGCACTTACAAGCTAGATCCTTCAACCTTTAGCTCAAAGTGTCATGATTTCTGTAATTAATAGTCTTACTAGTTCATTGAGTCTGAAGTCAGCAAAACTGACTAAATATGGTAATAAGTATTACAATAAATTCTAGGAATTGTATTTTGAGGAACAAACTTTTGAGGCTCATTGCTGAGCAGACTTTTTATTTGTCAAGGGTCAAGAATATGTACAGACTGAAATACTGCCTTTTTGATCAGAAGCCTTTGCACATAATTAAGGCAAAGCTATCTAAATAAAATTAATTGCTTTTGAGAAAAACCACTGTGTTGTTTTATTCAGCAACTATAACTTTAATGCATTTCAGTGCATGTGTTCCACAAAAAGTTTATGCAAACTGATTTCTGTTTCGTATGATCAGTTGACTTTAAAGTAAGTTCAAACATGGAGAACATAGCAGAGTTTCTAATAATTATAAGCATGAAAAACTAATTTAGATGTTTTATCAGAAACATGTTTCATTAAAATTATCATCATGAGCACTTGTATTGATTATTTCTGCAAAAAGATCTAAGATGTATTAATCAAGATTTTGAACAGAATTTGTGTCATCAGGAATAAAGAAAACCCAACTTGAGTCCTTATAAGGGTATATCTGCTTCTAATGAGAAGAAGCTGTTTATCTAATGAAAATGGAGAATGTCCAAAAAGTCTGGACTTTGAGTGGATAAGGCAGAAGAGACTGCTATGATCATTTAATCCAGTGTTTTACTTAATAGAGCATACAAGACTCTCTTAAATTCTTATATCTCACTCTTATCTTGTGGATGGAAAAAAATCCCATTTTAATGCGGAGATTTATGCTGAAAGGTACCCCACTAAAATTTTCTTTGGTAAGTGCCTTTCTTGTTAAATAAATAAAAATGCCACTTCTTTTCGGTCAGCCCTTTGGCTTGTCTTAGAGCCATTAGACCCTTTTTCGCTAGTCTGCTAGCCTTCCTCTTCATTTGAAAATTGTGACCAAATCACCCTTGAACTTTGTTGGGAAGATGAAGTATATTGATCATTAACCTTCTTTTCATGGCTTTTTATTGTTTCTCCAGTCTTTGGCATGTGTGAGCTTGATCAGAAATTATGCTGTTTTCTTCCTTCACACAAGGTCGTTCAACAGTCTCTCTTTCCTGTGTGTCCACAAGTAGTAGAAATAAAGTAATTTTTTTCATGGTTCTAAGTTAATCGTTCTGTTATTTTTGCTCAAGAACTGTTTATCAATGTCAGGCATATAATTATCCGAGTTATATTTTCTCTTTATAAATAGTAATATAACATTACAGTTTCCCCCCCGCTTTTCTCCCCCTACTTGTCTAGAAAATCCTCTCTGCATTATTCACAATCAGTGTTTCCTATGGGCCAGAAATCTCTTTAACCGTCTTTTAAAAAGCACTTGAATGCAAATTGCATGGCGCTGTTGCTTTTTTTCTACTGCTTAATTTTTAGTAGCTGTTCTTTCTGTTTTGGGGTAACTCAAGAAGACAGAAAAATATATCGTCTTCCGACATCATATGTGGCTTGCTTAGAGAACAGAAAGAGTTTTATTGAATCCTTTTTTTTTCCCCAAATTCTTAGTTCTTTTCCATTTTTTAGGCTTTAATCCCTAACATAAAAAGAAAATTTAGAAATGTAGGGTTTTTTCTATATATGCTTGAAAGGTGCACATCTGTATAACTTTAAGTGGATCTATTATCATAAATAGATGGACAATGGTTGGATAATTTCACAGAAAAAAACCCCACTTTTTAATGAGAAGTATATCAGCAGTACAAAGCTTTTGAAGTTCTTAAGTTTGGCTGATAAGCAGCCATACTGAGCTCATTGATGGAAAAGCATCATTTACTGAACAAGCCTCATGCTTAAGACTGAAAGTCACAGTTACGTCATTGCTTGGTTAATTGGCTGCACCTGTCACTTGTTAATAGCCCTAATCCAGTAGTCTCTGAACCACGTGTTGAAAGGTCAGCAGGAGCAGGAAAGAGCCTGGTGCACTAGGAAACATTGTTAGTAGTAATCTTAGTTTGGCAGCCTGTTGTGCTTGTTTAATTCAAATTGTCACTTTCTAGCTCATGACATGAGCTTCTCAATGAGAATGTTGCAGATAACTTGAAAGTAAAGTACGTGGTTCTTTTCCTTCAAAGCAATGCATAATTAACTTAAGAACACAATTTTTTTTTACAGAATGTATTCATTTGTGGGTTTGTCTTTTGTAACGAAAAAATCTTTAAAATTTTGTTCTCCTTGAATTTGGAGTGTAATTAGAAAATGTAACTACAAAATTTGTATGTAGCCATGGAAAATTTATCTAGGTTTCTATATATGTACACACAGATGCATATGTATTTATTAGTTTTTAGGTGTCCCTTCCACATCATAGAGTTTAAGTACTCAGCTGTCTCAGGTGCTTGTCATTCTGCTGCCTTTTATCACATAATCCTATTTGGGGGATTGAATTTTCAGTATTGGTATTGTATATGGGTAATTATGTTGGTGTTTCCTGATATATATATTTAAAATATCTTTTAATTATAGTGTGCTTTTCAGCTAGTGAATGGTTTGACTTCTTCAATACATCTTGAATATACTTGCTTTCTACAGATGTTCATACTGTCTATGGATTTTGAAAGTACATCTGTGTATATTGGGCAGTAGAATTTGAGATAACTCATATGCTTTGCAATTTTTGTACATTTTATAATGAGCAAGTTGCTAAACTTGTTTAGACAATTTGAGTAAGCTAATATTGTGGTTTAACTGCAGCTGGCAGCTAAGCACCAGACAGCTGCTCCCTCATTCACCCCGATGGAATGGGGGAGAGAATCAGAAGGGTAAGAGTGAGAAAACTTATGGGTTGAGATAAAGACAGTTTAACAGGTAAAGCAAAAGCTGCGCATGCAAGCAAAGCAAACCAAGGAATTCATTCACTGTTTCTCATCAACAGGCAGGTGTTCAGCCATCTCCAAGAAAGCAGGGCTCCAATCAAGCATAATGGTTGCTTGGGAAGACAAATGCCATCACTCTGAATGTCCCCCCCCCTTCCTTCTTCTTACCCCAGTTTTATGTTGGTGAGCATGACATCATATGGTATGGGCTATCCCTGTGGTCAGCTGGGGTCGGCTGTTCCAGATGTGTCCCCTCCCAGCTGCTTGCACACACCAGCCTGCTCGCTGGGGCGGTAGTGTGAGGAGCAGAAAAGGCCTTGAGTCTGTGTAAGCACTGCTCAGCAATAACTAAAACATCCCTGTATTATCAACACTGTTTCCAGCACAAATCCAAGCCCTATACTAGCTACCATGAAGACGATTAACTCTATGCCAGCCCAAACCAGCACAGCTCATTAGCTTATTCTGGACATAAGTGTAGAATACTGGTGCATTATCATCCTTTGCCTCAGAAGAGCAATTCTCATACCATTAAGTGAAACTTAGAAATTATGTAAGTTTAGAATTTCGTAACATCTTGTGTTGTAACTATTTTGCAATTTATTCTATTATAAACTTCAGAAGGCTACAAGTACACGGAAGATGTGATAAGACTGGATTTTGGTATTGATGGTTGTTCCTAAGAAATCAAGCGAGTTTAGCAACTGGTATTTTGAGTAATTTAATATGCATAGATGGTCCACATGAAGATACTTCAGGCAAAAATGTCACCTCTCTGTCTTCCCTGTGAAGTTGAAACGACTTTGTCTTCTCAATAAAGAGGAGAGAAGGATAGTTGAGAATGACAGGGTTGAAGGATGTCAATAGAAATAGGCAAGGAAGGGAAGAGTCAGAAGAGGTTACTGGATAAAGAACTGGCTGAGTGATTGAGTTCAGAGAGTGGTGGTGAATGGAGTTAAATCCAGCTGGCGGCCGGTCACGAGTGGTGTTCCCCAGGGCTGAGTTTTGGGTCCGGTCTTGTTTAACATCTTTATCAATGATCTGGATGAGGGCATTGAGTGTTCCCTCAGTAAGTTTGCAGATGACAGCAAATTGGGTGGGAGTGTCGATCTGCTTGAGGGTAGGAAGGCTCTGCAGAGGGATCTGGAGAGACTGGACCCATGGGCCGAGGACAGCTGTATGAGGTTCAACAAGCCCAAATGCTGGGTCCTGTACTTGGGTCACAACAAGCCCAGGCAATGCTACAGGCTCGGGGAGGACTGGCTGGAAAGCTGCCTGCCGGAAAAGGACCTTGGGGTGTTGGTCAACAGCCGGCTGAACGTGAGCCAGCAGTGTGCTCAAGTGGCCAAGAAGGCCAACGGCATCCTGGCTTGTATCAGGAGTAGTGTGGCCAGCAGGAGTAACGAAGTGATCGTGCCACTGTACTTGGCACTGGTGAGGCCGCACCTCGAGTACGGTGTTCAGTTTTGGGCCCCTCACTCCCAGGAAAGACATGGAGTTGCTGTAGCGTGTCCAGAGAAGGGCGATGAGGCTGCTGAGGGGTCTAGAGAACAAGTCTTATGAGGAGTGGCTGAGGGAACTGGGGCTGTTTAGTCTGGAGAAGAGGAGGCTGAGGGGGGACCGTACTTATTGCTCTCTACAGCTACCTGAAAGGAGGTTGTAGTGAGGCAGGTGTTGGTCTCTTCTCCCACACAACTAGAGATAGGACGAGAGGCAATGGCCTCAAGTTGCATCAGGGGAGGTTTAGATTAGATATTAGGAAAATTTTTTTTACTGAAAGAGTGGTCAGGCATTGGAACAGGCTGCCCAGGGAGGTGGTGGAGTCACCATCCCTGAAGGTGTTTAAAAAACGAGTAGGTGTGGCCCTTCAGAATATGGTTTAGTAGGAATGGTGGTGTTGGGTGGATGGTTGGACTCCATGATCTTAGAGGTCTTTTCCAACCTATGATTCTATGACTAAGACAAAACCAGGAAGATTGAAGACATGAAAAAAATATGAGGACCAGGTCAGTGAGGAGCATGTGAGAATGGCAAGATTAGACTGTGGTGGACAGAGGCTTGTGAGAGAGTGAGAAAGGAAATCCAAGTGACTGGCAAGATAGAGTGAGAATGGATAGATAATGGACAATCTGACTGAAGGCAGGATGAGTTTATTCTCGTTCTCTTTCTCACATGTGCAGTTCTGAGATGAGTCTTATGACCCCATGGGACACAGGAGTCATGTTTCTTCAGAGAAGGGTATAAGTTGGTAGAGTTTTTGTGATAGAATTAACATTTGAATATTAATTGTGAGATCATAACTTCTAATTTGGTGGTCATTGGTTGCATACTACCTGTGAAACACTCAGACTGACAGCTTCTTCAAGACTTACGTAGGGATGTTAATTACAATTTACTTTGGAGTATTCTGATTATTTATTTTATAATTAAGATGTGATAACAAGTTTCAGCTTGTTTCATAGAAGCTTTATGTACTCATTTTTTTTCTTACAGTTCAGTGTTGAGCAATTTACTGTTTATTCACTGTAGCATAAGACAGGTAGTTACTAAACTATTTCTTAGGTATGTTCTGGTTGCTAGCTTTTTTGATTACAAGATATGGTATCTGAAACTAACCATTTTGTTAAATTGCCCAAAGAAAAATAGATTATTAGATTGAAAACAAACAAATCACTTTAGCCCTCTAAAGTGTGAATTTGTGTATCAGGGTCCTAATACGTTTGAAGTTAAAGTAACCTTTCACTAACAAAGTATGTCTTTTGCATTTGCAAAAGCAACTGCTTAAATGAAAAAAAAAATCTTTGGCTACTTAAAACAGCTGTATTTTTTATGTCATGGCGTCTCTTGTATTTCATGCTGACGACAATATCTTTATGATAAATATTTTTAGCGGAAAATGTTGTTGGACTAAATGTGTCAAGAACCTTGCTATAAGCATGTAGAAATTGAATTAACAACAAATTATTATTTTTAAAACCAACTACATTATCCAGTGAAAAGAATCTTTTAAATTGAAGCTGTTCAGTTTTTTAATAACACACCTGCCCAGAAATAAGAGTTGTAATTGGAATTTTGACAGGATTTTAAAGCAATATTGAGGCATCATCTTATACCCTTCCTATATAACGGAATTAAAACTTTTTTGAAAAAAAGACTTATGCCTACCAAGAAAACGGTACTTTTACTGCTTTATGTATGAAGCAAAATCCAGTGATACTTTTAAAGGATTATTATTACTATTCAAACTGTTATAAACTTCTTATTTTTGTTTGTCAATTTTTCAACAAAGATGATCAAAATAATATGATCATCCATAATTAGCAATGATTTTTTAGTCACAGAATAGTTATTGCTCTCTAGGTCAGTTTTATGGGCTGTCCCTCAAATCCTGTCTGTAATTTGTATGATTAGAAGTTTCTCCTGTGAAATTCCCAGTGGCCAGACAAAAGAAGAACTGTTACTGACTGTTAGGTAAACAATTTAACTTGTTGAAAGGCGTACAAAATAGTTCTATTTTGCGTCTACAAAATTGTATCTGCAGTCTGTCCATTTCAGATATATTCATATAAGGTTATAGCAAAGCTTTACAGTTGTAGTTGTAGCCATTTTCTGATGGGAAGTTTAAAGGATTAAGCAGCTGTTTTCATAGCTGTGTAATCAATAAGGTTGTAGAATATTGGTGGGGAAAAAAATGCATTCATGGGTGTCTGTGTTTTCATTCAAGAGCTTCCTCCACGAATTCATTGCCTAGTAACCTTTAGGCTCACTGTGGGTTTTTTTTCATTGACTGCTGAAATGGTAGTTGCAGCCTGTTGGCAGAAAAGGATGGGTTTGAATGGTGGCTATTGTTCTAGTAACGTTAGAGCCCCCTGGCTAGAGGATCAGCAAGAAGGCCTGCTAAGATAAAGTGACAATGTTGTCTCCTGTTCATGGGAATAACTTACTGATAACCTGTGACAGTACAGAAAGCCCTAAGGGCTGTGGGCGGGAAAAGCGATAGACTTCATGTATTGCTCAGCAGTTTTCTTATTTACAAGCTAATTCATCCATTAATACCTATTAGGAAGTGTGAAGTCTAAGTGCATTTTGCACAATAAACCTTACTTATTTGTACTGTTATGGTTTATAAAATAATTCTTGAAGCAATTAGAAATTGTGAGGTTCTATTTATGTGTCTCTGCTTTAACATTTTTTTTTTGATGCCAGAAGGTTGAAGAGATCATCCAATCCTTACAGGGCAAGGAGTCATGTAATGTTTATTAAAGAAGTAGATTTCCAGTACTCTCACTAAAACTTGTATCCCAAAAGGCTAAATAGTAAGTTCTCTCATGCCTCCAAATCTTTTAGTAATTCTTACTTTCAGACTAACTGTAGACAAGGATTGGTGCCATCATTGTTTCATCAGGCTCTATTAGAATACTCCAAAAGATACTCAGCTTAATAAAAAAATATAAATAATAAATATAAATACATTTTATATAAATATTATTATATATTATATCTTCATATAATATATATATTATAAATTGTATTATATTTTTATATATTATATAAAAATACATTTATAAATAACTATAAATACATTTATAAGAAGTATTATTTGTGATTAATGTAGTGTTACAGAAATGCATGCTTCTAAATACCTCTGGAATTAATATGTTCTATGGTTCTTGAAACATTTTAGTATGTACTGAAGTTTGGAATTCTCGAAGACTGATATTTTATCCTTACAGTAATGTATGGTTTTACAGATTTTATAAGAAATGTTGAAACTGTGAACTTAGAATCATAGAATCTTAGAATCATTTAGGTTGGTAAAGATCTTTAAGATCATCAAGTCCAGCCATAAACCGAACACTTCCGTGTCCACCACGAAACCATGGGCCTTAGTGCCACATTTGCACATCTCGTCCATAAATACAATGACGCACAACCAGCATGAGGTAAAAATCTAAACTCTTAGGAACTAAGATTTTAATGTAATTCTTAAAGATGTATTTCTACGTTTCATGTACGTTTGAAGAAGAAAATTGCTAAATATCCTTTTTGTTTCCCTTTCTGTCTTGACTGATGTTTCATATGGAAAATCATCACGTTGTAATTATTGTTCATTCACTTCTATCATCATAAACTTTAAGCATATGTTGTACTGAAATTGATGAAGTACAGATGTTCCCTTTGTGGCTGGACAGTCTTTTAAGAGTGGAATTGTTATCACATGGAATGATTAACAGAATTAATCTCTTACATTTTAAGTTCCTACTATGATTGTACAGTCAGTTTCATAGCCGTGTAGTTGGTTACACTTGTGAAACTCCATCAAGTTTGTAAGGCTATCCCTTACTTTGAGATCCAAATTAAGTATGTTGTAGTCTAAATAAGAGGAAAGAAAATTACGTTTTTAGAGTACTTGCAAGTGAATGTGTTTTAGAGCTTCCATTGTTGCAAATATGCTGGGTTTCTGGAAAACTTACAGTCTTAGCGGAATCTCAGGACCCAGTCTTAAAATGTGGGGGTTGCATACCTTTGTTTTATTAAATACTAAAAATTATTCGGACTTGTACATGAAGATTCAAGTCATTCTTAAGCCTTCTGCTTGAGGGTCTGGCTAAACAGTTAAGTGTAAAACAGAGTATGAATATAAAGGGATCTGTAATTCCTGCATGGTTACTATCACTCTAGTAAAACTATTTTTTCTGGCTTAGCTTAAATTATTTTAAACTTACTTGAGCAGTGCCATGACAAAACTTTATTTTATTTTCTGAAAAATGAGTGCATCCAGTGCTGGCCACACTATTCCTAATACAAACCAGGATGCCATTGGCCTTCTTGGCCACCTAGGCACACTGCCGGGTCATGTTCAGCCAGCTGTAGACCAACACCCCTAGGTCCTCTTCCACCAGGCAGCTTTCCAGCCACTCCTTCCCAAGCCTGTAGCATTGCCTGAGGTTGTTGTGACCCAAGTGCAGGACCCAGCATTTGGGCTTGTTGAACCTCATACAGCTGGCCTCAGCCGATTGATAAACAGTCCTGTCCAGCTTGGTATTGTCTGCAGATTTACTGAGGGTGCACTCCATCTGCTGGTGAAGAGTCTAGAGCACAAGTCCTATGAGGAGTGGCTGACAGAGCTGGGGCTGTTTAGTCTAAAGAAGAGGAGGCTGAGGGGACACCTTCTTGTGTTCTACAACTACCTGAAAGGAGGTTATAGTGAGGTGGGTGTCAGTCTCTTCTCCCAAGTAACAAGTCATAGGACAAGAAGAAATGGCTTCTAGTTGTGCCAGGGGAGGTTTAGATTGGATATTAGGAAAAATGTCTTCACCAAAAGAAAGCATTGAAACAGGCTGCCCAGGGAAGTGGGCAGCCAATCATTGTCATCACTGGAGGTATTTAAAAGATGTGTAGATATAGCGCTTAGGGCCATGGTTTAGTGGTGGACTTGGCAGTGTTAGATTAATGGTTGGGCTTGATGATCTTACAGGCACTTTCCAACCTCAGTGATTCTGTGATTCTATGATCTGCCAAGAGAATCTCTCGAAAACTGCAGTTCTGGGAACTCTGACCTGTTTTCCTCAAATCTGCAGCTTCTTACATTGGCAGAGGATGAGACTTGGAGTTGTGAAAACATTTGCATACCAACCGAGATTCTGTGTGTGAAGCATCCTCTGCAAGGACAGGGTCAATCATGTTAAGCTTTGCAAGCTGAAGAATACATACTGTCCACACCGGTCAAAATTTTTGCCATACACAGGCTCCATTCCCTTCTAGGATGAAAGATCCAGTGTCATACCATGGAATCTTTAACTGATCATTCTGACACTAGACAAGAGATTTGATACTATCATTTCCAAGTGCTTTTCTCCCTTGTGTAAGTATGATCCCTTGCACTTTCTTTTCATGCTTTATTTCAGTCATGTTTATATTAGTTTACTGTTTGAAGCCTTATAGTTGTGAAGGAAAGGAAAAAGTCGTGTTCAAAATGAGTACTTAAAAGGAGTTATGGAGAACTATTGTTGTTGGAAGTGTGTGTTAAGGAGCTGTTAACAGAAGTAAAAGTTTTAGCTTCTGTGGTTCATATTTAACAGTATAACAATGTATTTCATATCTTAAGGTCTCTTCCTACAATCTGTCCTTTTTCTCCTCATAGATCAGCTAAGAGGTACCTTTTGTGCCAGCATTGATGTAAAGAGTAAAAAATTCTTATTCTTGCATTCTAATGGATCTAAATTTAAAGGAAGTTTTCCATTGACATGAGATGTTATTTGTTTTTACTGAAAGAGAAAAGAGAGGATTTTTTTAAAAGTAAACTTATTTTTCACAATTAAAATAAAAATGCGAAATACATGCAATTAAGTGAACTTCCCAGTAACATAAATTCATTATAGTAAGTATTAATTACATGTACTTCTTATCTCTGAGTCTTGTGGTTGTATGCTAAAAGGTGTGTTCCCTCAATGCAGGTTCACAGAGGCAGAACAGATAACAAATCTAGCAAATGTCATAAACTAGTTTACTGATGATGAGTATTTAAAGAATGAAGTAAAAACCTAAACAATAGAGAGGTAACCAGATTACTTAGTGAAAATGAAAATGTGTTTTGACAGTTCCAGATAATAATGAGCAGGTCTGCAGTTTTGTAGACAGGACTAATTTACCATCTCTTTTTAATGGCTCTCTTTTCTCTATAACCCCAGCTCCTGCTTGCGCGTTTTTACTCTTTACTGTGCGCACTTGTTGCAGCCCTCATCAGAATCCCACTGACTTATTTCACTTTCCTGTAAGAAAATTAAACAAGCAAAAGCCATAAAAAGTGTGCTTTTGGAAAGGGACTAAAGCTGGCTCAACTAGATGTCGTGGTAGAGGAAGAAGGAGCAGATTAGCAGGGAACAGTAGTGCAATACCTTCTGCTTTCACTGTCAGCAGATTATTAAATCAGCTGAGCTGTTCATGAGACCTTCATCTATGCATACTGGTAAATCTCAAAACAGTTTCTGTAGTATTTCATTATGTTAATGAACAGCTGTCAAATTGTATAAAAGCATATTCAGCATTTTCTTATTTTCTGAGCTTCACCTTTCCCTTAAATCTTTGCTATAGGTAGAGTTGTTACTTAACTGTGAATGAGAAATGTGGACTGTTATGATGTTGTGGTAGAAAATATTTTTTTAAAAAATATGAAATAGTGTGATTTCTGTAGAATTGATACTATTGGAGGATTCACGCTGGAAAAGAAGGGGAATGCCAGAGAAGTTATGTTGGTATGGAAAAACCTAATTTAAGATCAGATGTATAGTTTTATCTCCCTACTGTATCTGCCAGTCCCGCAGTAGTAATAATATGCCCTGGGAAAGACAGGAGACCTCAGTTTCTCAACAGAAAGGAACTGTGTGTAGGAATAATATCTTTCAGTTATTTAAAAATTATCTTCTTATTACTATTAGAAATTGAGGGGCATACTTGTAAGAACCTGAGAGGCCTTAGATTCTTGCATCACATGTTGCCAATGACAAAGTTTTCTGCTTCAGTGTGAATGAAAGAGTATGTCACCGATGCTTATATGGTCAATGTTTTGCCACTTTTTCCATTCGTACCGTTCTTACAATAGTGAGCAGGATAGCCTGATGCAGAACAGAAAGTTTCTTCCCACTGTTTCCTTGGGAACTTACTTTGCTTCATGAATCTGACATGCTGAATTCAAATATATCATCAGATGCTTTCTGTCCTTCAGATGTGTTTTCTAGGACTTACATGGTACTGTTTCACAGAATCACAGAATAGTAGGGGTTGGAAGGGACCTCTGTGGGTCATCTAGTCCAACCCTCCTGCCGAAGCAGGGTCACCTACAGCAAGCTGCACAGGACCTTGTCCAGGC
>Ga0065711_1034930_pt1 | contig 23038 bp, 16 predicted proteins | sample Hoacrofraction12_FD_59098 | JGI IMG/M metagenome (GOLD analysis project Ga0065711, IMG submission 59098) | Hoatzin crop microbial communities from Cojedes, Venezuela - Epithelial fraction 12 v2 (version 2) | ecosystem: Host-associated > Birds > Digestive system > Esophagus > Crop | place...
CCAATTCAAGGAACCTGAAAAAATAAAATAAAATAAAATAAAATAAAATAAAATAAAATAAAATAAAATAAAATAAAATAAAATAAAATAAAATAAAATAAAAATCTTTTGCTAACTTCAGTTCTAAAAATATGTTGCCATCTGTTAAAATTCTGTATTTGTTTACCAACTGATAAGAAAGACTACAGTATTGCTTCCTTAGGCCTGAGCCTCTAGTAGCAAATAAATCGTAATGGAAATACCAATAGGAAATCATCTAAGGTTAGCAAAGTGGATAAATTTCTCTAAAGACACTCTTAGGTTATCCCTGTCCACTGATGGTTTGTGTGAAGTCACTTTGAGAAAGCATCTGAAGAGGCCCAAAGAGGAGATCAGCATCTAATCACAGCATGTGACCTACATTTTTAAAAAATATTCAATTACCACTTACAGTCAGAAAGGGTAAAAACAGCAGAGAAAGAGATCTAAATCCTAATTTCAAGTCTATGGCACCAAATTATGGTGTTATTTTAAGCTGTACTTAATATCACTGCTTATCACAAGCTTAACAGCAATAAAGGGATGTGTGGAGATGGAAGAGTGGAGAGATTTCTCCCGTTCCCTTTCTGAAGGCATATGCTTACTTGAGAATATCACTTTTCATTTTTAAAAAGTTTCTCAACCTCACAACTGCAGAAAACTCTTGGAAGGGTGACTTCAATACAAAGAAGGAAAATTAAAGGCATCCATATGTTAAAAAAACCGAACTTTTTTTACTAGAAGAAAACAGAGGAGGGAATAGCTGACAGATGTTTACAGGGCTGCAGGAACTATACTTAGTTCTCTCCATCTGCAAAATAATCCTTATGAAAGCAGGAGAGAGCAGAAGGTATGAGGAAAGAGGAAAGGGTGGTAACTGAAGGAAACCTTGCTCCGTTACTCAATAACAGAATCATAGCATCTTTTAGGTTGGAAAAGACCTTGTAAGATCATTGAGTACAACCGTAAAAGAGAAATAGTGATTTTTCCTGTTCTGTCTTTCTGTGTCCTTTTGCATAAAGTGGCCCACACTAGCACAGGTAGACTTTACACTGGGGGAAGAACACATCTCTGATACAAGGAAAAGCATTCCATCTGACAAGACATGCTGCCCTGAAGTTGGCACCAAATCACTTGGTGAACCAAGACGACAAATGCAGTGCAGCTCAGGCAAAGAAACAGATTTTTTTTTTTAAACATTTTTTTTCTTACCCAGATTCACCAGATTCACCAAATACCCAGCAGTGCATCAAAAACGGTTGTAAAGGCATAATCCAGCCAAAAGAATCAACCTCTTGCTGCTTATAGGCTATAACTTTTACTCAAGCAAACGTAACCCAGATACAAAATCCCCTGTGTGTCTCTTAGCATACAGTTACCTTCCTGAAAAAGGTATGTCCTCTACATGTCAGCACCAGAAATTTTACCGTACTTTTTCTTTCTTTTTCTTGCCATTTCTAAACACCACAGGGGAACACTTAGATTGCTACACAGAGGCAAGTGAAAGTGTGAGAGAAAGTTATTTGGGAAAATAACAGCAATGCACAGAAGAAATGAAAGTCAAAACAACCCCGTGTTTGCTGCACCACATGTACGTATCAGGTTTCTTGGCTAAAGCTTGTGGGAGAGAAGAAGAGACAGAAAGGCTGACACCACATCATCATCTTGTGCTTCGCACTAGAGCCCAAATACTAAATTCATATGTCTTTCTACATATCTTATTTATGCATATTGGACTACTTGCTTTTCAGCTGGTTCAGTGAACTGAACTGGCTCACAAGAGTTCGGAAGAGGCGGGGCTGTATGACTGGAAACAGGGGGTGAGAGACAGGTACATCTCTTTCGGTGACAGAATGTACTAGAACTGCTGATCCCATCTGATTGAAATGCCACATAATCTCTCACAGTGCAAAATCTATTGGATTGGCAGGGACCCTCTTTCTAAACCACTCAGGCTGTGTAAGAGTGTATCTATTCATTTCCTATGTAAATGAAGGGAACCTGAATAGCTCCAAATTATGTCATTAAATTAACACCTAAGGTAAGAATATCTGGCCAGTTACGACTTCTCTCACCTGGAAGAATTGCTAGAAGAGACATTTTGTTAATCAGACAGACAGAACAAACACTTGAAAAGTGATGGCATTTTGAACTAACTCACAGATTTATTGCACTGAGGCTGCAACTCCTGTTTACCTAGCAAACAGATGTGTCAGTTAAAGATATCTATACCTTCTACCAAAGTTTCTTGTCCCTGTAGAAGAGCTGGCAGAAGAAGAACACGTCCCTAGTACTGCAGCCATTGTCACTCTGCCAGTTTATACAAAATGTCCAATTTTCACTAGAGTGGGAAAAGCCTAGGTTTTCTTCTGGGCTTCAAACTGAAATGGGGTCTATTTAGATTTGACCTTCAAATTGAAAGAGAGTAAATTAGATACAAGAAAGAAGTTCTATACTCTGATGGTGGTGAAGTGCTGGAACAGGTGTTCCAGAGAAGTTGTGGCTGCCCCCTCCCTGGAAGTGTTCAAGGCCAGGTTGGGTGAGGCTTTGAGCAACGTGATCTAGGGGAAGGTGTCCCAGCCCATGGCAGGGGGATTGGAACTAGATGATCTTTTAAGGTCCCTTCCAACCCAAACCATTCTATGCTTCTACAATTTTACGATTCTATGATTCTGCCGTCTCTGTTGTGAGATTGAACATTGGGAAGTGAAGACATTTGCCTGAATTCACTCCAAAGTCACTGAGCTGGTGGCTGGGCAGGCTGAAGTGTCATAAAGATAGAAGATGTATCATACCTTGCACAACCAGTGCACGGAATATTTTGCGTGTGACCGCACAGGCACGCCAAATTAATGTCTTACATATGGTGTATCTTTTGTCTGGCCTCTAAAGCTTAGCATAATATTGTTCTTTCCCATTTACTGAAGGAGATATTGCAAGTCTCACAGATGTGAGATAAGGGGCATATTCTGGTTATTAATTTTCCAGGCTCTCTTCCCAAAACTCTCATGGTTTGCAAGAAAGGACTTTGACCCCAGTCACCTCTGGCTTAAGTCTGAGCCTTGCAGGCCTACCACTCCCATGAAAACAATCTTCAAAACCATGACCACCTTTCTTTGTCCATTAGATACAGGATAATCCCAGCCTGCTATGCGAATTCCCAGGTTTTGCTTTGGTGTTACGAATTAACTGATTTTCAAATCCAAGTCACTGAAAATGAACTTTTCCGTTGATTAAATTTTGCAATGCTAAAAAACAAATAAAAAATCCACAACACAACAACATGGTTTCCTTGGTTTATTTTGGAAAACATACTGAAGTTGCCGTTGGGATAAAAGTACCACCACCATGACATATCTGACGTACAAGTTATACACAAAAAGGAGGCAACACTGTTATTTGGAGTTAACAAACCTGTTAAATAATGCAAGAACTACCATGGACCCTTCAACTCAACCTCAAAGACCTCTTACCTCTGACAAGTTTTTCTGAAGCACCAGGCCTACTTTATTTCTGTTTTATGTTTGACGATGGCTTGGCTTCAATGTATGGAAATTTCTGACCCACCCCTGCTTCCTCTGAGCTCTTTTCCCCACAGCCCAACATTTTAATGGTTTTCTTTTGTGTGGACTTGCCAATGCCTAGGGCAATCATTTGATCAATTTAAGCCAACATCAGGAGTGGAAAAAGCAGTTCCATCCTTCTCTTGTACTGGTACAAACACTCATGCTACCATGCAATGAAAATGGTTTGGATTAAAATTAACTTATTTTTTCTTATTATTTGGTGGGTTATCGTCTTATTGGACAGAAGAAAGAGTGGCCCCACCTCTAGGTTGCATGTATAAAAGAATGAAAACTAGAGTTAATCAGATTTAAAGAAACCTGTTTCAAACAGATGGCAATCACTGTGAAATGCATCCAATTTTTCGTTTCCTTACAGAAGTATTTGGAGTATGTGAAAATATCAGGCATGTGAGATTAAAGATAAACCTGCATACTCAGACACATTAGGCTGAAGGCCATTTTCTAGTCCTAAGAAAAATATATTTATGTCACTAAAATAAACTTGCCAGGGCATTACATGTAAATAACCACAATTAGCACATGACTTAAAATGTCACGGTTGGATTTGTCCAAGATGCAAAGGCAGAATCACGCAGAAACCCACTGAAGAGATTTGCCCTCTCCAGCAGGTCAGCAGCAGGCTTTTGTTGTGAGAATTTGCATGGATTGTTGCTGGTGCTGAATTCAGTAGATAGCTTTTAAAAAGTCTCATGCAGCATGGTTGTCACTCTGGTACCTTTCATAATGAATAACTTCACCTCATAGAAAGGGAGTATAATCTTTTATTATTATTACTATTATAACTTACTGTTTCTGTACATGATCTGTACGATTATCCTGCTTTCTCTAGCAAAAAATCAGAATTAACAACGTGAAATAGTTATCCTGTTTGCATGTTCATCAATAATCAGGAAAAAACACTTTCCAGTAGATGGCTGAAAATTAAGAAACTTTTTTTCTTCTGGCAGGCAAAAGATAGGAAAATCTTAACTAAGCCAATGCAAAAATGTCAAGCTGTTGTTATCAGAATAACAAAAATGTTATGGAAACATGTTTTTTATTGATTTATGGTGAGGAATGGGATTTTTTGTTGCTTTTTTTGTCTTTGCTTTGGAAATTACAGTGTCAGGAAGGAGACTCAACATGAGTCCACAAATGTCCCCTTCTTCTTCTGCTACTATTTTTTCCTTTTTCATTTGTTGCAACTTATAGAAAGCCCTCCAACACAACGTGGAAAATTCATCACCTGAAACTGTCAAAGTTCATGGCTGTCAGTAGAAGTTCAGAGAAGACTTGGTTATGGCTTTAATGCCAATCAGTTTTCTTGGCCACAACACAGCATTTAACTGGATTCACTCTCAGGACAAGATGACCTTTCCATTCGCAGCTCTGTAAATTCCTTCATCCACAATTTTATGTAAAATTTTAGAAACACAGTTTTGTATCCATATATTCTTGTGCCTTTACAAAGTGTTGCACTGAGTTGCCTATATTTATGGCAAACAAACTTCAAACTGTAATGCATACTTGTTACTGTTTTTAAAGGTCTAAAAAGAATAACACAAAGGTACGTAAGTACAGTAGATATTGATATTATGGTTTCACGGCAGCAAAATTCTGATCAGATATTCTTCTCTACTCACTGTTTTGATCAAGCTCCCCACAAACAAATTTCATTAACACATTAAAAACATGCAGTCACCTGTACCTCTCTTCATTTGCAACCCAACACTCCTTCCACAGGGTGGATTCTGTTAAAGGGGGGGGTGTATGTACACAGAAGAGGTTACTCAGCCAACAGTCCATCTCGCAAGAAGCTATAATATCATTTTAGCCCAGTGTCAACCCTAAGCTGAGTTTGTTTTTTTTTTTTTTTCTCCAACATTGTCCACAAGCAGAACTAAGCTTGCCTCTTTCCCAGTACTGCCTGGTGCAACAGTGTAGCTTTGGACTAACATTGCAAATTTCACAAAATCGCGAATTCTGTGAAATCGTGACACCTCAAACTTGGTGAGATTTTTCTCCATTGTCTTTGGTAGAGTTCAGGTTTCACCAGCTGTAACTGTGGGGCGGAAGAATAACATTGATTAATTAAGACTCCTGCTCCTTTGTTTTCTGAAGATTTATTTAGACATTGAATGCAAAGTGAGGAGAAAGGCACATTATGTGGGAGGCAACATCAGCTAATCACCGACACACAGGACAGGAGCTCAGAATTAGTACTACTAGTTTCCTTGCTGATCCTGTGCATGAACTTTGACAAGGTGTATTTCATCTCTGAAAGTAATTTTCCCAGTCCGTAACATGGACATACACCTTTTCAGGATGCTTTAAGATCTCTGTCTTCAAATATATAGCTCCTCATTCTTGCATCAAATATAATTTTCAGTACCATACACATCAATAGTTTCCTCCTACTACTGTTCAAGTTTCTATACTGATGTCAAAAAATATGCATTCCTCTTTCTAAATTTGACATTAACTCTGGAGAGCTCTATTTAAAAATCTCGGAGTGAAGTTGGCAAGGGGGCAAATGGGCAGGTTATGACCAAGGCTTTGTTTATACCTTCCAAACACCAGCTCTAGAGAGGTTTTGAAATCCCATATATTGAACAACACTGAACATTTTGCAATATAGAGCTTTCTAGAAAACCAAAAGCAACTGAGCTCCTCCCTCCTCTGGCCCTTGTTTCAGTGTATAAAATGTCTAACTCTTTCAAGATCTCTAGCCTGAAGTGTAACGTCTGCTTTCCAGGTTGTCTGGAATTCTGCCTTCTCAAAAGACAGACTTCTAGGTAAAGCCATCGCAATTACTATGTGAAAAGGCTACCTTGTGTACAGTGTATTAGACCATGCTCATTTTGGGTGCTGAGGATGACCATAATAATTTGCGTAATTTGTTAATTCTATGTTTAAAATGTCCGCATTTCTGACTGTTTGGCAACATTAAGTGTAATTAAATACCAAACTTCAAAACAAAGTAGCAAAGTGCAACACCTTGACAAAAGTCATGAATTTGCAAGGACCGGTCTGTTAAAATAGAAATCTCTTGAAGTTTCCAAGAAGTAAAATACAGAAGACATCATTCAAAACTATATGTCTCATTGAGAAAATGCAGTAGGTTTATACTGATATGTGATAAGTTTATCAACTTTATTTGATCTTTAACTAGTTAGAGAACATTGTGTTTACTTACCTATGGCTGGATTTATCCAGTATGTTGGGAATGGTCCAAAGTACTTGGCAAGAAAGGGAGCTTCTGGCAAAGAAGGATCACATCTGCATTTGTAGATCTTATGGGAAAAAGTTGTGTCATCAGGGCAATGTAATATGACACATTTAAATGTTTCATTAGCACCAATACAAACATATGCAGGGCAAAGTTTCTATTTTTCAGTTTGGGCTTTTACAATCTTTATTTCACACACAACACTGAAACAGATGATACCAAATCTAACTGTTTCTTACAGATCCTGCAGAAATTAAACATTACATCTTGACTAGTTACATATACACAGTAGCTGTTTATGGATTTTTGTTTTGCATATGCACCCTTATGATATCTATTTCAAGAACAACCTTTGGTCAAAATAGGGTATTCTGTTCAAGGCACTATACTAAAAGAGAAATACATCCCCTTATCCACAGCAGAATTAGAACGGTTATTTTGGTTGGGTGTCTTCAAGATGCTAGAAATTCCCGTCAGCTCTTCTGTGTACATTTCTGAGTTAGCAGTGAGCTTAAAATAGGACTCCAAGAAAAAAGCCTATGCTGACCTATGGCCATATTTGTATATAAAGAATCACAGCATTCTGGGAAACATTACATGCCCCAGTCATCAGAAAGCAAATAAAACACTCTTGACCCTTGTTCTGTGTGCATGCTTATTTAGAGCAGGAATTACTGCCTTCTTTCACTGGAATTACACTTTGACTGCAGCTCCCTCATCTTAATTTCCATATAGATGCATTAGATCTTTTTGATCTTACAGGTCCTCCTATGTTCTTCATCCATTTCTATCTGCTGCTCCTATATCCTTGAGAACCTACCTCACGTGTGCAGATACATGTGTACACACTTCAATGCATGAAAACCACAGCTGCATTCAAACACAGTGGACTCCTGAGCTCATTACGATCCTTAGGATACTTAAGTATACATGACATTAAAATATGCATTATGACCACAAGATGCTCAGTAACTTAGAGACTATCCCACATTTAAGGGAAAAAAAAAAGTTAACAACAATTTTTTAGTGGAATGTCAACATTCCACCGATATATGTAGCCTGTTAACCAAATGTTTTCACTTTCCCTGCATCTTTAACTTATTCTTTCTGGAATGGTACATTATCGGACACAAGCAACATGTAACATATAAGGAGTGGGTAAAAATTCAAATAAGGGAACAGAGGATATAAAAAAGCTTTTTGATATAGAAGTCTCCAGGGCTTGTAGCCAGGTTCATTGCCAAGATATCCCACGTGTAGACCTCATGAGCAAGGAAAAACACAAGGAAGATGGGGCAGCATCTCATTCATTTTCAGTGTATGGTCTTGTTTCTGCTCTGTATTGAGATATTAAAAAAAAGCATTATATACAAAACAACAGATGTAGATAAGATTGTGAAGGTATCTACCTCAAAGAGTAAAAATAAGAAAGGTAGAAGGAAACACGGACATAGGTGACACAATAAAGCCATGTGAGTGGGAAAAAGAATGGGATATCATCACAATGAGTTATAAGATCATTCTACAAAAGTTTATGATCATTCTCAAACGTTCTAGTCAAATGGATTTTCAGTTCATTTTCTCCCCTCCTCCCCTTTCCCAGAAAACTTTACAAGGACTTATTGGTCGTCAGGGAAGGAGTTTTCAGAGCGTAAATGATAAACAGTACATCATTTTTAGCAAAAGTACAGTCAGATACAAACACTGGGATGTTCAATGACTTTCAGGAGTCTTTATCCGTCATCGACTGCCCAGATCAATTACAGAACAGGGAAATTCTTTCAAAGCTTGACAGTTGGCCACAAAAACACAAACCAGCTCTCAAAGAGTCAAAACCAGCTACAGACTTATCAGTACATTGAATACTCAAAAGCTCTTTTGAAAGTCTTTTAAAGCTGGTCATACACTTCCAGCATATGGTGTCAGACTTAAGTCTGCAGTACAACTTATATTTCAAGAAGTCTGCTACTGAATTTACATGACACAGAGCACTAAAGAGTGAAAATAGAATTTGGGAGAAGAAAATTTGGTTCTGAGATGGTCTGATATTACAGGAGTAGACGGTGTTGGTCAAGCACTCCATACTGGAGCAATGCAATTGAAGATATATATTATTTTTTTCAGGACTTAAAGAGGTAAAAAAGTAGTGCTGCATATTGTAAATATTTTTATCATGGCTTAGATTATTATGAACTAAACTCCCCTTTTTCTTAAAAATCTCTGCAGTTTAAATCAAGGGACACCCTAGAAACTGGCTGTGCTCGATTGAGGACACCAGCTACCTACCTAGAAAAGAGTTCCCACTTGTGGACCCAGTCAAATTGGGAATAAGACCACATATATAGTACCAGGGAGCAAGCAGAGCCAAGCTGGCTGTGATCGGCTGCAGCGTTTCACAGACACCAGGACATGGGTCTGCTCTGTGAACACCACTCTGGGTTTACAGTATGCACCTCCCTTTCTCCTAGAACTCACAAAAGATGGCCATCTTGGACAATGGACTTTTTTTTTCCGAAGTGTTAATAGCATCACTGCACAAGTGGCTGGACTTTTGTCAACAATCAGAGAGTGCCACAACACCTCCTATTCATGTGCTAACCCGTGGAAGGTCACAGAGCCAGTGGCTTAACATGGTCTCACTGATGTTAATGGTTTGTGTTGGAAGGGACATAAACCCCAGGGAATAGTCTATTGAGTGTATTATACTTCACAAGAAGTTAGGTTTTGACCATGAAAACATATCTTGTGACTGGAGCTAACTGACCTGAATAAGTCCACAATAAACAGTCCTTCAAGGTACTGAGTTTGAAAAAAAAATTGATCCAAAATAAACAAACTTGATATTCCTGGATATTACTAATGGTCGAACTTCACCAAACTACCATGTTGAACAAAAGGCTTAGATTCACTGACATACCTAAATACAGGTCTGTCTCTAAGCATTCAAATAAACCTGAGAGAGAAATGCCTACACAGGCAAGGGATATTTTTAATTCTGTTTTGATATTAACCATATAATGCCGTCTTTAATTCAAATTCCATCATAGTTTAAAATCACACAATAACTGAGGCTGAGATGGATCTCTGGAGGTTTTCTAGTCCAGCCTCCTGATCCAAGGAAGGTAAATTTCACTGTTACATCAGGCTGCTCAGACCCTTGTCCAGTCAAGTTCTGAAGATCCTCAGCAATGGAAATTCTACAGCCTCTCAGGGAAAGCTGTTCCAGCACTCAAGTATTTTCATTAGGGAAAGAAAATAGTTGCAGCAGATATTTGATTCTCTGAACTGATAGGAGAGTATATCTGTTCTCAAAAAAAACCCTGTTGACAATCCTCTTATATAGACTAACAGCAGCACAGAACCCCAAAAAATTGCTACTCAAGTGATATTTACTGATTTAGCCTGCTTTTAGGCTTAAGGCCAGAATATTCAATTGACTTTCTTTCTGTGTTTTGCACTGTGGATATGCACATAGTGTGCACCATGCACAAGACAGCCAAGGAAGAAAAGCTCAAATTATCTCTGCCTACTATGGCTGGCCAATAGATTTCAGCTCTGGGATGAAAACAAGTATGTTCAAAATTACCACCGGAGTGTTGATAGTACCACAGGGCTTCCCTCACAATTAAGTTCATAAACCAACCCTGCAGCTCAGCTCATGAGCTACTGCAGATTTTTTCCCCTGTATTTAAGTCACTTGAGCAAGGTGCTGGCTGCTTCACTAGTCACCCAGCAATACACAAAACCTGTATGACTATATATTCTTGCTGGCCATCGACACAGAGATCCCTATCTGATTTCAGATGGACCTGTAGTGAGAGTTGTCATTTATGCGCTGTCAATAAATGAACCTTTTCATCTTTCCTTAATTCATCATTTCTCTTTCCAAAAGAAAAATCCTCCCCCACACAGTCACCAAAATCTCCACGCCCTTTCCAGGAGGTGAGTGGGTTGATGACCTCCTTTCTGCTTCTGTTTCTTCTGTGCTGTGCTTTGCCTTGCAGGAGCATCAGCCGGCTGTTTTTCCCATCCTTCAGAGGGCCACCATGTAGGCTTCTTCATGCTTCTCTTCACTCTGAGGGATGCCAGAAAGCTGTGTTTCTATTCTGCCTTCCTTTCCTCAGGCCTCATGGGAGACAAAAGAGGAAGGCTGACAAAGACATCTCACAAAGATCTGCCTATCTCATTGTTACTCAAAACAACATTAACTCGGGATTGCATAAAGTATATTTAAAGCATCATCTTATTCAATTCAGATGGACTTCAGATTCAATGCACACATTTAATGCAGTTCAAATTACTAGCCTCCTGCCTACATCATCCATTCATCTGAATCAAAATAAATCTGATGGACTGTAATAAAACACTTCGCAGCACACTTGTGTTGCAACAATTTACTGTTTGGTTCCACGGATGTTCTTTAAGTGAAAACCAATGTTGTTCCATTGGATACTTCCAGCAGGCACAATAAATTCATATTCCCCAAGATTAAAAGAAAGAAAGCTAGAGTAAGGCAGAAAGTGCAATAGAAAATAACAAATCTGAAAAGTTTGGCTTCACTCAGATTCAAATGAAATTAAATGTTATCTGCTCTGATTTCTGTATGTTACACCTTCAGCGTCTCAAGAATTGGGTTTCAGACCAAACACTGAGGAAGGAGAGTAGAAACAAAAAAAGATGTGTATGTTTTTGAGAGAGAGAGAAGGAGTTCTTGTTCCTTGCTTGAAACAAAGTACACCATACAAAAACTAACACACATCCACTACAAAATGAGGCTGTGGTCCAAATCCCATTCATTGCTATTATTCCAGACAGGAATCTTGATTTCTCCTGCTCTCCTGTGGTTTTTAATGTATTTGGTCTTTATACTAGAAGTCTTGAGCTAGTCACATGTTGCATAGGTCAGTCGTAGGAAAAGATATAGATCTGATCATCTGGGAGCACTTTTTTGGCATAAATGCATAAGGTTTTCAGGTGACCTTATAGGACTGGACTCAGTGGCACTCCTTGTAAATTCCAATTTTTAAGATTTTCTTCGGGTCTTCAATCCACACGTTAAGGAGCTCAACCTGATGTTGCTTTACTTAATACTGCACAGTTACTGTAATACAGATGCTGAAACTCATGGATACATAGATTTTCACATCTCCCTCTTTTTCTGAACAAAACCTTCACTTTCAAACAGAAGTTAACTACCTGGACCACAGTTAGTTCCACCTTCAAAAGTTTTGTGCTAAACCTCTGGCAAGATAGTACATGTTACAGCATGTATCAACTTTGAGTTAAAGTCTGTGCTATGAAACTACTTGATGCGGTCCCTCGGAGAATGTGATTCCCAGAAAAGGAGCGCTGCAGGTCATTCTGCCCGGGTGTAAAGAGACCAAAAACTTCAACATCATCAGTTGGGCAGTACCAAGGATATGTAAACTCTGCTTTAGATGAGATGACTTTTGATGTGAGTCAGCATAATGAATCTATCCCTTCTAAACAACTGAGTTAAGTTTCTGCACAGAAAGTGCTCAAGGGGCACCCTTTGCTCACACAGAGTTTTTGTAATGGAAAAAACATCCTGTTTTCCTTCTCAAAGTTTACTATTGTCTTTAAAATGGATTTTAAAGTTGTTTTATACAAGCAAGATCATTAAAGAGCAGACACCACTCCTGATATTTCCATTGAAGCATGCTTCAGAACAGAGAAGGGATCATTACAGGTTTTTTGTAAATGACAAAAAGAAAAGGGGGGGAAAAAAAAAAAGACTCTCTTGGTTATGCAAGACTCTTTTCTCTAATTCTTGGCCAACTCTGGATCATAATTCCTATTATTTCAAAACATTATACTGGAAATTTTGCTGGAATCTTACTAAACAAGTATCTGCACTGATGGACTACAACTTCCCTGCTTCTGAGTGCAACCTTCTCTGTAATACTGGAGACTAGATTTCATCAGAGTATTCACCAATATTTGTGAAAAGCCTGAAAGGGAAAAAAGTGTAACTGTAAACAGCAAAAAAAATAACTTTAAATTGAAGGATTCTGTGTTTTATAGCCAGTTCAATTAAATTTTCCACGCAGACTTTTCAAATGCTGAATGGTCTGTCTTTCTGATTTTTGTTGAGAAACTCAATGCACAGTAACTTAGTAGTGAAACACAAAGACCGGAGGCTTAGGCTCAAGTTTCACTTCTGCAAAATTCTCTCTCCTGTGTGCTCATTAAATAAGTGTTTTGTGTTTTGCATTGGTGCAAAAATTTCCAAGCCTTTATTTTTCATAAAACAGAATGCTTATTTCCTTGTCAGCCTTAAAATACATTTTCTCACTGTCTGTCAAACTCCAGTGAAGACAGACATCTGAGTTTCATCCTCCACCAGCCTGCCCATTGCTATAATATCAGGTGAAAGGACTGTCCCGTGCATCTCTCAAGCTCGTTCACAGACAAGTTTTGGCTCTGCTACCCAGCTCAAGTCAGCACACATCCACAATTGTGGTAGACAGCAGCATGTTAATCTGCAATGACAGGAAATTTCAAGTGTTTGCCATATAAAACCCAGTAAACTACCTATAATGAGATAATTCTTTGTATTGGGACCACTTCAAAATATTATCTTGGAAATTAGAAGCCTTATCTAATCATGAACATGAATCCACCCAGTACGCAGCATTGCTCTAACACCACTGTCCACAGGCTCCAGGGAGACAGAGGTTTTCGTTCCAATCAAGACAAAATTACTGGAGGGTGCTTTGGTATATTCTAAATCTGTCTAAAGTGAATAAAAAATGTAAATTTTATGTTGTACTATGACTTTTTAAACACAGACTCTTTAAACTAAAAATACTGATGAAAAGGAGAGGAGTTTTTTCCTCTCCACTTTCATTCTGGGATTTCAAGAGCAAGAAACTGCCATTTACCACCAGCCGAAAAAACACTGTTTGACTATCCATAGGGTCAGTGTCACCAAAAGCAGTATTTTATTGTAAGAAACCTTTGTCTTCCTTTTCAAAGTGCACATTTTTACCTGATTATTTCCTTATGATCAACTGCAGTGAAGTTGGTTGCAAACAGTTAGCACAAATATCCTAGAAATGAATCATAATTCAGAGAAGAAAAAACAAACAAACATCCAACTGACAATAAAATTGTTCTTGCCTTGTTCTTTCAGTCTCAGAAGACGGAAGCATTGTAACACAAACACATACTATAAGTTTCTTGAGGTGCACAAAGCCTAATAGTAACATAAACTAAACCGTATTTGCTGTGCAGAAGGCCTTACCCGAGTGCAACATTGTGGATAAGAATTATGTTCCCCTCTCAAGTCAAAATTTTGTTTCTCAAAACAATGTTATCTGAGGCAAAATATGGACAGAACTAAATACCCACTTGATTTAGTAGCGTCTTTTGTTTCATGGTTTTATAGAAACTCAGAGACATAGGAAGACCAAAAAACTGTGTAAATAGATGCACAGCTAAACAAAATCACATCACTAAAACATTACATTTGGAGATTTTAAAAAATCACCACAAAAATACCTTAACTATCAGGGTGGGGTAGAGCGAGGGGGAGGATGCCTTTGGGGGGTAAATACAGACAAAGGCTCTGATAGATATATTCAAATACATTCTGTTATCACACAGAAATTACTTTATTTCTGTATGACTGCATGCTCATTTGAAAGGTACTTTGAAGGCCACAGTATTTATCTACTGTCCCTTGTGGCAAATATTTACAACAGTTTCTTTCCCTCAGCTTTACCCTATAATATTTTCCGCTAAGGTTTTAACACAGAGAACATTTCAGGTGTCATACAGTCCATGTAACAAGGTTTCTTTGAGTCCTAATATGCATCCTAAGAGTCAGCTACACTACCACAAATTTGCAAGACCCTACCCTCAGGTAGAGAACTCAAAGATAGTTTGGATAAACACAAACCAAATTTGCAGGGAGTGCTGAAATTATGGCAACGCTGTGCTGCCAAACAAGAAATTCCCATGGGTGTAAGGATGACTCCTGCTAACATGTAATAGGATGAACCTGGGCATTCATCAGGAGCCAGCTTGAGTTGATTCTAACCACAAGCCCAAACTTGAGACTCTCCCACTCTCCCAACGGACAATATGTTTTAAGATCATTCATGATCCAACGAACACACAGACTTTGAGTCACTTAAAAGAATCTTATTGTATAGCTGATCCACTTAGATTAAAGCCGTAGACTTAGCAACAGGCATTAGCCTAGTGTTAGCAACACCCGATGCAGTATATTTGCCCCAAATCTCCGAATGTCTAACAGAAGACCAGAGCAGAAGCTCCAGCAAGGCTTCCTCAGTAGTCTTGTATAAATGGTTCTGACTATGTGCATGAGCAGTGACTCCAGTGTGCACAGCGGAGGTTCAATCTACACCAGCAATGCAAATAGACCCCAGGCATGCAGGTGAGCCTACCCATGTCCTATGCTCTCTGGACTCTGCTCATGTACTGCAAGTCTGAAGCTTTCAGCAGTGTCTACCCTGTGTACAGCAAACCTGGTATTTTCCTTCAGGAAATATCCATGCATGAACAACAGGCACTCAGATTTCCAACACAGAAATCTAGCTCCTCTAGACAGTGCTCCTGTAACATATAAGATGGTTTTGGCTGTGCAGGATCATTTTTTGCTGTGGATAAGGACTGTATGTGCCTCGGTATAAATATGCACGTAATGCTGCTGATAAAGTCAGCACATTGGGCTCAGTTCCAGACGAGCTGTTTAAAACACATGGTATTGGTGGATTGAGGATGCATGAATTGAGAAGTATTTGGACTCAAATACATTAATATTGTTTGCTTGTAATGACATGTCTTAAGCAAAGGTCTTTTGACATCACTGAATGTTCAGTCTAGAATGTAGCTGTGCAACAAAATCTAATAACAAAACATGAAGACAGACTTTCAGAAAAAAAATCAGGTTATTGCAGATTCTGTTCTGAAATTGAAAAAACGTGTTCCAGAGAAAGGCATTCTGGCTGACGAGTCGGTGTACTATGCAAATCCAAGAACAGTACTGAAATTGGAGCTAAACCATAATAAAGATTTTATAAGAAAGTTAATTCTTATGACAGTTGAAGTGGACTTTGTAAAACATTAGAAAAAACAAGCTTCCCATGCAAAGTTGTGCTGCTTCTCAAGTCTCTTGCAAGCAAGAGTTGCAGGAAATTAGATGATTGATGTGGAATTTATGGACTGACACTTTTACATATGAACAGCAACCTAAGTTTCTCGAGAAGTTGAAAGCTGAAAAAAATCATTTTTCAGGATACAAAACATATTCACTTGAGACAGGAGAGAGGAGTACATATCCCGCTCCAGCTTTTAAGGGTCTGCAGATGTATGTCTACATTTGTTTTTAAAACAAAACACGTTAGGTGAGAAAAAAAGATGCTTTCTCTCCACCTTTCTCTGCCTACCACATTGATAAAGTTATTTATGTGAGTACTAGAGTAATGTTGAAGCCATGCAAATTAGAAAACTCTTATATTAACTACAAAAAAACAAACAAATGAAAAAAACCCCAAACCAAAAAAAACAAAGCCCAAGAAACCAGTATTAGCTCTGGTGAACAAACTACCCTGACACCTTCCATTTATGCTGTATCCCGTCCTCTATGTGTTTAAAAAATGCTACCTGTTCTACAAGTTTCAACATAGAATCTGAATATCTGGCTTCATTTGTATTTCTCTGTGAACCACAAGTGCTAAAATTTGGCATAAAGAACCCTCACAGCGATGCCTATGAAAAGCTGCAAAAGTACCTGGGCTCATCATCTGATACTGTTTTCAGAGTTATCAGTTAATTTTGCCTGTGGAATATTTTCTATAGTTGCTATCATGAAGAGCCTCAGATGAACTTTTCAGTCTCAGGAGGAAGACAAAAAACTGTTCTTGTAAATTCACTTGTGCTCCCAAAATAGCCATATTGGACACAGCAATAGGTTGCAGGGGCTGAGGGAACTTTGGGGGACGGAATCCACAGCGTCTCCTCTTTTTTGTTGGAAGGAAAAGAGGTATCTTTTCAGAGTAGAAGTATGTTTCATCTTAAAGTCACTTGCCAGATAATTTACCTTTTCTGACATTACTTTTTACCCCATTTTCTCATTCTCCATGTTGCCATACATCAGCCAGTGCAGTCAAACTCTCCATTTCAAGTCTTTATGTTTAGAAATCAATTGCTCTACTACTACGCACAGTAAGGTAGGATATGTTACTCTTCTTAAAACAGGCTAGTACGGGATATTTTTTTCACCATGTTGTTGAGTTCTGGCACATTCTTCTGAGACCTACATGGTTCCTCCAGTATACCTCCTGAATTACAGGGTATCTCAAGAGGTAAAAAGCATAGGTAAGTGGCGAATTTGCTTAGTAAAATATTTTCTTACTGCTACAAATCATTGTACATTACTACAAATCATTGCTAGTCTACTTCTTGACAGAAATAGCATCCTTCCTGTATTTGTGCTGTGTGCAGAATGTACTTTAGCATTTACCAAGGGCTTTATCTAAAATTCACACTTTTAAAAATTCATCTTCATTCTCCCAGGAAAGGTTTCTTATAAGACAGATTTGACTTTGCACATCCCATTTCAACTGAAATATCAATTACTAGGCCTTAGTCTATAGCAGTCAAATCCATAACAATTGAACTAAAGAGTATGTATGAAAATTGGAAAATAGAAATCAAAGCTTAAGAATCAGATCTCAAAATGGATACAGTGAACAGTTTCAGCCAAGGATATGTGAACTGAAAAAAAGTTATGCCTTTATATCCTTGAATATATCTGAACATCTAACAGTTCACCTAGTGAACAGTCTTTCCTAATGACAAGAGGTTTGACTTATTTTAATGGTTTAGTATTTTTCATACCAGTTTTATTTTACTGATCTCAGAATTACTTAAAAAGCAACATATATATTTTGCTCACAGGGATTTCAATCCCTTTAACCAACAAGAGTAATTGCAATTCTGCATCACTCCCAGGTTTTCCACACAATGAGGGGTGGCTCCTACCTTGGTGTTAGTGGGGCTCATCCCCACAATAGCTTTACATTCCTCAGTGATATCTTCCTGTTCCCCCCTTGAACCAAGCCTGGACCGTGCACACACAAGGACCCTGGCCCAGCGTTATGGAAACACACTGGAAAGGGAAGCATCCATAGGACCAGAAAGTACCTGGCACTTCTGTGGTATAGCTTAGCACGGGTTTCACTGCTGGTCCCCATGCTTTCTGGGACAGGCTTGCAGCCACTTCAGGTACAGACAAGGAGGGGCAAGTAAGATAAAGTTAGAAGGTCTTTACCAGGTACTTGTCATTTTTCTGGTTTATAACACGTGAAAACTGAATACATTAATCTTATATTCACCTAGTGAGTTGGCCACACTTTTACTGTTTTGTACCACACCGTTCCTAAACTTCCTTTGCACTGCATGCATGAACATACTACAGATTGTTCTGTTCATATCCCCACCAGCCAAAATGCATTAGAGCCAACAGTACATACAAGCATAGGTACCCCCATAACAGTAAATAGCTAGTATTTAAGTAAAGATGATCTTAGAGTTGAATTTATTTTGAAAGAATTTGATTTTCTCCTTTGGGTTGTGAAGCCTAAGATTATACAAAATGGGTTTTCACAAACTGAAGAACACAGCTGTAAATTATTAATCAGACTGGCAGTATGGTGATTCCAGATTATCTCTGATCCAGTGAGAAACAAATCGCTCACATTTTTTACTAGTGTTTCTTTTTGGCCTCCTGCAAACACTAAATCTTCTTTTTCTGTGATCTGTGGTTGATCGTGCCTCATCAGCTCTTATGTACTAATCAAGTCTGTTAAGAAAACTGGTTTCCACCTTCCTATACTTAGTATACAAAAATATTATTCACCTAAACTTTGTTCTCAGCAAAAAAACATTTTAACCTCAATATTTTGATCCTGAGGCTACTCTGCTTCTTTGAAAGCTTTACTTGGGAGCTTTATGAAAACTTCTCTTGGAGGGCTTAAGATATATTTTCTCCAAAGGATGGGTTCCATGCTTGAATTATGACTTTTGGAGACTCCATTAGACCTTTTCCTCATGCCAGGCAGAAGCTGAAGTTGTTGCACATTGTTGCACACGTTTTTCTCCAGGCAAAGCTGGTACCTGTTGCTTGCAATGACCTTCACTTCACAGCTGTGAGAGTGGCAACTTCAACAGGTATAAGACACAAACAAAACCTCCCTCCACATTAAATCATCCTAGTTGTATCACTCCTTGGCAGATTTTATGCTACAGAGGGCAGAAATAATGTGTCTGCCTATCTCAGAGCAAAGGGAGGTGGGGCTCATGCTCTCGTAGCAGTTAGCAGAGTGCTTGCATTATGAGCTACCTGTGCTTTTCAGCATGTTGAAAAACAAGCAGAGGCACAGGCCTGACAAAGTCACCATCAAAGACCTTGCCTTTTGTTCCCAGAACACAAGCCACCACAGGGTTCAATCTCATCCCTATCTAGATGCTAAATATTTTAAAATCATAGAATGGTTTGGATTGGAAGAGACATTTAAACATCATTAGTGCAACTCCCCTACCAGGGGATGGGAGGTATTCTGCTCGATTAGGTTGCTCAAAGCCCCAGCCAACATGACATCAAACACTTCCAACAATAGGGCATCCACAACTTAGCTGGGTAACCTGTGCCAGTGGCTCACCGCCCTCATCATAATGAATTTCTTCCTTATGTCCAATCTAAATCCATCCTCCTTCAGTTTAAATCTGTTGCCCCTTGTCCTGTCACTACAGGCCCTGCTAAAAAGTCTCTCTCCATCTTCTTTGTAAATCCTCTTTCCATATTGAAAGGCCACAAGGTCTCCCTGGAACCTTCTCCAGGATGAACAACCCCAAATCTCTCAATTTTTCTTCCCAGGAGAAGTATTCCAGCCCTCTGATAATTTCTGTGACCCTCCTCTGGACCCACTCTAGCACGTTCATATCTTTGTTGTGCTGGGGACCCCAGAGCTGGATGCACGACTCCAGATGAGGTTTCACAAGAGCAGAGTAGATGGGGAGAATCACCTCCCTCGACCTTCTCGCCACACTTATTTTTATGCGGCCCAGGACACGGCTGGCTTTCTGGGCTGCAAGTGCACATCGCCAGCTCACGTCCAATTTTTCATCCCAAAAGAATCCCTAAGTCCTTTTCCACAGGGCTGCTCTCAGTTCCTACACTCCCCAGTCTGTATCGATAGTTTTCTCTATTTTGCTTGCCCTCTTCTAAAACATCAGTCTACCATATTAGGTTGGCAGCCACAATTTCTTTTGAAGGACACCATGTTCTCTTACTGACCTTGCTACACTAATTGACAGCCTTGTAGCCATAAGTAGGTTGCAGCAACCCTCAGCATGTCAGGCTTGAAGTCTTCACTGATTATACCTAAAAGTCATAATTGGCTAAACTTTTTCTCCAGTCTCCTTGCTTCAACTCATATTAAACTGACGTTGTTTTCAACAAAATTGGCTCCAGCAAGGCATCATCCTGTTACTGGTCATGACCTGGTACAGAGTTGACAGGGTACATGCAGCTAAATGTCTACCTAGAGATTTGAATGAGGTGATAATCCGGCACACCATGCACTATGTTATGTGCTCTCTCCCAGTTTGTACAGTATGTACACAAGGCAGAATTGGCGTCAGGTAGTGCTTGTGCTCCACGTGCCAAAGTGCTGCACAGCTGCATTTTCCCCAGCTTAATGCAATTTGTTTTTCCAGAAGATGTTCCATATGGTTTAGCAATGAGCTTATTCTAACTGCCCCCTCCTGGCATGTCAGGGTCAGGCATTGCAGACAGGCACCCAACATGCCTTTTATTGCCTGTGGCGAGTAACATCCCTGGTGTAGAAATGGCTCTACGGAAAATAGCCAGCCCTGCTGCCTGCTTCCATTTGAGTTTGCAGACCACCTGACGATGTTCTCCCCATGTACTGTCTGTAGGGCTTATGCCATCTCAAAGCCTCAGGGCAGGAGAGAGACTGGCAGTGGAAAGGAGGGAGAGGGAAAGAAAAAGAAAAAAAAGACTGGCAAGATGAAGGAAATGTCAAAAATCTGGTAACAAGGATAAATGTAACCATGGGGAAGGGGTGCAGGAAAGGAGGGCAAGATCGAAAGGAAAAAAAATATATCAGCAATGAAACATGTCAACTAGAACTGAAATTTTAATTCAGAACATCATTCTATTCAGGGTGAAAAAGTTGAACAAATAGGTTAAAAAATAAAATCCCTGTTTCAAAGCTCAGGAGTTAACTGTCTCACCCTTCTCAAACAAGGCAGCAATACCAAAAGTTTGGAAGCTGGGTGAAATTAGTGTAAGTGATATTTTGTTAAACTCTTGCAGTGCTAGAATCAGGGTATTGGCACAAGATCCAGTAGACATATGATTGTGTGGTTGTCTTTACTCAAATTGCAATCTCAATAGATTAAAAAGAATAATTAGATAATAGGGTTTTCTAGCAGTGTAAATAAAATAGTCTGGGGTCAGTACCATACAGCGTCATTACATCATTTCAATATAAGGGTCACACTGAAGTCACACAGATGCTTACTTGCCAGAAAAGGTGTTTTAGGGGACAAGGGAAAAAAAATAATAGAGAGACAGAGAAAAAGAATAGTACAACCTCATTTTTTTTAACATCTGATTTAAAAACTAGTGCTATATTTTTTGTTTGTAGAATAAAAATAATGCTTTCCTTAATTTAAGAATAAAAGAGCTCTAGCTGAGAACAGAGGAACCTCACTCTAGATTTTTTAAACACCAATCAAAATTTTTGTCAAAATTTGGAAGTGGGAGGTGGGAGTGGGAGAAGGAGGAAGGTCATATGTGTGCCCCGCAGAAGACCCTCATTCTTCATACTTAGGCTAAGAAATTCCTCATACTTTAAAGACCACTAAGATTGTTTTAAACAAGACTCAAGACTCTGTTTTAAAAACATGCAAATGGAATAATGCCCCAAAGTAAACAAAATAATAAGATAAGATGTTGACAGTTATCAAATTGACAATGGTAACAACCTTGCTTAATTCTGCAGTGTGTTATGGCTGTATCTGATAATAATTATGCTATCAGTTAAAAAAAAATCAGAAAATACAGAGGGCAAAGACATTAGAAGTCACCTTTCCACCTACGGTGAACAAGGACATATAAAACTGACTTATCTGACATAAGTGTCAGCAGGGAAATGGAGGAATTTTCTACATGGTCACTCCAGAAATATGAGCTCTGAACTACTGCAGGAAGAAAGGAATGAACGTGCAGGGATCCAGCTGCGACCCCAGAGGGTTTTCCAAATTCCCTGCTCATGCTCATGCTCTGACCTCATCCTCATTCCCTATCACAGTGAGAAATAGTTGCTCACCATGTCCACCACCTACAAGTAGGAAACTCGGGCACGCAAGCTGGAAGGAAGCTTCAGGACACAGTGGCCAGGTTTCTGAAGCTTCAACACAGCCCAAGAGAACAAGTGACAGAATAGGAAATGAGTCATCCTATTCATTTCTTGAAAAGAAAAGAAGAACCAAGGGGGAAGGCAGAGCAAACATTTAGAGAACCTTTCTCTGTTCATTCCCCCTGGCACCGCCAAAAATAAAATCGTAGATGGAAAGTAGTGTTTATAGGGAAACAAGAGAGTCATAGGATTTTGCTAAGCCTTCAAAATCTTGGAGAAACTTTCTTACTGCTGGAAAGTCCACTGATAGTGGTTCTCCTATAGAGGCCCCAAGACAGATCATCTTCAATATGTCCAACTGGGAAAATTGGCTTCCTTTACTGTTATCAAATCCCCAATGGCCCTGTACTTCATAAAATTAAGATTTATTGTACTACTTTGCTAGCTTGTTTTTACAATCAGAGTCATAGAATCATAGCTTAGAAAAGACCTCTAAGATCATCAGGTCCAACCATCCACCCAACACCACCATGCCTGCTAAACCATATCCCGAAGTGCCACATCTACAACTCTTTTGAACACCTACGGGGATGGGGACACCACCACCTCCCTGGGCAGCCTGTTTCAATGCCTGACCACTCTTGCAGTAAAGACATTTTTCCTAATATCCAATCTAAACCTCCCCTGATGCAACTTGAGGCCATTGCCTCTCATCCTATCGCTAGTTACCTGGGAGAAGAGACCAACACCTGCCTCACTACGGCCTCCTTTCAGGTAGTTGTAGA
>Ga0065711_1034931_pt1 | contig 23038 bp, 8 predicted proteins | sample Hoacrofraction12_FD_59098 | JGI IMG/M metagenome (GOLD analysis project Ga0065711, IMG submission 59098) | Hoatzin crop microbial communities from Cojedes, Venezuela - Epithelial fraction 12 v2 (version 2) | ecosystem: Host-associated > Birds > Digestive system > Esophagus > Crop | place...
CTTTTTTTTTTTTTTTTTTTTTCTTCCCTCCAGATTTCTGAGTCCCCTGAACATGCTTATTGGCGGTACTGTGGTGGTGCTGGTGTTCATGGCGTTTGTGTGGGTATCGCACAACAAGGATATACTCCGCAGGCTGAAGAAGCAGTACCCCACCACATTTGTAGTGGTCATCATGCTGTCTAGCTACTTCTTGATCTCCTATCTGGGAGATGTCATGGTGTTCATGTTTGGGATCACGCTTCCTCTCCTCTGTAAGTATTTTTCCTCTTCTGTGGGGGGGCTAGGGGCATGTGACTTGAGCTTTCTCAGTCTCAGTTGGCTGTTGCCTTTACTATTTAAATGATCCCACAACAGAATTGGGGAGGAGTGGACACAAAACAGCACAAGCCATCTTTAGTGTTATATTAAATGGGTACCTGTGGTTACTTAAGCAGTCATTGAGACTTCATCATCTTCCAGTGATGTCATGGCGCTGGAGCATGTCTTAAGATGAACGATGCAAGAACTATGCATTCCTTTGGCATTAACAATTAATAAGTGCATTTCTGTCGTGCAGTGATGTTTGTCCATGCTTCTCTGAGGCTCCGGAACATAAAGAACAAGCTGGAGAACAAGATGGAAGGAATAGGCTTGAAGAAGACCCCGATGGGCATCATACTGGATGCTCTAGAACAGCAAGAGGATAGTATCAACAAACTGGCTGACTACATATCGAAAGTGAAGGAGTAAGCAGTTGCAACAGGGCGTTTTTACCTGTTGCAGGAGTGTGGTTGCTATTTACTATTGTTTAAGCTTGCTTTCAGTTTGTGTACAAAGCAGGAAATACACGTGGTACAGATTAATAGTTGCAGGATACAGGTATTCCAAGGTCTTCAGGGCTTCTCTAAGAACATAAGAGCAGCAACTTTTTTCTATCATATAGCAAAATGTTCTGGTGTTTACACAAATACGTACTAACTTAAATGTGTTTGCTTGTCTCTTCTTCTGGGGGGGTAGAGGAGGAAGAGATGGAAAGCTCTGGAATGTGGTCTCTCAAACTGTCTTGTAGAAAATTTGTCCATTAAAAGTAAGACCCTTTTCATCTCAGTTCTACAAGGTGGGAGTTTAGCCAGTTTATGCTGTGTAGCACCTTTGAGCTGGCAATGAATCAAAAGTAGGTATGTCTTGCGTCCTCTGAATCCCTCACTCGAGTGGTCTGTATCGAGACCGCGTTGCTAGCTTAACTGGCAAGCGGTAAAACTGTGCAACACTTGTAGGGAGTATGGATGGGTTCCTGTCCTCACCTCGCATCCCTCCTTCAGCAGCTGGGACACAGTCTAAATAGATCTAAGCATGAAGAATATGTATGGCACTGTGCCTCTGTCAGCTCCAGTAAAATGCACCTTTGTTCTCTCCAAAATCTTGATCTGTAGAAGCTGCTCCTCTCTGCAGGAGAGCCAAACTTCCTTGCATACCAGCTAAACTAGGGCCAAGCATGGGAGGAAAAAAAGTTTTCAGATACATTGGATGAGCTAGGTTTCTACCCTGTTGATGTTTTTTACATAATGCTACTTTAGAACTTAGCTTGTGCTGCTTTAGTCTGTATAGGCTGTTTTGTAGATGGAGGTGTATGTGTGTTCTCAAGTGTGGGTCATGTTCTTCTTTGCTATTAATCAGAATGCAAAGATAAAAGTAAAACCTGCATCTCACTGATTCCCTACTTCTGACGCTCTTCAGAGGAATAAACTGGATTTCAGGTTTACAAGTAAAAGCAATAATGTCAAGATACAGTTTTTGAAAACCCATTCCAAATTCATGAAGATATTTGCCTGTAACAACTCCTGAAAGTGATGTGTGGGATTCTTTTATATGTATTTTAACCTAACTGCCAGTTCTGCTGTAATTATCCTGATAACAGGAGCTTACCAACAATAGGGGAAAAAAGTTGTCCAGGTGACACTCCATTTCAAATATTCTTGCATTTCTCTTTTCTAACAAAGTAATTAATTTAACAAAATAAGCAAGAATCCTGAAAGTTGAAGCTTTTATGTAACTTACCATGCTGTTTTCATAGTGGACTGTGTAGAAATCTGAACATGTCATTCCATTTAAGTGTTCAAGTGATCAGTATTTATTGAAAATGTCTGTATATTCCAGCTGCAGAGTCAATGGCCTGTTCCTCACTCGTAGCGCATGGTCTTTGTTTTTTGAAAACAGTTTCCACACTTAAAGAACGTAGTAGCCTATGACTTCATCATTATTGTAGAATTTTAAAAACGGCACAGTTATGAAGAAAAATAAACTCTAATGGTGATTACTGAGTGCATTTATTTCAGTTGGGAAAAGGGGCTGGAAACTTGAGGTTCTCTCGGTTTCCATGGCTGGTGGAACTCCCTAGAGCAGTGGGGGGAGATCCGCTGCCACCCTGCAGCTCGTGCCACAAGCCCACGCTTGCGATGAGCTGCTGGCTTTGAATGCTCTCTATCAGTGTTAATTCTGTGGAGACAGGAGGGACCTCTGAGCTGCGGGGATGTTACGGCCTTGCTCTTGCATCCTCACAAAGGCTTCTCTACGGAGGTGGGGTGCTTAAGCATTTGTTCGTGCTGTTTCAGTCTCTTATGTAACTCTGCTTTACTTAACTGGGATTTTGAATTTCTTTTAATTACCTGAGGGGGATTTCTGCTTCTAAGATTACTGGGACCTGTGCCTTCAGCAGGGCCAGGAAGCCAGCTCCGTTGCGGTTACTGTCTCTGGCTGCCTCCCTCCCGTGATCACTCAAGAGGCTGCTCGGTGGGAGAACGCTGACCAGAGCAGGGCTTCGCAGGTCCTGCTGTCCGCGCCCTGGTAAGACGTGTCGGCTGCCGCAGCCCTGCTGCTTTGGCTGCTTCTGGGTATAGCAGTAATTTGTGCCTGGCAGCTTGGGCTGGGGGTCCTAAAGCACTATAATATGTTTTCTTTTGTACTTGCCTGTCACAGCTGCTGAAGCCTTGGCTGTGCTAACCTGGCCTCCAAGCCAGCATGGAGAGCAGTGTGCTCTGATAGCTTTCTGGCGGAGCTGCTTTTTGTACTTGTCAGTTGTTGCCATGCTCCATAGGAGGGCTTGGTTAAAAGTATCGAGTTCCTTCCCTTTCCTACTTTTAGCCTTTACGAGAAGGGAGCACTGTATGAAACCAGCACAAGGAAAATGGTACTACATTTTTCGTGTGTCTGCCATGCAGAAGTGGCTCTCCCGCTCCCCCTGACGTGATACTTAAAAACGACTTGCTATGTCTTGGGCAATACGTGAGGTTTCCCACGTCTGCGGGATTACAGTTGCGGAGAGGAGCCGAGCCAAGAAGGAGCTTTACAAGTTTGGAAGATGGAGATTGGAAAGAGACCAGGCAATAGATACAGAAAGGACAAGGATAAATGAAAACTTCAACAGATGGTAGTGGAGACTGCCTTGGGCCCAAAGAGGTCCTGGACACTGCCGGTACTGAAGGGCTGTTACAATAAATTGGGGAAGGGGGAGCGGGGTGGGACTGGGATTTAGCTGCCAGGGGAAGGCTGCGAAGAGTTACAGGCAGGAGCAAGGAAAGACTCACCTGAAGGAAATCCTTCCCACAGCGGCAAAGCTGTGCCTTTTGAGCAAGTCCATCAGCCCCAGGAGAGCAGGGGAGCCGTGTGTTGGCAAAGGCAAAGGCCTTGTTCTTTCCCTATGCCTTATAGCTTCAACTGGCTTTCTTTAAAAAAAACAACAAACACAACACCCACACACACAAACAAACCAAAACCAGCTGGTCTCTTGGGAGCATGTTCCACAAGAATGGGACTTACCTGTAGCTGCTTTGCAAAAAAAATCTTATCTGATTAAAAAAGGGGAGAAGAAAAATATTTCACAAAAATATTAAGGACAAACTAAGTTGTTTATGTGCAGGTTTAACCCCATCATATCCAGCCCTGCCAGGGGGGTCACATGCTATTCACAGCCTCCTCCTAGGAGGAATAATGAGCTTCTTAAGCCCCTGGCAAAGGCTCATCCTCCTGCCAGTTAAGAGTAGCGCAGAGAAAGACCTGAAGCAGCATTTCAGTGCCCTCCAGGGTGGCTGTAATTAAGGATTACATCCTGGACAGAGGTGAGTTGCGGGGAACGAAGATTACGGCTCCGAAAGCAGAGCATGGCATTATTTCTATGCTGGTCTGGTATGATACCAACCAGACTATGTTCTCAAACCACCAAGCCGAGGTGTTCAATACACCAGAGTGGCCGTTCTGTCCTGTGAGCATCCTGCTAGCTATGGAAGCGCTGCACACATCTTACGGAGAGAGCTTTATTTCATTTCTGTTTCCTTAGACTAAAAAATGAAGCTGTATACATGGAAACCAAGTACATTTCTCATGGACAAGTGAGTAATAAAGGAGCACGTGTGTGAAAAGAAAGATAAGATACAGCACAGCATGTTCCTGCAGAATCTGGCAGCAGCAGGACAACGTGGAAGCAAAATAGTTTGCTGACAAACTAGAAAGACAAGGTTATTGATGCCTCTCAGAAAATACTCCCACAACAAACTGGAGCCTCAAATCCACTTGGCAGACAGATGGCACCGGGATTCTTTGATACCTGATGGAAACGCTTCGCACTGACTTTTCCCATGCCAGCCTTTTTCACCACACTTACAGAAGTGTGTATGGCAAGCTTTGTTCCCGAAGAGTCGTATGTACCACCTGGGTTCTGCAGAAAACATCTGCTGAAACAGTTGTAAGCAAAACTTGAATAGTCTTTATTCCAAGTTGTTTTCTTTGGGTCACTCTGGTCTCTCACTCCAGCTGCTTTGGCAATGGCACCTGGGCAACAACAGTAAGTATTAGGAGGAGGAAAAGTCTCAGTCTTATTTCCCAAACCAGGCTAGTTTAATACAAAACTTCAGAAGCTGTAAAAAGATCAAAAATACAACAGCTGGGAGCTCTAAGGAGCTCTGGTTGGGAATTTCTTTTGTTTGTAATTCCCTACTTGCTGTTTGTGATGCTTAACACCCAGTAAATCAATTTGCAAGCAGTAAGTCCCGGCGTGGAGCAAACCAACACCCAGCTCAGCTCAAGCGGTAAATCCCCATTTTAGAGATGAAGCTGAGGACATCAAGGCAAATACAAAGTTAACCAAGATCATGCGGGCGGGTGAGAATAATACCCTAATGCCCCAAATACAAGCCACATGGCCCGACAACAGAGGACAAAAAAAAAACCCTAAACCAAAAAGACACCAGACATAAAACAACCCCAAGCTCCCAACCCGTGTCCATTGCTTCACGTTCCCACGGGCTGCGATAGCAGTTGTTATCTGGCCCATTTCAGAGGGGCTGTGAATGGATCCCTCTGCCCCAAGCCCCATAGCCCTCCTTTATAAAACGCTCTGGAGGATTTGGGGGGGAATGCCTGGGTTTTGCTGTTGCTCCTGGGCACCTTTATTAATCATTGCTGTGCTGAGTGAGGGCACCGCCGTCCTCCCTCTTCCCGAGAGCAGGGGAGGCAGCAGCGATGGACCAGCCTGCGGTCACAAGCACCATCTTGCTGTCTGCCGATAAACCATGACCTTTACGAGATCAAGTCTTGTTGCAAAACCTAGATGGAGATCTAGAAAGGCCAGAAATGCCCTGAGGAGAGGCCCTGGCTGCAGCCAAGTCAGACTGGCCAGCAGAAACCACAGCCCCAAAGCTTGGTTAGAGGGCAGAACGTTCACGTTAAACCTGGACCAAGGTCGCCACAGGACCTGCCCCTGCCAAAATTTTGGGACAAACTATTCTCTCTGGAATGACTGAGGGAATTATTATTTCTGTGTAGCTTAAAATGAAAGCAGAATGCGTCCCACTATATTGAAATGTCAATATTCAACAAAATATGAATTACAAAATACTACTTGACCATTTTTAATCGCCGAGGATTTTCTGTTCTCTTCCTTTAGCCCTAGCAACACAAACAGATGCACCAACATCACTAGCTACAGACAGATCAGTCAGCTTTCCGTATTTCCTGAATAATGGTACAATGCAAAGAAACATATTGTTTCAGGAAAGCAAAAGGTTCAATCTGTTGGCCAACATTTTGAGAAGTGGCCCATGAATTTGTCACCCAAGTAAATGCATCACCAGGAGGCAGTTAGCGCAGTTTAGTACTTCCCCCTTGCACTAAAACTTTTAATTTCATTTAAATCAGACCCACCAAAGGCAGTCCCGGACCGCGGCTGCACCGCAGACCCGTCTCGCTCCGCGCAGCCTTGGCCGGGCGCTGAAGGAGCACGGCTACCTGCCGCGGCCAGCCCGGGGCCCGGGCACCCACCGCGGGGGCCGACGGAGGCAGGGGAGCGCGGGCAGCGCGTTACTGGAAACCCAGTTCCTGCCTCTGGGCAGGTTCTGGAGTGACCTTGGTGGGTTATTTTGCTGCCAGTGGTTCAGTTTGCCCTATAACAAATGGGCCAAGTGACAGTGACGGGGCTGCCAGAGAGAAAAACACGGTTTCCGTGGGGGACTGAGGACAGACTACTGTGAAAAATAATACCTGTTGCTCTGCGGAAGCAAACACCTTATAGTAGCGTTTGCCTATCGTAACTAGCGCGCTGTTACTAACACGCTAGCGATGACTTTCTGTGGTTTTTGTTTCCCTCCCGAGTGAGCCTCCCTTCCTTCCCCTGCTCGGATGCAGACAGGGATGCAGGCGGCCGCAGCCTCGGGAGCGCGCGGACGAGCCCGCTTCCCTCCCCGCCGTCGCTCAGCCCTTACCGGTTTCAGATAAGCCACGTTACTCTGGCGAATGTCGTTCAGCAGCTGATCTCTCGGGGTTATCTCGACAAGGGGAGGCGGCCTCCTCCTGGGAACCGGTTTAAGCGTTTTGATGACGTCTTTGAGGTTGGTTTTCTCGGCGGGTTCCACGTACTCCGGCACGGCGGGTTTGCGCTGAGTCTTCTTCAGCTTGACCACTCTGAAGTTGACGGGCTTCTCTCTGCGCGGCGGCTCGGGCGCCGGCTGCCTGGCGCTCTCCTGGCTTTTGCTCAGAGACAGAGCTGCGGGGACGGGCGGTTTCGGGGCTTGCGGGGGTTCGTGCATCCTCGGCTGGGGCAGCGGTCCCCCCAGCATCTCCCACATCCCCGGAGGCAACCCAAGTCCGTTTTCCAGCATCGCTATCAACTCCCTCTGCTCCTTCATTTGCTGCTGCCTCTGCCCCTCTTGCCTCTTTTGCCTCTGCTTGTCCAGGTTTCTGCTGAGGAGGTTGGTCACCACCATCCTGGGCCCCGGCAGCTCGAAGTGGTACCCCATTTTAAGGAGGGTGGCATTGGCTTTCAGCAGCCGGGCAATCTCCATCTCTGCCTGGTGGCCCAGCATGCTCCGCTGGTTGTGAAAGCGGAGCTCCGTCAGCACCTCGTTGTACTGCAGGCATCTCATGATAGCAACGATCCCTTTGCCAGAGATGCAATTAGAATCGATGTTCAGGGTGGTGATGCTCCTGTTCTCCCGCAGCATGTTGGCCAGCGCAAACGCCACGTTGTCGTCGGCCCCCACGTTGGCCAAGCTGAACGTTTTGACGTTCTTGTTCTTTTTCATGGCGTTGACAAAGTCTATCAGCATTTCTTTGGGGACGTTTTCAATGTTGTTCAGGTTGAGCTCTTTCACGTCCGGGTTGTTTTTCCGGACTTTCTCCAAACTCTCTTCTAAATTGGTTTGATTTCCTGAAGGCCTGGCGCTCAGCTTCATGAAGCTGGTATCCAGTGCCAACTTTTTTGGGATGTTTAATTTTGATATTTTCTTTTCATTTTCATTTGGCTTTTCTGTGATTTCTCCTGATTCTGTGCCTGGTTTCTTACTCATCTGATCGCTGTGCTGGTTCTCATTGGTGTAAGTCTCCTGTGTTTCCAATTCAGTCTCATCTTCCTCTTCATCCTCTTCCTCCTCTTCTTCGTCGTCATCATCATCTTCCTCCTCTGCTTCTTCCTCCTCCTCCTCACTCTCTTTATCGCTTCCATCTTTGTTTGTCTCCTCAGCCCACGTTCCCGAGTTGGACAAGTGCTCGTTTTTATAACATCTCTCTTTCCCCTCTGCTCCTGGCACCCTCCTGCCGACCGCCTCGCCGCTGCCGCCGGCCTTTCCTTCTGCCTCCTCCGCAGCGCTTCTCTGAGGAAGACAAAACCTCACAGCTGAAATAATTGAACACAGCTCTGTTACATTAACTTTCTGATAAAACAAACATGTAGCGGCTGGATTTAGATACCTCTATGCCCACACATTATAGAATAATCCTTGAAAGTTTCACTGCCCGTAAGTCAGGGCTGTGCTGACTTGCTTGGGAACACAGGAACAGAATCACAGAATGGTCGGGGTTGGAAGGGACATCTGTAGGTCATCCAGCCCAACCCCCTGTCGAAGCAGGGTCACCCAGAGCAGGCTGCACAGGACCTTGTCCAGGCGGGTCTTGAATATCTCCGGAGAGGGAGACTCCACAACCTCCCTGGGCAGCCTGGGCCAGGGCTCCATCACCCTCAGAGGGAAGAAGTTCTTCCTCATGTTCAGACAGAACTTCCTCTGCTTCAGTTTGTGCCCATTGCCCCTTGTCCTGTCACTGGGCACCACTGGAAGGAGTCTGGACCCGTCCTCCTGACACCCACCCTTGAGATATTTAGAGGCATTTCTAAGGTCCCCTCTCAGCCTTCTCTTCTCCAGGCTGAACAAGCCCAGCTCCCTCAGCCTTTCCTCCTAGGAGAGATGCTCCAGTCCCCTCACCATCCTTGTAGCCCCAAAAGAACAATTGCTCTTAAAGTGGCTGCTAACCCGTTTCTCATCTTTGCCTATTAAGCACACTGACGATTAAACCCTGTACTTATTTAATGCTATGTTAAGGGGGTCCTTGAACCCTTCCAGGAGTTAACGGTCTCTGGTCCAAAGTCTGTTTCTGGATATTTTTTGTCTATTTTATTCTTTCATTGACAAGAAAGAAAGTTTGTTTCCTACGCACCAAACCGCTGGAAATCAGTGTTAACCTTTGGCTGTTTGCTCGGCCCAGGGGGGAGCGAAGAGGGTACCAGGCAACAGCAGCGGAGGCACCCAGCATGTGAGACAAGAAGGCTGCCTGCTCCGGTACCTGCCAGAGCATCGCAGCTGGGGAAGCACGTTGCTGAAGACAAAGCGAAATATTAGCTCAGCTTTATTTTCAGTCCAGAGATAGGAAACTGGACTCTGCACGCAGCTGCTGCAAGGCAGTCAGGCTTCTAGCATCAAAATAAAATAAGTTGCAAACTTCCACCATCTCCAGAGACTCTCCAAGCTGAGGTTTTTTTTTTTTTCCAAGCATCTTTCTGTGGTGGATCCTCCAACACTACGAAATGCGAATAAAGAGCAAGATATTTTCCCAAAAGATTTGCATTAGGTCAGGCAGGGCACTGTCATGGCTTGTGCTTCACCGAAAGTTGGAGAAAATGGTCACAAAGCTACTGCTGCCCTCGGGGCTGTGGGAGCGGATGGGTTTAGCGTGACTGTGAACGCAGCAGGCAGCTCCACACTCAAATTCCAGATTTAACCTCAGAAGCTTTAAAAATGATTGTTTCTTTGAGGGTAAAAGTGTTGCTGGAGGGGAAAAAAAATCCCACAAATTTCACCCCCTTTCCAGAGGCAGCCCGTGCAACCTGCCCTGCCAAGTCCGAGATGTACTGTGCTGTTGTGCATTAGCAAAACCACTAGTGTTTAAAAAAAAAAAAAAAAAAAAAATCAGTTACCTCAAATTCAGCTGGGTTCAGGTATGGATGTGTTTCATCAGGACAATTTTGTTTTCTATTAGCCTATTTTTAAGTGTGGCCCTCATTCAAGTATGACCTTAACTTTATTTCAAAGTCACAGTGGTAGCAGAATAAATTTAAGTATTGGAAGGGCTTGGACTAGTTCATGGAGTTTGCATGCTTCATCGCTACTGAACGTTTCACATTGTTAAAATAAAATGTTTTGGGGTTTTGTCCAGTATGATATTAAATACACATGGTTAATGTAGCCTTTTATGGAAAAGTGATCAGGTGTTGTTCCTTAAAACAAATTTGAGTTACATCCCCCAAACGGATTTTATGACAATTTCTCAGTGATTTGCTTCACTGAAATAGAATTAGGATTTTCTTGTATTAAAAAGCTTAAGTAAACTTTCAGGAAAAGTAATTAAAAAATTACTAAAGTAATTTAAAAATTACTAACTCTGATGTCAGTCCAAGCCGGATCCTGACATTGCTAAGGCTTTTAGGATTAACTTAAATTTGTTTGTACCATACCTTACGTAAGGGATGGAAGCAGAGGCAGGTTAAGGTATTAAAGCTATAAAACAGATCCCACAGCAGATGCATAATAAATATTTGTGATTTTTTGCTTGTTACCTCAGAGGGCAAGAGGGTGACGGGAACTCTCTCGTCCTCGAGCATGCGTCTGGATGCCTTCTGCCAGTACAGGTAGTCAACCAGGGACCTGTGGTCGAAGCTCCCCGTGGGGGGTTTCTCCGTCTGATCCCTCTGTATCATCCCGGTTGGGACTTCGGGGTCCGGGGCCATGACTTCCATCTCACACTGCAGCTCCTTCAGCTCCTCGGGGGACAGGTTTGCCAGGATTTCATCTTCGTCGATGTCCTCGGGACACACTTCTTCGGAGTTTTGGCTGAGTTCAGACATGTTCTTTCTTCTCCCTTTCCTCTATTGCTTCTTCAGCCTAAAGAGAAGGATAAATTTTAAAGGATTTCTTCCCCCCCCACCCCCCCACTAGCAGCAGTTCATTCAGTTAAACCGACAGCTTCATGTTTTGGTCATGAGGAGCTGTGGCAGCTCTCGGTCTCAGTGCAGGAGACAGACTGCGTGGCAAAGTCTATATTAAGCTGCGCTTGGCTGGATAAAGAGAATTTATGGCGATGCTGCCATGCTCCATTTTCAGCAACGGCTCAGCTGTGCGAACCCTTCTGAGGTGTCAGCGCAGCTGGTGCGCGGCCCGTTGAGGAAGGCGGGGGACGGCCATTTTCTCAAGGATTCCGGGGGTTCTGCGCTGCTCCGTGCCGCACCTCACGTGTGGATGGTGTGACCTTAGCGGTACCTGCGAGGTGTGCGGGTGAAGTCCGGCACCGCGGGAAGAGTCAGCACAAGGTCTCTGTACCCATCAGTCTCAGCCATCTCCACAGGGCTGGGACCGCAGGCTTTTCGCTGCCTGTAGGCACGTCTGAAGCCCAGCTGAACAGTGCAGGTGGGTTTGGTGGGAGTGCAGCCACCGCGTGACGGATGAGCTCTCCCAAACGCCAGATCCTGGTTCAGGTAAAATCCTCCAAGATGGAATAGGGCAGGAGAACGGTCCGTCCCACACACACCTTGGGCTCGGGGAGGAGGGTCCGCGCGGTGACGGGCAGCAGCCCGTTGAAGCAGCCTGAGCAGCCACGTAGGGAGCATTTCCCACAGCGCATCCGTGCCCTGCTCCCACCCAGTGTGCCCCCGGGCAACGCCAAGGCCCCGGTCCTGGCCTGGCCCGTCTCTGTTGCGGACGTCATTTGCACTGCCAACAGAACGTGGCTGACAGTTCTTCTCAGATTCATCCTTTTCCTACATTATTATTTATTTTATTTTTTTAAACAGAGCTAATAAATAACTACAAAGATTTACTTCCCTAATATTCATAGAATAGATGCAACTACAGAAGATTGCCTGAAATCCTTTTTTCATTGCGAGTCCGTTCCAGCTATGAGGTACCTCCTGCTTTGTTCAGAATATTTTATAGGCTTCTAAATTTACACGGCGAACCAGAAAGCCGCATCTCCGACACCACCGCGCTCACGGCTCCTTTGTACAAGCAGAGGAGCGTGGGCGGGTAATTTTTCCACTACAGCCCCATTTCAATTCACCGCGGTTTGGGCTGTTCACTCGATTAAGAAGATTTCCTCTCAGAATTTCAAATGTTCTTTGCAGTGGACATCAAAACAAACCCTCCCCTTGCAAATGCATCTTTCCTAGGAAAGAAACCGCAGACGAGCGGCTGGGACACCAAGCCCCGCCACTCTTTAAGCCGAATGTCTCGTTCCAGTCTCAACCAAGCTCTGCTGGAGTCCGCCAGCAGCAGAATCATCTCTGCACGACCACGGTTTCTCTTTGCTGTGTGTTGTAACAAGAAACACGGTGTCCAAAGCCCCGTTAACCTCTATTACAAAGCCATAAACCAAAGGTCCTCATCTAATTAATGCTGCTGCACAGCGGGGAAGAGGGCAAAAATTTAAGAACGAAATAAGTGGTACAGGAAAAAACAACAAAAACCCAAGCCAAGAACGTAACGGCTCCGTTTGCCCCTTTGGTATTTCAGGGGACACCCTTATTTTATATTATGCAGTAGCAAGCACAACAGCAGACCCACACATCAATCTATCTAGTCTAGCAGTCTTCATCCCCAGCGATTGCTGCCCATAATAGAGTCCATAAATGGTTTCCTGATGTTATCAAATAAATCAGTGCTCTTCGGTAGCTGGTATGTTATTCTCCCAAACGATGCTGTTTGGGTCACAGAAGTTGTCTATTCGGTGGTTACTTATCGCTTGCTAATTTCTTGACTGTAAATAAAGCCCCTGGCCAGGTTCTTATATTTCCATGGTCTCCAGCCAGGCCATCTTGGGCCATGGTTTATCAGTTCTGCAAAGTTAAGTAGGGTCAAACTCATGAAGTCCTCTCGAGAAGGAAAACAGGGATACCGAGAACACTATCGGGTATTTGAAAAGCAAGTTTTCTTCTAAGTAGAAATATATCACTTGTCCATGCCGTGATCAGGAAACACTACACTTCTGGGAGTGATGCCTCCTCCATCAGATGCAGAGCGAAGGGCCGCCTGGTGACACCTCTCCTGGTGACACTGGTGCTAATCCCACAGATTTCCAAGACGGGTATCACATTTTGCCTACTTTAGGTCTCCTCCATAAATTAACCTCGAGTACAGGATTCACTTCCTTTTCTAACACGCTGCTTAGTGTTTTGGTGCCTGGAAACGGCACATTAGGGCAACAGACGACACCCTCCAGGCTGGGGACGCGCTCACGGCCAAATCTAGAAGTCTCTTCCAAGGCAAAACTCCCACCTTCTTCCCAATAACATTTGCGGGCGTCCCCCTTGGAGCTTTCCAAAATAATCACTCATTCCTCAACCTTCCTTAAGACAGGAAAGCCACCTCCATCGCTCACACTTGCTATTTTCATGCCGCTTTGACGCTTGCTCAGGAATCCCTGGACTAATAAGCTGCTGCACGAGGTGCTCTGTTACCGAAGAGCAGCGAGCTGTGCCAGCGGCGACGCTCAAAGCACGAGCAGAAGACAAGAGGTACCTGCAGCGAGCACAAAGCCATCCCTAGGGGTGGCAGCTCAAAATTCCTGCTAAGTAGATACCTAACAAGTGTTCAATAACAGCGCTTTAGGAGCAAACCGGTAGCAGAAAAGGTCTGCCCTTGGTAAGGAACCATTCGTACTCACCGCGTGCTGTTCCTACGGCAGGGACTCACGTGTGGATGAGCTCCTGTGTGAAACCCAGCAGGCTCTCACGCAGGATGGTTTCACTTCATCGGTCTTTTTCTTTTGTGCATTTTCTTCAAAACTTCCAACCTAGCTCTCTGGACAGCAAACGGGTTGACAAGTTTTTAGCTCAAGTATGAAGAGAGGCCGAGCCCCGCGTCGCCGCTTGACACGAAGCAGGCCATCAAATCACGCTTCACGTGCCTAGAACGTGTTCTATTTTTAAGGTAATTGATGGGACATGTGCTGGTGCCGAGTGCTTGAGAGTAATTTCTGTGATGTTGGCTCCCATATTTTTTCTTCTAAAACCCCACATTTATTTCTCTTTATTACCAATCCACAGCATTTCCAAGTGCCGAGGCACTAACTGGAACGAGTCGGAGAATGCGCCTGTGTAACACAACCTCGCGTCGCTTGTACGAACCTCGCCGGCTCCATGGGGCAGTCTAAAATTGACCAACAGTAGCATACACCAAGCACGCCCAGCAACGCGGTGGAACGCGATACGGGGATTATGACGGGTCAGATGACGGGAGCTCAACGATAACAACCACGGAGGAACGGGAGCAATCGTAGAGAGACACCCTGTGGGAAAAACACCAGGGATCATCTCGGGGAAAAAAACCCACCCCACCACACTTCCAAACTGTTACAGATACACGTAGATCAGATTAAGCTTGTTGCTTAAACAGGGGAAGGACATCTGACTTTTGAAGTATTTGCCCAAGTCGCTTGACACAGGGAGCTGCGAAGCCCTCGTACGAAGCGGCAGGGGCTCTGGCGCGGGCATCACCTCTGACGTGGAAGGAGCAAGCGGAGCTGTGTCTCCTGTTTCAGCAGGATCTGGAGGCCACTGATTTGGCCCCAAAAAAGAACTAAGTAATTTCATTTTTTTTAGTTTCCATTTTCAAGGAAGTCTGAGAGCGGCTACACTGGATCCTCCCTATGCAGTAGGAAACAACCTCTGTCATCATCCACGTGCCTTACTACAGGGAAAAGAAAACATTAAAACATGTAGGAACAAAGGGGGAACATGGAGTGGCCATTGCTTGTGTCAGAAATTAAGAGGAGAAAATTTCAGCCTGGGGCAGGGTACTGACCTCCCACACTGGTGCGTCCAGAGCAATCCCGCAGGGAAAAGTATGGGCGAGTCTGATGCGTAACGTCTTGGTTTGCATCAAGAAGGGTTAAAGAACAGCTGGTGGGTTTCTAAACCATGCCAACTGTTTTAAACCATTTTAAAAAGATCACCCCAAACCCCCTGACCAGGGGGCAGGAGACAGTTCCCGTATCAGTGTTGACAGTGACGTTTTGCTGGCGGGGGGCTGGGGATGACACCGAGCTTGGTTGAGCTGGTCCCAGGCTTTGGGCTGACCCAGGGCAAACCTCTGCCCCACTCAGAGCCAAAACACGTTCCAAATTTCACCCTCAAAGCCTGAGTTTCTGTGGTCACTTGCCAACGGACAACGCCACGCCTCACCCACCATCCCCCCAGCCAATATATATGTGCTTTAGGTTTTTACTGACCATGTTTTAACGTGGCTTGAGCAGCACCCGCCGTGCAGAGGACACGCGATAATGGGAGGGAGCTTCAACTTCCAGATATCATTTATAGCATGACCACGGGCAAAACGCTGAAACGCTCGGGACCAGTTACGTCTCTGCTAACCTGGTATTTCACTTTCCCAGCTCGTGTTATTTACGTGCCCTTGGTAAAGCACTTCCGAATACTTGAACATTGTCATCTCTGGGTGGTGGTTCACTGCCTCGTCTTCCTGAAGCACGCTGCCAACAGCTCCCAAACGAATGAAAACCAGCCTGTGGTGAATGGAAATGGGTCTGGGAGAGACTGCTGAGAACAAACCTCACAGTGGAAAGCCAGGTTGGACGGGGCTTTCAGCAACCTGGTCTGGTGGAAGGTGTCCCTGCCCGTAGCAGGGGGATTGGAACTGGATGATCTAAGGTCCCTTCCAAGCCAAACCATTCTATGAATTTGTTATTTTATGGGGATCAGACGATTCATGAGGGGATATCAAATGTCTGACCATGACTTTGGGGACTGAGCTACGGCTCTGCCTGCGACTTTTTGCCAATGGACAAAGGCAAAAGGTGCCCTGAGCTGCTCCAGTGTGACTTCACCTGGTTTGGGATGGAGCTGAGGCTGGTTATGGCCTTCAGAGGGACCCCAATCCCCTGCGGCAGGGACCACCCGGGGCTGGAGACCCGCTGCTGCCCGGGGCCAGCGCCGGCTCCTTGCCAGCGGCTACGGCTTGCCCAGAGCATGAGGCGGTGCAGGCAGACACAGCGCTTTATTGCACGCTGCCCAGGAGCATTGCACAGGCATTTACCCACATATTTACTATTATTATTTACAAATCTGTGTGCGTGACAGGCCCAGGCTCAGAGATTTGATACTTTGCATCAGAAATACAAGCTCAGACCCCTGCAGAAGACATTCATTCTCCGTGCAGCCTGCACAAGAACCTATCTGGGGCAGCATATGCAGTTTAGCAATTATTCACTATTCACTCTACCTTTATTCTTACAATTTATCTGTGCTCTGGGTTTGTGCAGCAGAGCCTCAGGAGCCACAAAAGCCTTACGCTCAAACCAGTAGCTAGAATTAAACTTTAAAATGTCCTCTGCCCTTTCCAGCCAAATTTATAGTCTCCCTCCGATGGTGCACGGCAGTACTACTGAATCAGAACGGTTATAACTCAACACCAGGGACTCCTGGAGGAGTGACAGCCATCATCATAACCCTTCAAACAAGCAATTGCCTCCAGGTTTATGTGAAACTCTGAATTCAGCACAAGCCAGATCAGATACGATAAGAAACTGAGTCATTCTAGGAAACAATGTCACCCCTCACATTAAACATAGGGTGTACTTTTCTTTCATAGCATTCAAACCTACCACAGCCCCATGCCTCGTATCATCCTGCCGCTAAAACGTGCCCGGGGGCAATGATGCCGGCAAGGCCACGTGGTGATTTCGTTGCGTACGCACGGGGCACGTCCTTCCCTAACCTCAGCCCAGGAACAGGTGGAAAGGTTTCTTCTCGAGAAGAAACCTTACCCCAGCTGAGCCCTGGCTGGCTGCAAACTCTTCTCCATCTGCAGCTCTTCAACGATTAAATATAGACTCATGCCCGCTGCACTTGAGACGGGTGGGAGATGCCCAGGGAGACGGAGCACATCCCTCTGCAGTCAAGGACTTGTTGAAGGATTTATGGTGATTCCCTTCATAAGGGACAGACACGGATATTGAAGCTGGCTGGATGGCAAGGAGCTTCTACTTGGTTACAGGTCTTGCTCCTCTTTCATGCAGGCCCTGACATCTGTGTCCTGTGTCCTCCTGGGCTACCAGCACCGATCACAATTCACACCATCCCTTCTTCCAAGGAGGAATCTTCACATCAGGTTTGACTTGCTGCGTCAGAGCAGGGGGTAATCATCTTTGATGACCAATCCTGCCCTGGGAGATGATCCATGTGATCCTGAATCTGCGTCTGACACCTATGAGGGGTAGGGGGAGTCATGCCTCAGAGAGGGGGTCACCACCCTCACCTGCTGGCAGCGTGGGCGTCGCAGTGACACCGGCAATCGGGAGAAGGGTCTCCTTTGGAAAGCTCTGCCGGGCATTGCAGACACAGTCCTGGCACGCAAGGGCACTTGGCCAGTTTGTGACAGGACAGGGCAGGTGGAGGAGAGAGTTAAATGGGAGGGGAAGAGGGTGGGTGACAACACAGCAAAGGGACAGTCGCCTCTTCCTCCTCTGCCCAGGCCTGGGGTGGGATCAGCCCCGAGGTCCCACCCTGCAGTCCCACTGCTGGGGTCAGGTTTAGAGAGAGAGCAGAGTCTCCGCAGTACCAACCACGCGTCGGTGCGGGCGAGGACCGTTCCTGGAAGCGCCAGCCACGACAAAACCCACCCTGCACAGTTTGTGCCTGGAAACACGAACAGATGCCACGCACAATCTCATCCCTGCCCCCGGCAACACCGTCCATGCCAGGCCGAAGGTCCGTTTTCTCACTGCTTGGTCAAACAGCAAACATCTCAATATGCAGAGTTACCCCAATTACAGAACTCCAAAGGCTAATTGATTCTAATGAAGCTGCATTACGTGGGAAAACGTGGGCTGTGCTCTGATTCGAGCTGTAGGTCCCCTTCCCCTGCTCTGCACCAACACCACGTTCCTTGCTTCGCATGCCTGGGAAGCTGGGTTATCCCCGACCGACCCGAGGACCGACGCGGGGCTCTCAGTGCCGTGGGTGCCAGCAGCCTGGTGCCTTCAGCACGAGCAGAACAAGGGCAAGAGCAGGGGATGCAGCAGGGAGGGACACGACGCCCCGCGCAGCGCAGTGAGAAAAACCACACAGAACCGTTCGTGTCTCCGCACATTTACAAGAGCAGATTCCTTTTATCCTCCCCCACCGTATGTATCTCAAACAGCTGCAAAAAGAGACAGAAGCAATCTGAAAACCACTCCAGGAAGTTTCTGTTACCAACAAGATAAAACATTCCTAAGGATGTAGAGATTTTCTCCAGCACAAGACCCCTAGGGGGAAAAAAAAGTCTGTGGCAAACAGATAATTGGACTTAATAATCATTAAATAAAAGAAACACAATTAAAAGTTTGCTCCTACTTGCTTTAACTTGATAGATTTCAATCTTTGTGTGAGGCTCTGCGATAGCTGAAGCTCTCAGCTTTCTACCTTCAAAATTTGCCAAATATGATATAAAAGCACCCAGGAGAGCGAAGAACGCTGTAGAAAGCTGAAATCTCCCTAGGAAAGGTGCGAACTTGCCCCGAAAGCGCCAGGCAAGCGCAGCGAGAGGGAGTTTCTCCCCAGGCTCGGAAGCCTCCCGCAGAAGCGTCTCTCCTGCATTCAGCCCCGAAGCCCAGGAGCTGGCAGCCTTGCCCCGCGCTGTCGCAACGCTGCTCGCGCCCCGGCTGGACACGTCCAAAACCCAACCAAAAAGCCAGCAGAAACCCGCCAGGGTCACAGCACGTATTCAGTCACCGTGGCCAAGAAGTTTCACGTAAGTATATTCAGGTGAATTTTGAAGATTTGTGACCTTTGAAGGTTTGCCTGTGTGCGGGGAGGGGGCTCCCGGTCTGAGCCTCGGTCTCTGCGCCGCAGGAATGTCGGACACCGGCAGCAGCTCCCACGGGGGTTTGTCCTCCCATGTCTCCAAGTGTTTCTGTTCAAAACAGCAGAGAAAAAAACAGGCAAGGATTAAAAACATCAGGCATGGCTTATTTTAGCACCGTGCCCTAATGCCTTTTTAAGGATTCTTGGCAAGGATTGGTTTTTCTTCATCCATCAACTGAAAGCACTCAGAAATGCTCCATTACACACGGTTTGATGTGGGGTTTTATTTCCCCTCCCCACTCTCATCTCCTCAGCAGCACCTTCCACCTTCCAACGAGAGACGTTCGTGACAGGGCAAAATGGAACCCTGCGGGTCTGCGGGTGCTTCATGTTGGCGTCTCACGCTGCTCGCCCCTTGGCTTTGTTATGGATCATACTAAATACCAATTTCTCAGTATTTCTGCAAACGGGGAGCGACGGGGACGGTTTCGGAGGAGCAGGAGAGGCAGGGAAGCCCTGCTGTCACTAGATGTCCCCACTAACCCTGCTGAGGAAGGGCTCTGCTGCAACAGCAGAAAACCCAGGTGAGGTCGGAATTCAAACAAAGCACCCGTGGTTTGTATTTCAGCTGCGAACAAACAGGATCACCATTACAGATCTGTCTTCGTGACCTCCTGACACTCATCAAAACGTCGCTCCGGCAGCGTGGCACAACGCAGTGAGCTGGAGGTCTGCGACAGGGAAAGTTGAGGGTCCCGGGGAGCAACTGGCGAGGATCAGGTGTTGGCACAGGCTGCGCAGCATCGCCAGCTCCCTCGGTGAGGACGGGCAGGAGGTCCTGCGGGGACCCGGCGCCCTCCCGCTCCTTCCCCGGGGCCACCCAAGGCTGACCCCAGCCCTTGGCTACCTGGGAAAGAGAAGTTGGATCTTCTTCTCTCCTCTTCAGGGCCTCCTCCTTCACTCTGTACTTCCACCCTCCACAGTAAGAGCTTCTAAGAGCACGGCTCTTGCAGGGCCAGGCACGCGGAGGACGACAAGCGGGGTTACAAATGCTGCCCCAGCCACGCTACCGCTCTGCACTTCCCGCTCTCCGCAGCCCAGCTCCCGCTTGCCGCAGTCAGGCTCCGAACTCTGGCCCTACCGGTTTCACACCCAACATCCCCAGATAAAGCAAACCATCCTCAACCCGAACCCACCTCAAACTCCCATCTGCCCAACAACATCATCCAAAATCGTCCCGGTCCTGCCCGAGCAAGCCGGGAGGGCCAGGCCGAGTGCCAGCGCCGTGCCAGCACGGATGTGTTCGACAGAGCTAAATCCCGCACGCTGACGGAAAAGCCAACACAGAACTCAACGGCTACAACATTAAAATAAAGGAATGCAAACACTGCTTTACATGGGGCCCAGACCTTTCTACACACCTCCTTCCCCTTTTTAAATGGAAAGCTTTGACAGTGCCGATACCCAGCCGCCAGCCGGCACCGACACCGTTAGTTCTGGGTGAGGTACTGGACTTTGTCCCCCCGGCCTCCTGCCCAGAGCCCCATTTCGTAACAGCAGCAAGCACGAGTCGATGGACGAGCAGCTTGCGAACAGACAGGCCTTAAAAACTACTTGGAGCAACGGAAAAATATGACGACGTGTGGGTATTTTTTGTGAGCACATGTGCAAGTTCTTGTTAACATCTATTTTCACCAGCAACCAAAAATAAGGATAAAATTCAGTAGTGGTTAAGCTTACAGATGCCACAAAAAGTAGGCAGGGACAAGTAACTCTGAAGGCAGTGGGATGAGATGGAAAAACCTCAGCTGCTCGGTGACCGGGGTGCAAACGCAGTTGAGCTTGTAGAAGCTAAGGGGCTCTTCCAGGGCATCTCAGAGGGCACGAACTCCAAAGAGGACCCAGCAGATGAGCGACACGAAGCCCCAGAGCCACGCTCCAAACAAGGACAGGCTGCAGCAATTTTTAAATGCGAGGTTAGACAAGCAAGAAGCATTTCCAGAAACACAAGGCCACCTCTGTCTGCACATCGCTGCCGAGCTGTGGCTGGGCAGCGGGTCTGGGGGGAGCAGGGAATGCGTCTCCCCCCGGGGTGCTGCCCCAGCCCAGCTCCGCTCCCGTGGGGCAGCTGTGCTGGAGAGGCCCCCACCAAGGCAGCCAGCACCACTCCCCGCTCCCCTCGCACCGTCAGGAATTCAGACTCACAGCCGTGTTTCGGGAGGGTCTGAACCGCTTCCCCCAGCAATGGCGTGGCCGCTGCCGACTCCCCAGCCCCGGGCTGCGGGATGTGCACAGTACCCAAGGCCACGGACACTCAGCACCCGACCAAACACCCCGGGCCAAAAGAAACCAGACTGCGGCGATTTACACTCTCTTACTTTAAAGCCCTGAAACAATACAGACTGCGCTTTTCCAAGCACTCAAGGAGAAACAGGAGGAATGCTGAAGTGGTTTTGGTAGCACACTTTTTAGTTTATTGACCTATACAAAATAATAGGTCTAAAAAATTCAGAAGTAGTAAAAGAATAAGCAGAAAGAGCTTTCGCATTTCTAGAAGGCTATACAAATATGCAAGAACAAGGAAATAAGTTATTTTTTATTTTGTTTTTGTTCGTTTAATTCCAAATCGCGACTCTAATAATACAAACGACTAAGTACCAGCTTAACAAGTGTGTCCTTCTGTATATATTACATGCTCTGGAATATTGGTAAAAAAGGTCAAAAAAGTTTATCAGAAACTTTTCTATTCACAATATGAACAAGGAGTAACTAATCCTTTGTATAAAAGAAAAAAAAAAGAGCACCATTTATGGAATCCTGAAGCACAGTACAGTTGAGAAACGAGAGAGATTTTACCGTATGCAGATGAGCTGTCGGAAATCACGCAAGATAACCCATGCCAATTTGTTCCCACAGACGGATGACATGAGGTAGGTTTATCCCTCTTAGATCAAGACTGCAGTTGCACTTTTTCCCCCCCGCACAAATGCTTTCGTGAAAACGCTGCTCTGTCACTTCGCGACTCTGCGACGCACCCGGCAGTGCAGATGACTCGCAGTACGACCCTAATGCCCCTCATTTTAAGGCACCCACTTGGCCGTTTGTGTTTGCATCCACCTTAAAATACTGGCCGTGACAATCAAATTGTTCGCCGTGCGATCACCGGAGCTCCCCACCGCGGAGCCTCGATTCACTGTGGCAGAGCAAAACGCAATCGTCACCCGACAGACGGGGATCACCACGCAGCCACTGTGAAAATTTGCCTACTGCCCCGCACAGTGAAGTTGTACCATGGAAAGGTCATTAAATGGGAGGTTATTAATCACGCTTTGTCATGGAAAAGAGTTCAAAGTCTACTGCTTCTGTTTCCAAAATCCACAACCGCCTATAGTTTTACACAACGTAATGTGTCAGCAAGTTCTTTTCTTTCCAGAACTTGCTTGTGGTGCCAACAAACACTCTTAACAACACCCCAAAAAAACAGATAAACTCATTCAAACCTCCATCATAAAAAAAAAATAATCCAGCCTTCCTTCAAGTAATGTTCCAATACTGATTAAGTCACCCTTCGCCTCACACACACTCACAGCATCTCTCCTTCATAAGCTTACAAAAGTCCTTCCAGGTCATCGTAAGCCATGGCAGAATAAATTCTCACCACTTCTTCCACACTTCAGAATTGTGCTCCTAGAATTTCTGGTTTTTCCATAAGAGTCTCCTTTTCACATTTTTTTTTTTCCTCTGAGGTTTGCCTTCAACGCCTTCCAATCTTCCAAAAAAGTGCTTGCTAAATATAAATACTTCAACCAAGTGCTCCATCTCGTTACAGATTAAACTGCGGCTTGCCCTTGCTCGTGTAGGCTATCGGGATTCAGAAAGAAACGCCATTCGTGGTAAGACTTCGTCTTTTTGCTACAGTCCCTCTTAACGCTGAAATTTAATCTTTCCCAGCAAAACAGCCTGCTTCCTTTTCTTGTTCGGTTTGGAAGTTCCGCCCGAGATCCGCCTCGGGGTCGCAGCATTTCGTGCAAGGCACCCAAGGGTACGAACGCGGAGCTGCAGGCGATCTACACGAGCGTCCCGGGCTTTGAATCCTCATGCCAGAATAACCTCTGCTCGCTGCTGTGCAAGTCTTCTTCTAAGCAGCTCTCATCATCGCCACCCAGCTGGCTCGTCTCCGCGTATGCCCTGCAAGAGAGACACGGCGTCAGGGCTCAGCCAGAGCCGGGGGTCTTCCCCAGACCCCCAAGCGCTGCACACACTCACGTGACCCCCTGAGTAACGCCAGTTATTGCGAGCTTGCCCCAGTGTAACTGGGATCCAAACACAAACCCAGTTTTCGTGCTGTGATTAGCCAAACGGTGTGCAACAGGATCGCAGCTGCTCAAAAACCATCAAGACTGTGGAGCAGATAGATTGCTCGTTTGCCACAATCATGTTAAAATAGAAAAT
>Ga0065711_1034932_pt1 | contig 23037 bp, 13 predicted proteins | sample Hoacrofraction12_FD_59098 | JGI IMG/M metagenome (GOLD analysis project Ga0065711, IMG submission 59098) | Hoatzin crop microbial communities from Cojedes, Venezuela - Epithelial fraction 12 v2 (version 2) | ecosystem: Host-associated > Birds > Digestive system > Esophagus > Crop | place...
CCCCCCCTTCCCTTTTCTTTTTGGCTTTTTTCCCCCTTCGTTTTTTTGCTTTCTAGCATCCGTGATGTTAGAACATGATGCTGCAGATAGCTTTTATACTCATGTCAGTGTTTCAACCCTCATCAAAGATCCCGTGTGCCAAAACCAGATTCTGTACTCACACAAAAACCCACCCAAATTCTCTGATGTTGTGAAGAGCTCCGACACGTTTTCCTTCTGGGAGGAGGGGGAGAAGTGGGAAGGGAATGGGGGGTGCCGTTAGAAGTAAGAGAGAGCCTCTTACTTATTTTCCTCTAACTGAAAACTGATCTTTCTGTCTGTACTGCGACTGCCACCTAGCTTCTGGGCCTTTTTTAGCTAGCGGCACTTGTTTTCTCTCAAGTCTTTTCTGTCGTGTGCACAGTTTTCCCTAGCATGTCAGAAAACAGGGTTAAATAGTTTACTCCTTAAAGAAAACTACACTGTAATTTTTTTTTCCTCTTGCATTTTGCTGTATTGCACCTTTCATACCATCGCTTCATCCTTAAGCGGTGTTTTATGTCAAATGAGGGACAGTCATTTTTCTGAAAAACGAAAGCTCTCCTTAGTCATCACAAACTCCCAAGTCTCATTACCCTGTGGAGGGAAAGACGAACAAAAGCTGGGATGAGAAAGAGCTGTTCAATGACAGAGGCAAAGCATAACTTCCAGTGTATTTGTCTTGGAGTAAAAGTAATGCATGCCCTCTATTGAGCAAGTAACCTATTGATTACGGTGTAACCAATGTGCTCTCAAATCTCTGCCTTGGCTTTTTCCTTTAATGGATATAAATGTCTGCAGCTTTTTTCAGGTTGGTTTTGAGAAATATGAAGGGTTACAGCCAGCGTAACAAAGAACTGCTTCACAGTTTTGGTGTCTTCTGACTTTCAGAGCCACTTTATCAGCTTTACAGTTGTCTAAGGATACAGATTAATTTGCATTTACATTATGTAATTTCAAGATAAAATGATTCATGTTTCATCTGTTTAAAATAATTTTTGCCGTGGCTTTCTTCTGCTCTCTGAAGGGGTTACATAAAGAAATGTGCTACTGAACGTGTTTGTCAACTAGAAAGAGGCTTCTCTTTTATCTGAGCAGCTTTTCAAAGTGTTTCTGTTTCCTTTTCCCACTTTGTTTATATAAATTCGTGAGCATCAGGATTATCAATTTGGACACCTCGCTTCGGAGAGTTCCGGAGATTAATGCTGTTCCCCTTGCACGTGAGTGACAGGGCTGAGGGTGCTCAATCTTGAACAAGGCAGCTGTTCCCAAAATGTTCAATCGTTGTCGTTAAATAAGCTATCAAAAAGAAATTGCTCAGAAGAGTCCAAGCAGGTATCTCATCTAGTCCCTGCATTGCTCAGTTTGACTTCTCTTTTCTCTTGTTTATCTACTTTCCTGTTACTTTTTCAGTTACTACAGAATCATAGTTATTGATTAATGTACGTGTTTCCTACATATACATGTATGTATTCGTGTAAGTATTTTTATATCTATATGTAAGAGAAGGAATCATACCTATATATACATATAAAAGAAGGTTGTTGCAATACCTTTCAGGTCCTGATATTACCAAAGAGAAATGACAAAGGTTAAACCCCCTTTGCAGGTGATCATCTGTTGTTACAAACAAAAAGGATTTAATTACTAAGGCTTTTATGTTAACGTTGAACAGACAACCTTCAGAAGTACTAATTTTGCACTCAGAACAGAACTGTGTCACAGTTTGTATTGCTTCTGCTGGTGGATTTAGTTGATTAAGAAAATTAAAGTAGTCTTTTCTGAATAAAAACCTGTGTTTTCCTCCCAAATGATGCTTTATTCTGTTCCAATCTTTTTTGTCCCCTGACGTTTCGGCAGCCTCTCTGTGTTCTCTCTTACCTATTTCCTGCCTGGGTGCATTCCCCATGAAAACTTGTCTTTGCCAGATCCTAGCACACAAGTGAATCTGTTGAGGGTCATGGGCAGTTTTGTTTTCCAGCTTCTGGACAAAGACCAAAACGGTCGGATAGGTCAGTTTTATTTAATCTATGTGTCTTCCTTGCTTTCACGATTTTTTTCTCATTGTTTCAATTACCAGTAGCTCCAAAAGTTGGATTCACGTTAGGAATACGCATAAAGTTTGTGTTCTGCTGTTCTGTTCCAGAAGGACGGTTCTCCATCCACATTTCAAGTGCTCTAGAAGTGTAGAAGCCAGTGGGAGTTTATAGTTGTTCTGTCCACTGCCTTATCCTCACAGAGGCGGGAGAGTCGTGCATCTCTCTTCATTGGTGTGATGTTTGTGGCTTCTTTACCTTCTGCCAATCTGGAAACTGACTGCTAGCCAAAGTTTTCCTCCGCGCTTGCAATTATTACCTCCGCATAGCCACAGAGTGAGGGTGTTCTTCAAGTTTGCTGTTTCTGTGTCTCCTCATTATCTCTGCCTAGGTTTTAAAGTTCAGCTTTTTAATCTTGTTTAGTTATCTGGATATTTTAAAACCATTTTAATGTCATTCTCACCACCACAGAAAAATAAGTCCAATTTTGATATAGTTCAATTAGATTATTTTTGGCTGCTTTCAGACCTCTAATGAGGTTTAATTGGGTTGATATGATGCCAGAAGTAATGTTCTCTTTCTGCAACTTGTTTTTATTTGCAAAATAAGAAGTTGGAACTTCCAGCCATTTGATTTTATAATGTTGAAAGCTAATCAGCTCAGTTATGTGCTTGAGTGTGTGTGGAAAGAAAGTCGCATTATTAGATGTTTTGTCTATAGCTGTAAAGCCAGAGGCCAAATATTTGGAAGAAATGGTTTATAAAAACTGGTTACTTTATTAACTCGCAGCTAGTGTAAAGGCATTTGAGATGGGTTAAATAATTTGGAAATTCTAGTTAGTTAGTGAGATTTATGATAGAGCCGTGCGTGTGTACATGAGACACTATTTATGGCAGAAAAAGCAAACAGAGTTGGTATGTGTCTCAACAGAGGGGTGAGGACATGTGAAGTCTAGTGCCCTTGACTATGATGCCTGATTTAGGATGAATGTACCCTATATTTTGTAACATGCTATGTACGATATCTATCTATAAAAAAACAGGTATTATTCACATTAATGATGTTGTCCATTGTCACGACAGAGTGCCTAGGGCTTTCTCAGATCGTGCATTGAGGCTTTGGTGAGTGACACGGCTTTGTTTCATGATACTGCTCCAATCTTCTTTCTCACGGAATGAAATCCAGGAGGCTCGGGTGTCAGTCTGGGGAAGAGACGTGCCTGAGCAGCAACGATTGTCTCCTTGACATTTGAAAAAGGCAGTTGTGATAGTAGCTCTAGGTTCAGTTCTTGCTTTTATCCGGCACTTAAACTTCTGATTAAGGTCATGTAGGATGCCATGCCGTCTTTGCACCACTTAGTGCAACTTCTGTCTGATGCTGAAGAATTTGCTAAGTTGTCTTTGAAGAATAATGTTCTGAGCAAAAGAGATCTAAATGGATATATTGGGTAAATAAATTCACCTGCAGTCCTGCGAAAAGGAACTCTAAATCTTCCCATGACCCTGTTCACTAAGGAGGTTTGTTTATAGCATTATATTAGAACAGGAACGGCAGAGAAAGCTATATAGATATTCAACAGTAATTTAAGAGGGAGGATTGCACGGCTTGTGGGATTGCAGAATATGGAATTTTGTACTTCCAAGTCATTACTTTGAATTCAAATACACTCCTGATAGTAATAAAACTTTGTTACCAGATGACAGCTCTTCAGCTGCATGTATGAAATGAGTTGAGGTTTTTCTCTCCAGCTGGTAATGGGCAGCTGCCGGCTACACCAAAACAGTGTCACAGCTGACACGATCAGATAATTTTGCTGCCAGTCTCAGTGGGGTGGTCAGCAGTTAAATACGCAACAGCAGAGTCACCTTTTTGACCTTAGATTAGATTCATCTAAGGTCTTCAGCAGTAGGCTTTGTGCAGAGGAAAGTTTAGCCGATAACATATTTTCCTCCTTTATTTAGTGTTGTTGAATGTTGCTTTGATGAACAGTTAAGTAAAAATTAAGGGTAATTTCCAAACTATTGCTAAGCGGTGTAAATACCTTATTAGAGTCTATGTGTTATTCCTTATTTTGTATGGCACCAAACAGCCTTTCAACAGGGAAGCATCTGTAAGAAAGTTTATTTAATACATATTTTGGCAGTGGCTGGCATAAATTTTTCTCCCTTTTTCTCTGAGGTTTACCATTGTTGACACCATTGAGTGAGAAAGCTAATTTATTCCAGGTGTGTAGGTGTTACAGAACAGAAGCGCTTTTGAAGACAATATGTCAGGCATTTAACATGCCTGATTTAAAGACAGTTGTCCTTTGAAGTTTGTAGAAGTAAATTCTATGACAAGTCCCAGTGACTGCTGTGTGACTCATTAAGTGGGAAGTTCTATAGCAGCTCCCACAAAGTAGCTTTTCACTCGTGAAACCAAACCATCTCTCTTGTGCTTTCTCTGCTCGCAGTGGGAGGGAGATTTGTGTGAAGCTCTTGCTATCACACTAATAAATGCAATAGGAAAACCAATTGCCTCATGATTCCTGAGATGCAGAAGCTGCCATGAAAATCTTAATAAATCGGTCTGCAAATAACTATTATGGAGATAGCACAACTGTCATGGAAAAGAAAGACGTGGGTTTACAAAAGAACGTAACGCACATCTGTATGTCCATGTGCAGACCCACTGCCATGAGCAAGGGCTGTGGAGGAGGAGCAGTTCACAGTGAGGACGGGAGGGCTCTGTGTGCTCCCGTCGTGTGGTCCTGTGCCGCCCTGCGAAGCACCCTGCTGTCCTCCAGCTGTCGAGAGAACTCCAGGCTTTCTGGGAGGTGGACACCAGCCATTTTCCTGCGGCTCACCATCAGTCAAGGAGAGGGCAGATGTGAATTTTAAGCCAAACAGTTTGATCTTGGTGATTCCGATTACTGTTTATAAAATAGTGTGACTGATTGGACTGGCTATAACTGCCTCCTGCGGCTGGAGGCATTACCAGTACAGGCTTTTGGAAGATGCAGAGAAAAGAAGCCCGTAAAAAAACCCTAGAATATTTAGGAATTTAAAAGACAAAGAAGTGGGGGTTTTTTTGACATTGTCATTTTGATGTTCATCTTAAATTGAAGTATATTATACTTTTTTCTGTCTCAGATCTTAAATACATTTCAGAGAGGCCACTCTGCACTTCTGCCACTCTTGTAGTATAACCAACATTATATGCAGCATTTTTAAGAAATGTAATAATTTGTAAATAATTATGAAAATCAATTTACAAACACAACATAGGGTATTAATTGCCCTAAAGGCAGTAAGGTTAGCCAAAAAACCCAGCACTATTTGGTTTTGTAATTTTTATTTGGAATTTTTGATGTCATTATGAGAAGTTTTAAATAGAAATGCTGATAGATTTTTAGTATTGGAAGTAATGGGAGCTAATAAAATAAGACTTGGCATAGAGTAGCAATCTTACTGCTGATGAACATAGCAAACATGCACTCCTTCCACCTGGGGATAGTTGACACAGATGGCAGAACTGATTTTACCATGTGCTATATGTCTTATCAGTTGCTGTGCCTATTAATATAAACTCTGAAGCCTGCTTCTTTGTTCCACTATTATGGATGTTTTGTCTTGTGTATGTTTACTGTAAAGTATCAGACTTCTGTATTTATTTTATGGGAATTGTGGCTTCTCTCTTTATCTCCCTCTCCTTCCTCTCCTTCCTTCCTTCGGCCCCTATCTTTTCATCTTCCCCTCCGCCACCCAGCCCCGTATTGCTATGCTCACGGAAGTTTTTAAACTGTGATGAAGAGCAAGTGTACGTGAACCAAGAAGTTATTGAAACTTACTCAAAAGAAATCCATTCTGTTTGTGGAGCAGACTTCTCAGCAAAACTAAAATTTGAAATCTGGACTTGTGTATGTGTCTTATTATTTTGGAAAAGAAGATCAAATTCTATCCATTTCAGGGGTGGCTTCTCATCCACGCAGAGAAAGATTGAAGTGACATTCTAGAAACAAGTAAAATGTATGTGCAGATTCCATAACAACATTTGTATCAATGTAATAGGGGAGATGATATCTTCCAGTCTACCATATCAGGGTTGTAAAGGTTTAGGGTGACCAGAGACTATACTCTGGTCCCTCTGGGTCAGCTCCTGCAAAAACAGTAAAATCATTTTGTGGAAAAGAAAATGGGTGCAATTAATTGAAATCCCAAACGGATAAACTCTAGAGGAACTCTATCCCTGATGCTACCTGGTGTAAACCAGATAAAGAAAGCCTTGAAAGTAAGAATGAAGCATTGCATAAAATAGTCTGGTAAGATGCTTAGAGGATAGTAAAGCAAGAAATGACATGAAACGAAAACACGCTGATGGGAACAAAGAGTGTGTTATTTGCTATTTTTTCTAGACCTGACAGGATTATGAGCAGCTAATGGGTAGTACCAGGTAAACTTTGGAGAGCATGTAGGTTGATTTATATGTTTTCTCTGTCCTGGGTTTGTCCTAAATAACTGGTGCTCTATTCTGGGAAATCTGATTGAGTTATGATTATCAGTCAACAGTGTTGTCTCTTACACAGGTGAGAATCGCACGTGCTGAACTAGTGTCAGGTTTGCTGCAGTCGTAAAAGTGAATTGCGGTCCAAGTCCTCTGTCTGGTGGGAGTGAGCATAAGAAAGGTTATGGTTGGAGGCTTGAAAATTGAGTGGGCAGCCTCTCGGGCCTACTAAGGAGTCAGATAAGTCCCAGAACTGTGACAATTAAATTCATGTTTTTGTAAAAGATTTCATGTCCTAAAACCTTTGCAAGCCACGTATATGATGAAAAACCCGCAGGGAGTAAGACAGGCTGTTATAGCCACTAGCATCAGTTCAGAGCAGGGACTCTGTACAGTACATTTTACGTTCTGACTTCCACATTCCATCTGTGTAAATATCCGCTGCATCGGCTTTCTCTGTTTCAGTGGTAAATTCACTCTTAGTAAAAGTTACACTTTTAACAATTACAAGCATATCTATTAAATCTATGATGCAGCTGGAATTGCAGCGTGAAAAATTACCCTCTCGCAAGGAAATTATTGTGAAAAGTTATTCCTTCCCTGCAAGCCCAATATAAATGCACTAATTACTGTGAATGTTTTTGTCATTTGTGTTAAATAGCTGTTCTTCAAGTATTTAATAATTTTAGCAAAAAGTATCAGAAAAAAACCCCAAACTTTATGAAAATAGTCTCATCTCACAGCTTTGTTACCAACACTTTGTATTTCACTTTTCATGCCAATTTTCACAACATCAGTGTGGTACAATTCTGAATTATAAAAAATGCGTAATGATTCTTTGACCAACTTTTTCTTCATTCTTTTCTGTTACAGGATTTGACAGCTATAAATCTCAATATCTTTGAATTATGCGATTTGTACAAGCTAATCAATCACCCCTTTTTTACTTGCTTTCGATGTTTTTGCACATGTGTCATTGTCTTACAGACTTCAGCTGTGAAGCACTTGCATCAAGTGTACTTTTGCTTCCTAGGTGGATGTGTAGGCATAGTATGTGCAACTCTGTCTCATGTAGGTCTGTCCACACAACAGTACAACAGGAGCGTATGTGGAATTTTAAATAACACACCAGTATGGTCATGACTAATTAAAGGTAGAAGCCAAAGTATTGTTGATTACTGGAGCAGCGGCATTTTGACCCCAGATATTTGTGAGAGAAAATTAAAATTTCAAGCTGACCGTCTTTCTGACATCCCTTCTTGTTGCCGACACACATCATCCGGCAGCTTATTGCCAAGCGGGCGTAGGGTTCAGTCTACAGAGCAATGAATTGTGGGAGAATCTCTAGCATAAGGCAACGGAGAGGATTGCCATAAAAATATTTTTGCAATATTTTGTTATAGGAAGCCGAGAACAAGTCCATGAGGGAACGATAGAAATCGTAACATGGGCAAGAGGGCCTTTTCTATTTTGATTCACAGACATAAATTTATCACAGTATTTTGCAATGTGTTGGGTTTGTTCCTATGCAAATAAAAGGGTTTTGTTTGTTTGTTTTTTAAGAATCCTTGCAGTTGAAGTAGTTGTAAATGACAGGTAGAAGTATTCTTTTACTCATATAATAAAAGGCTAGAAGGTATGCAGCGGCTAGCTAATTTTTTCCCTTGAGTTCGTTTATTCCACTTTAGAAAGGCTTTTATTGCAGCGGCAATAAAAGCGCTACGCATTTGGTTGTTTAATCCCAGGACAATTGTAGGTGTTGTCCCAGGTAATTGGGTATAAATCCTGTTTCCCAGGATGTAAAGCAATATAATGAATTATTAAGACAATAAATTATGGAGAAGCAGGATATTCACAAATGGGGGGGAAGAGGGTTAATTTAGGAATCATGGTGGGTTTTGCAAAAACCAGCTTTTTGCTGGTGAAGTAGACTCCATGAGTGTCTGCTATAGACACTCGCCTAGCTGTGGGTAAATTAGGTTTTGAGGCTGCTCCTGATGAGGTTAGAAATAAAAAATTTGTATCTTCTTTGTTACTGCATGTTGTTTTCTTTTTGAGATGTTTCAGAGAAAACATTAATTTCCTAGAATACATTGTTCTAAAGCTGCAGAAAGACCAAATTTCTCCCTCAACCACAGAGAGCGGATTTGAATTCCTGACCTTACCAGGTGCTTCAGAAGATTCCCATGACTCAAATGTATTTTGTAATTTATTTTGTATGTGTATGTATGTCTACCATCACTCTCTATAGAGAAGAATCCCTATCATGTGCTGGCAGGAGCCTAGTCCATGTCCAGTGAAAGTGAAATAGAATAGAATTATATTTCTAATAGAAAATATTCCCATAGCAAAAGGCTAGCCTAAATATGTGGGATATGTTACAAGATGTCTTCAATCCACCCATGCTTACTTAAGGATAATTTGGTTAAACAAGGCAAACCCTTACATGACTTATTTTCATCTTTTTTGATAATTTATTGATCTTTAAAGCTTCTAACAATACATATTTGCATTTATTTCAGTTTTAAAAATAAAGTAGTAACATTAGAGAAGTTCAGGTTGTGAATATCAGGTTTTAAAACATACAGTGGTTTCGTTTTAACACCGTAACACACGTGGCCTTTATGTGTACATCCAGGCACTAGAAAATCAAACCTAACACATGTAAGAGAAAAATAATTGTAACTCCAGTTCAGCCTCCTTCCCATCGTCACTACTGTGAACAACCTGCAATTTTATTTATCTGGGGAGCTCTGGAAAGTCACTACCAGGACCGTCTGCAGGAAGGGGGGGCTCATTTGTCCTTTAGTTATGGAAAGCAACAGCCATATGATTGTTTCGTTGGGGTGGGGGTGATGGCGGGAGCAGCAGCAGTCAGCAGCACTTCCAACCTCAACCTTCTTGACAGACCAAGACGCATAACAAGATCCAGTAAAAGACTTCAGGAAAGAACCCACAGGTGACCACAGCTCTGGTGATACGGGGCTTCTCTTGACTTTCTGTGGCTTCCTGCAAGCGCTGGGGATGAGGGCTCCACATCCAAACGCTCCATCTCTGCTCAGCTCTAGGCTGCTTGGTGGGATGCATCACAGAACTTTTAAGGCTCTATCAGCAAGTGTGTTGAAGGTGTGGGTCTAACAACTTTTAAAAGTAATCCCATCCTGATAAGGAGTTTCTTTTTCCCAGAAATAGTAGCTGATATTTTCCATTTTTCCTGTTTTCTGTAGTGCTTTGTGAGGGTTTTAGAATTTTTCTTGTCTCTCAAAGACTACTTATTTTACGTGGCCCTCAGTGCAATACATGCATGTCTTCTGAAAGAAGCAGATGGCGTTCTCTGAGAACCCTTCATAGTCTTAATTTGATAGATAAGTTAATTCCTATCATTTTGTAGTTGATAGATAGGATAGATGTTAAGAGATCAGTAGTGACCTCACAGTGCAATTTAATATGAAGGATGGTTGATATTGCTTACAAATATGTCATCAATTCTTGGAAAATCAGTACCAGTGGGACTAATAGGACAATCTTAACCAGACCTTCTTCTACAATCCAATACAATTACAAAGTTTAAATTCACCATTTTGACAAGGGGTCATATGGTGAAAGAATGTAGATGATTACACATTGTATAAAAGAAAGCCAAAGTAATGAAACAGCAATCTCCATCAGAGGAAAGTTATTTTTTGTTCACAGAGAGATATTGATTAATAATTCAGGAACACAACTGAGGTGCCACATACACAGAAGACCTCACAATGAAGTAATAAGAAAAATGCATTTTAGAAAAGAGCTATTTTGGATACAGATAAGTTTATGACAGTAATTGTCTGCCTATGAATACTGAATAAATACCTGAAAAACCTTTGAGCCATGATTGACTGCGATTTACATGCTTCATGTGTCCTAGTAAGCTTCTGATTACTAGCATTTTTATTGCTTGTCAAAAATGTAAACACTATTTTTTTAAAAGCTGGAACTGGAAACCATGTATCAATTTTGTGTTGTGGTTTTTTTTTGAAGATACACTTCATATGGCAAAGGAAAGATTGCAAATAAAGATATAAACTAGCAGATTTGATTTAAATTGGAGTTGCACATAGAGAAACTAGTTACAGATTAGAGCCTCTTTTTAATTTAATCAAGGAGAGAACATATGTAACTAGACACATTACATAGGCTTGCAGTTAAAGTGCATTCTTGAACGTGTGCTGACCAGAAGTCTTACATAGATTTTTAAGCTCAGTATACCCATTGTCCTAGTGTGATTACAATATATTTGTTCGTCTGTTTTTCAGAACATACCTATTTTCTGTAACAATGTAATACTATACAGAGTGGAAGAGTTTAGGTGGAGTTTGGTTTTCGTTCAAGGTGAAAGAACAGAGAGAACCTCACTGGCATTTTGAGATTAACTGATAACATGCCTAGAACAAATATTACAAACAATGTTCCTGTGGTCAGCAGGTGCAACACCGAGTACTTAATAAATACCTAACAGTAGCATGACCATTCAGACTTGCTGAAGAACTCCTGGAGGATCCTTGAGTTTCAGCATGCCCTTGAGTAGTTGGTGCCGTGCCAGAGCGCGGTGCTGGCCACCACTGCTGCCAGGAAGATTCTGCTTTCCCTTTTGGTAGCTGTGACACTTGTTCGCCATCCGCATCTTCTATAGGGGCATATGCTACTATTTGTCCAAATGATTTTTTTTTTCTTTAAATATATAGTAGGGATCTAGAATAGTTCCTAAGATACAACAGTGCTGGGTGATGAATGGCTGTTCCTTCTGGGAACATGCTTTCTTGAAATGGGGTTACTGTGTTCCCATTCTTAACCCAAGATGCATCAATGCAAATAAACTTAAGTCTTCATAATGCTTAGAAATATTTATAGTAGGGATTAGAGAAGAAATAAAAAGGGAAATAAAATGGGAACCATTTCTCATTTGCTTGTTCTGAAGCTGAACTGTTCGGAAATTGCTGAGCCAGTTTAACTGCAGTTAGTATCAAGGACCTCTTCCCGGAACTGCCCCTCAGTATTGGAAATAATAGGTTCGAGATTAGGGGCCCAAACACGTTGCTAATGTAGAGGTGACATACCATTTCTTCCCTTTGTGACTGAGTAAAAAACATTTAAAAAAAAAAAAGAATATATGCTTCGTAAGACTAAAGTTTTGAAACATGGCATAGTTTGTTGCCTTCAGTGGCTTAAAGGAGTATTCTTTAGTGAAAAGCATAATCTGGTTTTGAAAAACAGTTGAGAAATACAGTGATGGTATGTTAATGTTTTCCTGAATTAGCAATTAGGATTTAATATGACAAGAATGTATTTGCATGCATGCCTTCAACACACTGAGTGAAAACATCTCCATTAGACTTCTAGTGAAGCCCATGTTAACTTGACAGAACAGAGCTGTAAGAGACATTTAAAAAACAATTATTTAAAAAAGAGAGCTTTTTAAACCTCTATTTTATATACAGTAGATCTTGATATTTACATGAACTGAATTTTTGTCATTGTACGTTGAAGAAATAATGGCAAAAAAGTATTTTCAGTGTTGCTGTCATAAGCCAGGATTATATGAGCATGATAGCATCCTATGATAAATGCTGAACACAAATAATCTTGCAGCTGCAGTGCCTTATTAAAACCCGTAGTGGTGTAGGGTTTATGCTATGTAAGGACTAGACTTATCGTAGGATATATTCACAAGTTTTCCACACCAGCTTCTTCACATTTTTCCTGAGATGTCTTTTTTCTGTGTATTATGTGCTTGGCTGTCAGGTTTGTGAAAAGATTTGTTGTACTGAAAGAAATTTGTAGTGAGGCGGTGTTTTTGTGAAAGTTGGGAACGATTGTCGTCGTGGAGGTCTGGCACATAGCAGCTACACTGCACTGGGCAGTCCGAGCAATAAAACAGCCAGAACGCTTTAATATAAAACAGCCAGAACACTTTAATGATGTTCCTCTTTGACAGATTATATTAAAATTAAGATGTTATTTTTTCTTTAAAATTTTACTAGTTTAAAAAAGAAATTGAACTTCTATATTTGTGTTCTGGGAACTCTGGCTGATTATATTGAAATACTCTGAACAGTTCTTTGCAGGTGTTTTGTTCTAGGTTTCTGCTGGTTTTGTGTTTTTGTGTTTTTGGACACGAGTGGCTCTATCTCAAACGCAATTTCATTTTCTGTTATTTCCTAACACATTTTAGGAGTACAACTTGAGGGAAATTCTCGGGTTTTGTCAACTGCGGAGGGTGTCCGTGCCAGGCGTGGGCTGGGGGTCTCTGTGAGGAGAGGCCGGGGCTGCCCGGTGCCGCACACTGCCGGCTCCAGCCGCCCCAGCGCAGGGCCCAGCCCAGCCCCACAGTGAGGGCGATGGCGCCGCGGGGAACACGTGTGTGTGGAAGGGCAAAATGGCGCCCAGCTGGGAGGGCAAACAGCGCCAGCCCTGCGAGTGCCCGAGTGGGAGCAGGAGGAGGGCAGGAGGGGCTGCGGGCACCGGGGCAGAGACCCCCCAGCAGTCCCTGGAGAGGCCATGGTGGAGCAGGTGTGTGCGTGGGGGCCTGTGCAGGACCCTGTGCTGGAGCAGTGCCCTGAGGGAGCTGGGGCTGGCGGGGAGCCCGCGCTGGAGCAGTGCCTGAAGGCCCACCCGCCCTGGGAAGGGCCCACGCGAGAGCAGTGTCGCTCCGCTGTCACTGCGTGGCTACATTGACTCCCTGGAATCTGCACGGGGTTTTGAGGTGAAGTTCTTTGCCATGGCTCCGACACTGTTCACACCGAAAGGCGCCTATCGCTTCAGGAAACAGGCAAGGGAAGTCTCTCAGTAATTTATGAGGTGTAAGTTTTAATTAGTGCAGTGAGCACTTAACTGACCTTTTCAGCTGTCTTTCTGCTTATCCACTGAGTTGTACATTGCACTCCCTGACATGAAAGTAAAATGGTTCTCTGACTGTTCAGAGACCCCAAAGCAGGTTGTAGCATTTGCCGCTCTGGCCTGTTCCTGAGGGCAATACTGACTGTATTCGCCCAGTCTGAACAAACTCAAAATGTGAAGAAGCTTACCTCCAAAGAGAGCGCTTCTGATTTTTCGTTTCCGACGAAAGGCTCTTTAAGTTTATCCATTCAATTCCCAAAACATTCTTCACGTTTATTCAGCTGAGTGTAGGAGCTTGGTTGCGTTAATGTATTTGGCATCTGAAATGCTGCTTGCCCCGCTCCATTTGCTCACCCAGCTGGGTGGCTATGGCAGAGCAGAAGAGGTCTCGTAGTGAAATTTCCCTGGATTCCTGTCCCAACTGCCAGAGGTTTGTGGTTCAGGGGCTCTCTGAAAAAGAGGTGGTACTTTCATATCTAAAAGCACTTGATGGATTTCAAATACACTTGTCGTATATGCTTATGCTTTTTATAAAACAACCTAGTTTCCACTTGCTGTATGCTTCCCAGTTGCAATAGACCCAGGCTGATTTCTTCTCATTCCCAACTCTTCTCTGCATCAGTAATTGGAATTTGTTGTCAATATAATTTTGCAAAGTACCAGCTGTCTTAGGCTCCTTTTTCTGTCTGTTATGTTCTCAGCTACTGCATTTGTCCCTTTGTCTGTACTTTTTTTTTCCATATTCTGTGGTTATTTCCTTGTAATCTGGGTATCTATAACTTTACGTGTGTGTACGCACACACATACAAATATGCATGTATACAGACTTACGAACTCAAAAAAACCAGCAATGTGAGCTGAGTTGCACAGTTCATAAAAACCGGACAGCTAACCAAGCTTTTTGTCCTGGCCCTTCCCTTCAAAACACTGGCCACTTTGCTCATTTTTCAAATTATTAACACTAGAATAAATTTTAATTATTACCAATAATAAAATAATTACCAATAAGTTCTGCAAGGAAATCAGTATCTAAAAGAAGAAAACCTACAAAATTCTCACAGTTTTATATATATGAATTTTTAGGCTTGTTCCCAAAGTTATATTTTTGCTTGCCCTCTTGTCTTCTCTTTATAGAGTGGTGTTTTCAGTTTAATGATTGCTTTTTTAATTTAATCAGGCTCTTTGTGTCATTATGGACCGAGTGAAACCCCCATTCCTATTTCCATGTATATGTTGTCTATGTTCATCTGTATGGTTGTATCTGAAGGTGATTTTTTGGGCTATAATATGAGGACATATGTACTGCAGTGTTCATTCACTATGTGTTCATCGATGTAATTGTTTTGATTCTTGTTTGTAAGTCTGTTGGTTTGGTAAAGGAAGGTACACAAGTCAAAAGAATACTTTCATTAGTGCCATTTTCATTTTGTAGCTTCGCAAATTCAGCAGATCTATATAAATTCAGTAAATCGAAAAACTGAAGGTTAGAGGAACAATTAGACATCCAATATTACTTTCTGGTATTGAAAATAATTGAATGTTGCCCAAATAGCCATATGTCAAGTTCAACAATTGGTATTTTAACAAATAATATCTTTCTATAAGACATCTATTAAGGGGTTAAAGCTATCATCATATACAGAAATTCCAGTAGTTAGCTATCTCAGTACCTGTTTAAAAATCATTCTTTGCGTATATGCATGTGAGTGTGCGTGCATATTTATTGCAGATGTGAGCTGATGAGTAGCAGTGATTTTTCAAGCAGACTACAGGTTATTCTTTCTTCAGGAAGACACAAAATTCCTACAGTCCGTGTTTCTGTTTATATGCATAGTTCAGGAATAAGCATATTGGTGTCTCCAAAATGTAATTAAAAAAAAAAAAATCAATATGAGGAGTATGATTTTAATGGGCTGCAAAGTAAGTAACTGACATTATTTGAAATTAGTTTGGTGTAACTTGCAGTGTTTCTATTGTCATCCCTTCTCCATTTGTTTTGATCTATTTGGGGGTCAGCTGCAGGCTTGCTCCCATCTCATGTTGAGATCCTCCTGTGGTCCTGCATAGAAAGAAGAGATTTGCTAGAGGAGGTATCTTGTCACTTATTAGAAGTGAATATGCAAAATTCACTTTTTTTCCTGCTATTTTCTAAATTCCTGTCTTGCATTTTTGGCTCTGGTTTATCAAAAATATGTCATCTGCAAAATGTCCCTTTATCGGATGCCTGAGAAAAACGAGCTGCCGGTGATTAGACTGGCTGTTGATCCTCTCTCCATGCGTCCAGCATAACCAACACTTGCTTCCTGAACAGTAGCCAAAAATTATCTTCTCTCCAGCTGCACAGGGATATTTCATCATGTTTAAAAACTGAGGTGACCATTATGTTGTTATTGTTAGGCAATTATTTCATGTTCTCATACAAATTTACCCTCTGACCAGTTCTGGCTATGATATATCTGGCAGGAAAGCCAGTGAAGACTAATCAAAGCTTGTGGGAGCCTCTGTTGCTGTAATACAATTTATTGCCTTCTGTCCCTGCTGCCTTTGCCACTGCTCACCTTCTTCTGAAATGCATCTAGTATCTTTCTCAAAGCTGCCTATTTATAGTTGATTACCTTTCCTGCAAAATGAAAAAATACTCAAATTCCAGAATCAGACCCAGTGGCTGTCCCAGAGTGGAAGAGGAGCATCACCTGGTTTTACATTCTGCTTGAACTTGCCAGGGAGTTGGCTGGGGGCTCAATACTGTATTGCTTTGTGCACTTGTTCATGGCCAAGAAATTACTCCAGGCATAAAATCCCTTGCTGTCATTTACTCCCCTGCTTATTTTTTCCTGGAGTCCCACAGAGGTATATGTTCATTGACCTCATTCAGATTCCTGCTTTCTTGTACTGCTCTTTAAATTCCAACTGTAGACCCATGCCCTAGAAAAGGCAGCTTATGTTGTGAAAGAAGGCTCTATCTGGCAAAATGCAGCAGTTGCAGCTGCTGGTAGCGTACAGGAAGGCAGTAGTTCCAGCTCAGGAGATAACCCTTTCATAAGAGTGGAACCTTCAACAACCTGAATTTTGGGCAGCGCAGATCTGTTTCGGTTTATGGTGGGTTATGGTTATTTCGTTTTATAGTGCCTTTCTCAACCCTGTTTTTGCACTCTGTAAATTAAAAAGCAGTATCTTTTATTGTTTCAGAGAATAATAATCACCATTTGACATATGATGGAGTTGCTAATTATGAAAACCTTTTTTAAAATGGGTCACTATCATCTGGTTAGAACTAAACAGAGGTGCCGCATTTGTTCATAAACTTTTCTGTGTATGAAGAACAATCAGTGTGGAATCATTGGAGTTTCTCAAAGGGATTTTTGTAAGAGTTGGGCAAAGCATTGCATTAGTCTCACATGAATTCCCCCTACATTTGGGGAGAATTTCTAAATAAAAATGTATGGGAGAACATATGTTTGTTATATAAAATATCAGATTATATTTAAATTAAATTTGGTAGAAGAGTGATATTGATGTATTGAAGAAGGTGAGTGGAGGGCAAACAAGCTTATTAGAAGGTTGGAGCATATGATGGATGGAGAGAGGCAGGTAGAACTGAGTTTGTTTAGTTACAAGACTAAAATGATATTTTGTTAGCTAGCTAATAGTATACGAAAGATGGAGCCAGGCTCCGTGGAAGTGCCCAGTGGAAGGAGGAGAGGTGATGGGCACAGGCTGCAACACAGGAGATTCTTCTCAGAAAATAGGAAAAAAATGTTGACAGAGAGGTAGACAAACGCTGAAGCAAGGGCCTAGAGAGGCTGTGGAAGCACTGTGCTTGGGTATATTGGTAGAGTTGGGAATATTTTTAAAAAAATACATACTTTGCTTCTGCTTAGAAATATATTAGGATTTATTTTTTTCTATAAACATTAGTATAGATATTTGAGTATATGTAAATAAATATTTTATCTCAGTGGTAGGTTGTTCATAACTGGTTTGGAGAAACAAAATAGGTGTGGTAAACAGAGGCTGTTTGTTTCTGTCTTCCTTCGAAGCATCTCATACGACCACAGGAGAGGTGAGATGCTGAACTGGATGGGTCGCTAATCTGAGCCAACACTTCAGAGCATATGCTTTGTTCATGCCGCTGACTAGCTGAATGTAAAACTTTTCTGTTTTTAGCATTTCATTTCAGTGCTCTTTATTAGGCCTCCTATCTCTCGTACAAGTTTCCAAAGTTTGTTTTCATCTTGAATAAGATTAGAAGGCTTTTTTTTATTTTCTGGATTCACTATCTTACACTATAAATGGTACAATTATTATAGGGGAGGGGGTAGGGGAATCACCCTTTGAGAATTCAGTTTTGTCTGCCCTCTTACATGACATTTAAAATCTATTTTTAATCCTAAAAACTGTAATATTCATCTAACACAGAGTTGTGAGTTTTGAAATGCCTACGTGTGCTGATCAGCTTAGAGAGGAAGAAGAGGAAGCAGCTGATTTTTCTTTCCTTTTTTGAAATTTCAGCTATTTTTTTTTCACTTTTTCCCTACCCTGCTGTTTCCCTGCTCTTCCATTTTCTAATACTGTTATGCAGATAAAGATTTATAACGTGTAAGCTTAATAGCACTAAACACTTGTTGTTTAATTGGTAGAGATTTGGGAGAGCGCCCAGACTAATTAACACCAATTCCTACTCTATTGCCAGTTTTTAATGGATCTTAGGACCAGATCCTTTTGGAACTAAAGTAATATTGAAGGCATGTTGAAAACAGTATATGAAGTTGTATATGACCACCTTGAGAAACCATCTGTTACCTGCATAATGCTTACTTTTTATAAGTAACACGACATATATACAGTATAAACAGTGAGTTTCCCTTTTGAAGCATTATTCATAGCTACATAAACTCTCCTGGAATTCTCTGCAATTATATCTATACACCTTTCTTCTCAAAATTACCTTTCTTTTCCTTAAGAACAGATTATTTAGTGAATAGTGACCAGTTTTACTACAGGAAGTCCCAAGAGTGATATTTATTAAAGTTCATAACTAATTTGGTATTTATAAATTCATAGAAACTAGAAAAATGAGATAGAACTCTATACAAATATCTGAAAGACACAAAAAGAAAGTGACAATTGCAGCACAAACAGGATGAGATTGAAGTTCAAACATACTGAGCATGTGGTCTTCACTGACTATGTAAGCTCCTTTCTTCATAGCAGCTACAGAGGCAGATACTTCTCAGTGGAGATCTGTCTCTGTGAAGAATAGAAGATGACTAATTTATATGGCATAGCTACCTTGTAGGCAGTTAAAGCCAGGTGAGATGAATCCAGCCTGTATGAAAAATAACATCATTTGGATAATTTTCTTCAAAGGCCTTTGAAAAGAACAAGATCATGAAAGAAGTTCGGTGTCATCAGAATTTTCTGTCTTTTGAACCTCTTCATTGTTTGGCTTCCATTTCATTGACTGAGCTGGTATTAGTGGAATTCTCACGTTCTTCAAAGTGTGTGCTTCAACTTTTGTTGGTTTAGGACCAGAATGCCCTGCATGTCAAAGTGCCCTGTGACTGAATGCTCTGTTTCTCTACATCGCTCTCCCTTCTTCTTCACTCTCTGGCTCAGAGACTGTCGTAGCTAGCAATGATTTTGCGTTACTCTTGTCACTGCAGCGTATTGCTGGTCAGAAATTACAAGTTGAAGTTACCATTGTCCACTTTTCAATGTTAAAACAAGAAACCCTGATTAAAGGCCTCTGTTTGCCCTGTGGAGAGTGCTGTCAGAAGTGTCAGGGGAATGTTAGCTTAAGCGGCCTGTCATTATACGCTAATGCAAATCCTTTGTTGTTAGTCTTGGTGTAAGGAAGTACAACATTGGAATTACTTGATATGGTTCTGCTAAGATACTTGACATTGGATGTCTTGTAGCTCCCACTAGTGTTTGAAATTTTAGTCTATTGGCACATACTAGACAGTATTTCCTTTCAAATCAATTATGTAAAATGTCTAATGTATTTTTCTATAATGACGTCCTTGATTCTTATATTAAAGCATCAAATGTGATCAAGTATTTGCACAGTGTACCTAGAGACATGGTGAAATTCCTGTCACCAGTTTTTTTAAGAAAAATATTCAATGAAAATCGTTCACGATGGTTGATGAATGCTTGATCTTGCTTTAGAGATGTTGCATGGTCCAGAAGACTTCCAGGCACAGCCAAGAGTTGGTTATTTTGTATTCAGAATGAATCCTTTATTCTGGTTTGCTGATACTTAAATTCTGGTTTCTTAGGGAGAAATAGAATTTTTCAGCTAAAGGCATTTAGTACGTCTTAATCTGAAATTTTATAATGTGAAGTTTCATGGAAATGATTGGAGTAGAAATAAATTTAGTTGTCGGCCAGATTTTAATTTTTTACTGCCCGAGCATTTTTCACATGTTTATTTACCTGAAGATGAGAGAACACTAACCAATTAGCATATGGTTATATGAAACATAGCAGATATTCCAGTTGGTAAAAAAATTATTTAAAATGTGTTATTTGTCATCGAGGTGCATGATATGTGACTAGCCTTTTAATGGCGTTTAGAAGTGTGCTTCACATAATTTGAAACAAGCTTTCTTATCAGTATGTTTTGCAATTAATTTAATCTTGTTTCTGTTATTTCCACAGTATTTTTCAATTCAGTGAACCTCATTACATTTGCAAGTGCATTAAATTAGAGTCTGGATAGAAGGAGAGAGATGATTATCAGTTAATTTAATTATGTTTCTACAGTTGCCCATTTAATGATATGTCTGCCATTGTTGTTGCAAGCCTTTACTGCAGTAGCACCATGCAGAAAAGGTTCCGATTCCATGTACAGTTTACGTTATCTGATAGCTCCTGACAACTCGTGAAGGCACATGTTCAGTCGTTGCTGAGTCGAATCAGAAGTCATTTACTTGAAGTCAAATTGCTACAGTATGGAATACTTTTCCATATTCGCTACATCATTATTATGTTTTTTGAGTTGCATATGTGGTAATGTTTTTACACAGCTTTACATCATTAATTTAATTAAGAAACAAAACTTGACATTCTTATTGTAACGGAAGAAGCAAGTAAGCCTGCCCTTGCACCGTTCTTTTCTAGACAGTTAAACAGTGTAGCTGAGGAATGTTCTTGCTTTTAAAGAGGAGGAAAAGAGCAAACTAAGCACACCCCGAAATTCACCATTATGCAGTCCTTCATATAAAATGCTCTTTGCTTTTATTAATAAAAGTATATTGTCATTTGGGGAGATGCTAAAACTTGAATTCTAGTGCTCATCTTCTAATATGGTCCCTGTCAATGTTACTGCTTTTGACAGTAATTACTATTTTTGTAGTTTTTTGCAACTCTCCCATTTTTTTCCTTAAGGTCTGAAATTTCAAGATGTACGGCATTTGTACTGGCATCTGGAAGTCCTAAGGATGTAGCTACTGAGACTCTCCAAAGCAATTCTGCATTACATGTGCAGCTACGTACTGAAACATATATCAATTGCATGGCTTATTAAAAGCAGATCTGTTAAGGCAACACTTTTGATTTTTAGACATTTATAGATATCCAGTATTAAGGTGAGAGAAACAGAGATTCAGCTGTGAAGTGCAAAATGTGCAATTCCTGGATTTTTAGTGTTTTAAGATCTGAGTATATTAAAAAGTGATAGCAGAAATAGCCTGTAAACAAGAAAGCAAAAGAAAAACAAAATCAGAATTTTACGAAACTCTGAATACTGTTCTATTCCTGTATTTTGGAAGTTAAAAAAGTTAGATTTACATTTATATTTAAAATTTGAATGTGATAAATCATTCTGTGAACTTCGCTGCCTGCAAAGTAAATAATGCACATATATTGTGTACATTTTTAAGTTGTTTCTTTTTCGGAAAGTACGTGTGACTAGAAAAGGACTCCCATGGTATACTGAAGAAGATCAGCATACTTTAAAACACTGGATGACTTCTGGTCCCATAGCCCCCTTGTTAGCCTTGCGATATGGAGAGACGCTGGGCTGTTTTGTAGTGGAACAGCTACACTGGGCTTTTTCAAGACAAACACCAGGCTAACAACAAGTATTAAAAAAAAGCAAACCACAAATAAGACATTGGTGGGTTGTGAAGGACATCTGAGTCAGCTGGTTTTTTTCACTTGCAAATGGGAATACTGGTCATTTACTTTTAATGCTAATTTTTTTGCATGCATTTTTACGTTTCAGTTCTTCCATGTCAGCTACATGTTCTGGTTTGAGGCAAAGGCCAAAATGTGATGATGTGCTTAGTTAGAGCCTAGGGTAGCCATGGGAAGTACTGTGGGGCCAAGAGGTCTGTCAAGACACCAAGCCGCCACAGACTGTGTTTTGTGCCTGACCTGGCCAGTCCACGTAGCACCAAGTCTGGATTTTCTCAAAGATTAGCTGTTGCTGTAGTTAATGTAGAAAACTACCGTAATATGGAACTGCCTAGTATTGGTATCTTAAGAATACATAACGTGGCAGGAAAATAGCCTAACTTCTATCTGCATACATGTGCAAGAGATTAAATGAGGACCTTAAAATTACTGGTACATTTCTGACATGGTAAAAATTGGCCATTTTGTTTGTAAGTCAGTATTTTAATACTACACGTACAGTTAATGGGAGCAGATCCTTTCAAAAAAAACATGGCAAATTTAGTATATGTTTGAAACTGGGAGCTGTGTGTGGGCGCAGAGTGGGAGAATCAGACTGAAAAAATTCCAGAAAGATTGGATTTATTAATTTGTCATTGCAGAAAACAGTTGTATTCTCAGCTGTTAACTTTAGTAATGAGGAGTGACCTGATAACCCAGGGATTATTACTTACTATGTGAAAATTAAATGTAGTATAATTATTTCATAGCTTGTTTTTTTCGTGAGGAGAAGTTGAAGTCAGAAGACCACCTTCTCTGTTTATCTTACAGGTATCCATTTGGGGTTGGAGGACTAACCACATGTTTATTTTGAGTTGTGACTCATGAATTTGTAATGTTTAACACTTTGGTAACCAATTATTGTTTTCTAAATAAGTACAATATTTACTGTTCTCCACCACTGGAAATTTCTGAATTCTTGAATTTGGAGATCTGCCATTACCCAGGATTTCTGACAGAGTCCCTCAAGCAGAGTCCCTGGAAAAATTCCCATGGGCCAAAAATGTATGTTATGCTCCTTTATACTGGCAAAATCATTGTTTAGAGACTGCAGGGCAGGGATGAATTGAGCCGTTTGTCCAAATACAGGAATAAAGCAGGGATTCGTTACCTAGTTCTGACTGTAATAAATAGTGCCTGATTACAAGAGTCTGCAATAATGCTAAGGGCAGAAGAACAGATATGCCATGACTACGGATAGCAACCTGGGGAATTAAATAGACTTAATTAATAGATCAGTGAAAATCCTGGTTAGCCATTTGATATATTGCAGAATAAAATCTCTCCTTAAATGAGGATAAATCTCTACTTGGTTAATCATAATCCTAAATTACAATAGTTTTGCATTCTCGACTTAACTTTTCTAGAAAATGTTTTGTTTGGGGTTTTTTTTGTTTTTGTTTTTTTTGTTTGTTTTTTTTTTTTTTTTTTTTTTTTTTTT
>Ga0065711_1008575_pt1 | contig 23035 bp, 20 predicted proteins | sample Hoacrofraction12_FD_59098 | JGI IMG/M metagenome (GOLD analysis project Ga0065711, IMG submission 59098) | Hoatzin crop microbial communities from Cojedes, Venezuela - Epithelial fraction 12 v2 (version 2) | ecosystem: Host-associated > Birds > Digestive system > Esophagus > Crop | place...
GGAAAAAAAAAAAAAAAAAAAAGAGAAAGATGAAAGACGAAAGGGAGAAGAGACAGCTCTGCTAATAGCGAGTCAGCCAGAAGTCTCCAAATCCATTTGAAATGCGTAGGGCTTAATTTAACTTAATGGTTTTGTCAAACATTGGCACTCTGTTAAAAGCACAGGAGAGCTGGTAATCCAAATGCCAGTGGCTCTGCCTTTGCTAGTTGCAAGAAGACTGCTGTTCAAGCCCCCAGATGGATCCATCTGGCTTCACACAGGCAGCAAGCATGGCCCTGGCTACTGCAGTCACTCATTAGGGCAGCTCTGTATTTACTTAGCACTGGCAGCAGCCCTGGCTTTGCCCAGAACACAAAAACAAACACAGCCACTGCATTTCTGAGCTTGTACATATCTTAGGGCAGCCCCAGGCTTCTCCTGAAAACACAGCTCTGTCAGGGGAAGAGAGATGTGCAACTTTCCTTTGGGAAGACAAAATTAAATCTCTCACCTACGTGGCCTTTGGAAAGAAGTTAGAAGAAAAAAGAAAAGCAAACTCTTTGCTCACAGGCAGGCAGGCAAAGCCACAAGTTGAGCTGCATGAGCCAGTTCCCCACCCAGCCCTGCCTTCCCTCCTCTCTCTAGCAGTGCTAAGCCAAGGAACCCCAGCAGCCCCTCCGAGATGGGATGGGGCTCAGCTCCAGGACAAATCAGGCAGCACTAGCTCTGCTGCTGTCAAGCCCTATTCTAGGAGAATAAAAAAAAGAAACATCAGCCTGGCATTTGAGACGATCTTCTACCTGCGGACAGGAGACTGAGCCCATCGCTGCACACAGCAGAGACAAGAGAGAGGGTGTTTAACCCTCCTCACCTGTCCTGATGCCCTATTCTGGCAGCAGATGCAGAACTCAGGACGTCTCACATACTGCCTTGTGGTTTTGCCCCCCCTTTGAGGGTCCCAGTGGATGACCTGCAGCAACAGGCACTGTGTGATTCAAGACACCAAGACACAGGCACACCAGGGACAGGGACCAGGCCACTCTCCCCTTTGCCGTGACAACGGTTCAAAAAGGTCAGGCTTGCTTGTAGCTGTCTAGGGAGGAAGCTAATACATTGCTTTTAACCTTGCAACCGTCTGCAGGGCATCAGTCAGCCACAGATCTGTCCTCTGCGCCTACATCCTCCCATGCACCAACACCCACCACAAACTGCTGAGACCTGAGATGTTGGGAGCACGGCTCTGCTCACCTCCCCAGCCCCAAGGGCTCCCAACAGCAGATCCCAGAAACCTCCTCTTCCCCATGGCAGCTCCTCCGTTTCCCAGCACATCCCTCAACCCTCTGTCTGGCTCAGTACAGAGCACCCTCCCTGCCACATACCGCAGGCAGGAGGGTTTGTCCAAAGGGCCAGCACTAAAGGAAGTGCTGCTGCCAACCCCCAGCCTCGGGACAGCCTCAGAGCAGAAGGCTACAGAGGGAAACAAGCCCTAAACCCCAGGGCCATGGGCACATTCCCCCCCCCTCCACACAGTGCAGGTGGGGAAGGGGGTCCAGGAAAACTCAGGGGGGGCCGCGGAGGCTTTTGAGCCTCTGCATCCTCTTAAACATCCCCCTCCATCCCAGGACCTGGATTCCTGTTTGATTTAAGACGCAAATGGGATCGAGTTTAAAGGTCTCAGCCTGGCCCTTGACTCCTTGGTGGGAGTCTGTCCACATCACAAAACCACCAGACAATTCAGCCTGACTGACAGCCTTTCAGGCAGAGGGGCCCGGGGCTGGAGGGAGGGGAGGGGGCCGTGGGTCAGGGCTAAGGGGGGGCGGCCGGAGTCGTGCATGGGGCTGGGAGAGCAGGGGATGGCTGTGAGGTGGGGTCGATGCCCAAGGTTTGTGCTTCCATGGAAAAAATGTTTATGGGAAAGGATGAGAGAGGCTCCAGCATACTCGAGGGATGCAGTTCCATTTAACACAGGCAACAGCCAAACTGCAGACAGCACATGCAAGGGGAAAGACAGAATTGGTTTAATGCACCTTTTCCCTAGGTAAGCGGATAGCAGTGTACACCAGAGAAAGCAGGGAGGTGAGGACAAGGCAGACCGGGGACCCCAGACTCAGAGAGAGGAGTTGGGTCAGTGACAGGCAAGAGCCAGGAGGGATCAGGGATGGGAAAGCAGGCAAGCAAAACCAGTGCTCAATGACCCTGGGCTCAGCCACTGAGGCTGCAGTGAAGGCTGAGATGGCAGCGTGGAAGCACACACGGGCACACGCCCTGTGCCCAGCAAAACCCAGCCCAGTGAAGGGACATCGCCAAGTTTCCCCTGCAGCAACAGGCATCATCCTCAGAACAGCCAGCAGAAGAGATGCAGTGCTTCCTCATGTCCTCCATTCTCTTCCTGCTCAGACCCCAGCTTAGGAGAGCGGGGCACAAGCCATGGCTCCCTCCAGCATGGCTTTTGCCCCTGCACCAGGGCTGACACCAACACCCTCCATGGGTCTGCAGAGCCCAGCCTTCAGCTCTATGTGGCCAGCCCCCTTCCAAACCCATTTAGACTGCGAATTCTGGGAGAAGGTTCCCTTAAAAGTACTCTCACCTTGCAGTCTGGGTCAAACATGTTTACCAGCCCCTTGCTCAAGAGGACACAATACACCTCTGCACTAAGCTGAGAACCATCACTTGGGGAGACCAGGCAAGGGAATGTAAGAAGACTACAGATACTTGTCACACTATCTTATTTATCCCCTCTTCTGCACACAGGAAACCCCTTCTCCTACCTTTTTTTCGCCCCCTCCTTCAAATAAAAGGGAAAAATTTTAAGCTGGTGCTTTAAAGCACAGCAACCGCCAGCCCATCTCCATGGCTTGCCAAGAGAGCAATTCATCCTCTGCCTCTATTCTGCAGTAGGTAAAGCCCCCCCCCTCGCTTTTGTTCATCTCCCCGCTCTTTTGTCTGGCCCTGAAAGCGTTGATCACTCCTGCATGAGGAATGTGAAACTGATGTGATGTGATAGGAACAATGCTCCAGCCCGGCTCCTCACAGCCACATCAAAGTCTCCATTTGCATGGCTTCCCCTCGCCTGCCTGTCCCCCTCTGCCCCCGGCCGCGCTCTGGCTGCTTCAGCGCCTTCATTGTCCTCACTTCGAGAAGCAGCCTTGGCCTCCTGCTAAAAGGCACTCGATGGCCTCCCCATGCCTGTTACCGCCTCTGCTTGTCCATGGGAGACGGCACCCTTGGGCAGCATCTGGCTGGCAGGAGAGGCGGCATCTGCAGGTGGCACTGACAGAGGCTTGGATGCACCAAGAAAATGTCTCTGCTAATCCCACTGCTGCCTGGTACTTGCTTCCAGACGGATGCTTCTCCTCGTGGCACTGCCAGGCTGGGGTGGGGGATCTCAACAGAGGGATGGAGAGGTGAGGAAGAGCCGATAAATCAGGAGGTGTCGGGCAGCAGGGCCCCAGCCCTGCTAGAGGAGAACAGGGAAGCATGTGGATGACATTAACATAAAAATTAGGACATTTCTTCCGCCAGCAAAGGGCACAGAGGGAGTCCACACTGAAAATGCCCTGCTCTTGCGGCGTATGGTGGAGGCAGATCCCTGCCTGTCCTTCTGGTCCAGGAGCAGAGACCAGGAGCCAGACGCACAGGGAGGACCCAGCAGTCAGGTACCACCACACCTGTAGCACCACCAGCCTGCGTAGCACCCTCGGGTGCTGGCAGCAGCATGGTGCTCAGCAGATGTGGTAAAAACCACCAGCACAACTGGATAAACACAGCTCTGGGTCCAGGCAGCCTTCTGCCGGGCTGCTGAGCCCAGGCACGCTGCCACCAGATAAAAATCCTGCTGCTACCCTGTAACGAGCAGCCACAACGCGATGCTAAGAGATGCCCTTCCCAGAGCATGCTTCACAAGGTGTCCAGCTTCTCCAGACCTCATCAGGTCACAGGCTTTAACCCAGGGCCAGCAAAGGAGGCCACCGAGAGAAAACAAACCCTTCAGCAAGACAGAGAGCCTCTCCCCAGTCCCAGAGCAGCTGGGGCTCCATGGCAAGTCTGTACCAACATGACAGCAGCTGGAAAGCGATAGCTCTCCAGCTCCCCAAGGCATCGTCTGCCTCCAGGTCCCCTGGGAGCCCCAGGCAAGCAACCTCCGTTTCTATTCAGGGGACAGCCAGGTGCCTGCTGCCAGGCAGGGGGGTGCTGACAGCACCTAGGCAGGGAAAGGGAAAGCCAGGCACCCCCCCATGCCACCTGGGGTGCAAGGGGGAGGCTGGCACAGGACAAGACCAGAGGAAAAAAGTAGTGGGACCACACAGAATTGCATGGCACCAAGCCACACTGGAAACAGGAGAGCCGCTGATCCCTTCGCAAAATTGAGTTTGGTGGAAAAGACAATACGCTGAGTTTACCCTTGCCACTGAGACCAGTGTAAGTGATTCCCTTCCATCCTTATCCTGAAGTATGGGACTTCCCCTTAACCTTAACACCAACCATGCTGCTGAGCCGATCTGTTGCTAACCTACACACAGATGCAGCCAGCATCTGTCTACAGAAAAAAGACACTTCTAGGTCCAGCCATTTCCAACACGGCAAGCAAGATCGGGGCAAATCAAGGCTTTGAGTCCAAGCACATCGCCAAGTTGCACCTCATACAGCAGATCAGTGATCCAGAGGGACTCCAGGTGTTTTGACTTCAAATGCATAGAAAATGCAAACCAACTGCCCAAGAGCCATTTCTGGATTATCAGCCCACAGATCAAAATACTCTACCGGTTACCGGGTAGAAGGTACGGCTCTAATGTTAAACAGGCACTTCTTCAGCACCCCCCAGGCCACCTGTACCCAAACTGCCTCCCAAGTCTTGAGAGGCCCTGCCTCTTTCTTCAATTTTCACTTGGTTACTGCAGCCCCCCTATTCAAGCCCCTCTGCTCTTCATTTCTAGCTGGAGTTCAGCAGCCTGCCAAGGGATGCAGCACTGGCAACCGATTTATACTGATGGAGAATACAACTTCTCTTTAGGAAAGTAAATAGAGCTACTACCAAAAGGCAGAGCACTTTTTTTTCCATTAATGAGCATGTTTCTGCCTCGGTGCTTACAGAGGAGGCAGGACAGTCAATGTGGAAGATCCAAGCCCACCTTCCTAACACTTTGGGTCAGGTTTGCAACACAAAAGCACTCTGCTGTGCACTAGACATGGCCAATGTCAATTCTGGTTAGGAAAGAAGAATCTCTGCTAGAGGAACATGTTGGGGTGTGATTAAGGAGGACATTTCATTCTGGCATTTGGATTTTTCCCTGCCTAGCTGGTTTACCTTAGGATAACACCAGAGAGGCTGTTTTGCTGCAGCTGTGCTCACGTACTAAGCAGAGCCCCCAACAGCTCTGAAGCTCCTTCACCGGGTTGTAGGGAGCACAGTGCACTCAACTGTGTTGCCCACCACTCTCCTGGGCTCCCATCTGGTCACCTCCCCAGAGGCCAAATCTCAGAGCCCCACTCTGTGTCCCCAGGAGGAAAAGAAGTCCCCCTAGCCCAGGAGGGAAGGCAGCACCAGTCCTTTTTGGTAGCTATAATGGTGCAACAAGTGGTTTTGCTCAGAGAGACAAAAGCCTTCAGGACACCAGGACAAGAGCCTTGCTCTTGCATTAGTGGCAGCAAGCCTTTGCTGAGGAGGTAACAGATGAGAGGACACTAGCACACCTCTCCAGCACTTCATCTCCCCAGCCCTCCACCCAGCTGTCAGCAATGCAGTGTAGGTCCCATGTCAGTGCTTCAGCAAGAGCAGGGAGCAAATGCTGAGTGCCAGCAGGGGATGAAACGCTGCTATCCCCACACAGTGTTCACCAGGGAGTTTAAATCCACCCCCTAAAAGGTGCTGAAACACTGGAGAAACTTGCCCAAGCTGGGCTGGGTACCACTCCTCCCCTGCAGATCAGGCACCAGGAGACATCCATCCTCTCCCTTGCTCTACTCACTGGCTCCCAGCCACATCCAGCACCTGGTGCCGAGCACATGAGATACTGCCTCTTAGCAAACCACATCCAGAGCAAGACCCTCAGCTTGCCTTAGGCCTAACCCAGCATCACAGCCTGCTGAACCTCAGTGGTATCACTTGAGCTGACCCCAGGCAGGCACTCCTAACCCTTCCAGCGTGCATACAGAGCTAAAAGGCAGCAAGGCAGCTAAACAGAGTGGCCCTGCTTGCTGCATAAGATTGCCATTGGAGGCATACCATCGGTGAACAGGACCTTGAATACAGCTAGACAGATGTTGCTTCAGTGCTTGCTAATTCGCTGTCCCTAATTCATTCCTGGTTTCTGCAAGATACAGTCAATTCTTGACCAACCACCACACATGCATGTTTCTTTGCTTTCTATTCGGCCAGCAAAATCCATTTACCGTGCCTGTCTCATCCGGTTTCTGTCAAGCCTGCTGAATTCTCCTTCAGTGAAATAAGCAAGTTTACTGTAACACCCTCTTTTGTAAGAGCACGGCTAAAATGACAGTCTTTCTGGTGCCTGACTATTTCCCTTCACAGCAGGAGCTAAACACTGCTTGTTTTCAATTGTGAACTGTTCCGACTTCTTGAAATGCATGAAAGTACCAAGGGGGTCAATTTAACTGGGAAAGAGGTTTCTAAAAGAGAATATTTATTTACCTTGCAGTTTGCTGTAGAGAAGTTTAGGCTAGTAATTTACTAGCCAAGGATGCAGGGGTCTCTGGGTGAACACAAGAGCAAAGAGACACAGCTCAACACCTGCCTTGTCCAGCACTGGCCATGTGGAGCCAGAGAACAAATTGTTGGTTGAAGGTTCCAGGTTGCAAAGCTCTGCCCTGCTTGGTGGGTCTGGGGGAGGCAGGGCAAAAGATGCCCCATTTGCACAGTCCAAATTTTTTGGCTTTCGCTGATAGAGCCACATGCCACCTTCGGTCCTTGCAGAACATGGTCCCAGTCCTCTGCAGCACGTCATTTCCACCACAATGCACCTCCTAACGGATTCACAGACTGAGTTTGGGGCGGGACAGAGTGAACAGAAAACCCATATCTGTTCCTCCCACACCCTCTACTCCTTCCTTATTGCTTTTCTGGTGACACAGATCTATGGCAAAGCAGCGACAACGTTACTGGCCCTGTGCTATACGCTGCCAAATAAGTAGTATGAGAGTCAGAGTGACCTTTTTATTCAAAAACAGCTGGAGAACCAGACAAGTTGCCATCCACCAGCATCTGGAAGACCCACACTAACTTCTGCCCAGAAGTAGCCACCAGCAATCCCAGAGCAGAGGAAGAGTCCCCAGGGATGCACAGCAAAGAACGAGACCACCAGAGAGCTCTCCTCCCATCCCCACTCCTGCCTGAGCAGGACAACTGCACATCTGGAGCCAAGCAGCTGATGGGAACCCAGCATGGGGCACATCGAGCTCTGCACAGGGAAACCTGGCCTCTGTACTCCATTTGCAAAACCCTTGAAGCCTGATGCTTTCAGCACAGGAAACGTCCAAAGTCCTTACATTTTAGGGCTGAATTCCACCCCCCCCCCGCAGTAGCCTGCAGTTTTCATTTCTCATCCTCTCAGGTTATAGTTTCCTTGCACTCTTTTCACATCCTTGCTATTTTTTTGGCGGCTCCTTAAGTTTCATTCTCTTTTCCAAGTTACAGGAGCTGAATTTAAGACTTCTGCTACTCCTTCCCTGCTCATTAGCAGACATAAATTAAAAGCAGAATTAAAGGGATTATTTGCAATACCACTTGAGACACCTTCAAGCCTCTTGCTGTTTTGCCACGTACTATGAATGCTGACCTACCAAGGGATTTTAGGTCCAGACCTTGACAAGTGTTTATCTACATCCTGTTAGGTAGGTTTGGGGGAAGAGCTCCCATCCTTCTCAGAAGCAAGATAATCTTGAGGCTTTGCTGGAAGCTTTCAGTTCCTGCAACAAGTTTGTTGCAAAAGAATTTCCACCTGCTAAGATCTTTTGACACTGAACAGCAGATAGTGATCCATTTGCAGAAAAAAAGTGCAACAAATGATTATTTGTGGTTTTTTTCCACTTTTCACGGAATTCGGGTAGGATGTTACCAGACCTGCACAGGAAACTGAGCTACTGCCTGCAGGCCCCTGGTAAGCTATGGCCTCCCACGGAGACCACAGCTACTGTGAGCCAAGGAAAAACACTGCACACCAGGCTGCTGCCAGGACCAACAGCATCCTGTTGACTTCTACATTGCCAGGAACCAAACAACTGAGGACGTGCAAACTTTTATTGCTATGCTCTGCTGCACCTATCCCATCCCCTCTGTGATCCTGTGTGTCAAGGAAGAGGCTGAGAGTGATGCTGGTTGCTTCAGACTCAGAACCTCACATGCGGACATTAGCACCCAGAAGCTCAGGGAGATCGTCTGAGCGCAATCAAAGCTATTTCTGACATCTCACGTGACGCTCACAGGTACAAACCCTGCTGTCACCATTTGGTTGGGACAAACCAGTGGACACAGGGCTTGCAGAGCCCTGCCTGTCCCACGTCACTGTTCACATCCCGAGAGTTGCGCACGGACCCAGGCCAGATGCGAAACTGAGCTCAAGTGTCCCAGGAAGAAAGGGCTTGGGACAGAGCACCCAACCATCTGTGGGAGAAGAACAGCAAAAAGGACTGAGCATGTGTCACAAGATATTCTACCCCAGCTGGTCACCGGAAAAGAGCTGGGAGCAATGAGGACAGAGCACAAAGCCAACAGCTCAACAACTGTCAGCTCAAAGCGCCAAGGCACGGCAAGAGCACACAGGCCATCACCACTACGTAAGACACCACATGTTTTGATCTCTCCCCAGAGAGAGAACCTCTTCCAGCCCAGACTGTTTGTGTATTCAGCTAATTTTGTTGCCTGACTTTCCACCTACTTGCTCAGCGGAAAACCGATCCTCCCAAGTAATCATCACTATTTCATCCCTACCCTCAGACACAAGGCCACAGCATAAGCAAATCCCTGCTCTGCTGCATCAGCTGCAAAACCAGTGTCACAAGGGCAACTGGCTCCCCTTGCCGTGTCCCCTCCGCTGAAGCTCCTCTCCCAGTCTGAGCACCGTGTATGCCACCACAGCCAGAAACTGCAACCCACTTGTTGGTCTACATGAGCCTCATATATCCTAAAATGCAGTTCCAAATCTCCTCCGTGGCTTCTACACACAAGTCAGGCTGTTCAAGGGCAGTGGTATAACTACGGGGAAAAAATACCCTGCATACTGCAGGGAGCATCCTGAACAGCATGAGCTCAGTATTAGCTCTTGCTAGAGCACAGCGAGACTATTCCTGGCTGCTGCCTCCAGTGCTGGTGCCCGCACTCGCAAAAAAACAAAAAAAAACAACAACAACAAAAAAAAAAGGTTGTGGAAGTGGAACAGCTTCCAAGAAGAATTAGGAGAATGAGTCGGGAACTGCAAAACCTGCTGTGCAGCCACAGGCTTGAGTGCTCAATTGGTTCGACTAAGCCAAGAGACAGTCAGGAGAAGACTTAATTGCCCTCTGCAATATTATGAGTGCAGAGAGAAGATATCTGCTGGCAGTGGGACACCCCCCACCCCCCTCCCATCTGGGGCTGCTCAGATCCCACACAGTGAAGGCAAAGGAGACAATTCAGCTTGTGGGTCACTGTCAGAGGGCAAACAAACTAGCCTGGGGTGGGAAGTATTATGCTCAGGTCTCGGCTCCAATGGCAAACCATTCCACCCTTAAGCATCAAGCTGTGACAGAGGAGAGCAGATGAGCAGTGGAGACGCCCTGGTACCCCTTCCTCCAGACCAGACACAAGGATGAACAGAAGAGAAGCCATGTAGCAACACCAAGGGCATCTACTGACAGCCCACCCCGACATGTCTCTCTGCATCTTCCTTTAGCTCTCCATTTCACATGCAAGACTCTCCAAAGGAGACAGCCCGTGTTCTCACTAAAGACAGCCAGGCCAATGGTCATTTGGAAAAGCAAAAGCAGATTACGTTGTTTTTAAAATGCCAGTCAGCTATCCTCACTGGATCAGGAAGAGGATCAGTTAGGACAGACCAGCAGCCTTAAAAGGTCAGAACAGGCATCCCATGTGCTTCTCCAACACTTTGAATTCTCACTGTCCTTTCATTCCTGCTTCCATACTGAAACCATTTTCACCAGGGAAGCTTTGCATCAAACACTGCTCTAAAACCCAGCTGCAACACTGAAAGCTGCTCTCCGCTCCTCCCTCCAATTACAGTGTTCCCTTCACCTTTAAGGCAAGGCTGCCCAGGATGCCAGCTTGAGCTGAGTAATAAACGGCGCAGGCCAGCCACTGCCAGTCTGGGGCTGTAATCCCATTGCAGAGCTGCATCCTGGAGAGTCAAATTGCAAGCCGAGAGAGCGGAGACATCACACCTCTTCCCGCAGGGACAGCATCTACCTACTGGGAGCCCATCTTGTCCCTCAGGCTGGTACCCACCCTGCACTGGCAACAGCCCTGGCACCAAGCTCCCTCTTTTTTTTTTTTTAAAAAAAAAAAAAGTAAAAAAAAGNAAAGGGGGACAAGTTATTTACATTCAAATCACTAATTCCCCTAATGCCCTGAAGAGCATTTACTGAGGTTAGCTAAGCATTTGAGATGCTTGCAGAGTACCCTCAAGCTTTCCTTAATAGCAATTTCTGTAAAGTCGTCTTTTGTTCCCAGTCTCCTCCACACCTCTTTGGGCTTTTTTAATCTTGCTAAAGACACATATAAAGAGATGGTGAGGATCTCAGTCATTTGTAAAAGGAAAAGAAATTGGTGAGAAACCAATTCTATTTAATAGACCTATTGTCTCCCTTGTATTTTCTTCTCCCTGGCAGTACTGTGAAAAAGCCTTTCTCCCTCCTTCAATCGCCAGCTGGAAGGGCTGAGATCATACAGTTCAGACACCTCCACATCATAACTTAAAGATTTATCCTGTTGTATTCAAAAGGGTCCACCCCTTCACACTCCTCTCTGGCATCCAACAGGCTTCCTTGCATACATGACAAGTTTTTAAGGGCTTGACCACACTTACCTGTCCCCCCAGAAATCCATATAGAGCACCATTGTATTCTCCTCCATCTTACACCCCTCACTGTTGCATTTTGCTTCCTGAATTTCTTCCTTTCCTGGTTCTTTCCCCGATGCAATCATCCAGGGCCACTTCACATCTCCCATAACCTGTCATTTGGAAGTCTTTCTACTTTCTACTTCAGTTTCCCCAGGTACTGAATCATTGACCTAAAAATGCAACTGTGCAAGGTATTCTGGGGATACAAAACTGCCGACAACCTCCCAGCAAGAATCCTGCCTCAGGGATTTCTTACCCCATGAGAGTCCTTCACTGCTTCATCACGGCCTTCCCATCACCTTCTCCTGAGGGCAACTAGAACCAGCAAAAAATCTTTTTGCTCTCCAGACCTGTCCATACTTGCGATGCCATCAGTCAACAGCAGCCTCCCAGGCTCGCTGCATCAGCCAGTGCAGTGCCAAGCCATCTCGTCCCTACCATCCATCCATTCACGCTCCTGCCTCTGAGGCATGCCCAGCAAAAGGCCCTGCCTGGAAAGATTTACAGCCTACGCAGACACAGCAGGGGGGAGGGGGCAGGTAACATCATCAAAAAGAAAAAAAACCTCCACCCAACTGGTCCAGAAAGAGGAAGACAACTAGCTGCAGGCCACAGAGCTGTAGACCATGCCGCAGGCACCTTATCTCTCACTGTCCGATGCATTAATTTGCAACCATTTCTGCAGGACTGGTGGAGGTTGGAGCGACCCAGTTCAAATATCTTTGCACAAGCATGGCTTTCAGGCATCAGTGCAAAGAAATGTCAGTGTGAGAAGGGAGGGAGGGAATCGGACTTGAAGCACCAGCCAAGAAAAGGCTTTTTCAGTTTTGCATGAACTCTACCCAGCCTTCACCTTCAAGGGCACTTCCTCCCCCTGCCACAAGTAACAAGCACAGATAATTGAAGGAAAACATCATTTCCCAGAGCACTTCTGATCCGTATTATCCATGCTTATTACAAGCTGTGAGGCTCGTTCTGGTCTCCACCAGCTCTAAGCAAACAGGAAAGACTGCAGCACAGGGACAAGGGGCAGAAGAGCTGCCAATAATGCTACAAACCAAACTGAGCCACTTAATTGCTCTTGAAGGACCTGTAGCCAGGGACACACATGGGCTTGTACTCAGGTCAGGACATCAAAGGCCCAGGGTCATCTGCACAGCCTAAGTTTCTTCCTAGAGCTTACAGCCAAGCACGGATTGAACTGGGCAATGCTGGAGCACCAGAGGCAGAGTTCAATTCCAATCTGCCTGTTGACTCGCATGAGTTTTGTGCTGCCATCCTCCAGACTGCCTCCTCTCCTTGGCAACAGCACCCTATTGGTCAGTCTGAGAAAAAGAAGAGTTGGAAAAGTATTTTTTTTAAGCTTTGAGGTCTTTTTTGCCATTGCATGAGCACAAGCAAGCTCTTCTCTGCTGCTAAGCGTTGGCTGCTTCCACTCTGCTACTATGGCTGATTGGAGCCTCCCAGGAGGTAACTGGATACGCATGTGGTCCCCAGGCCACTCACCGTCCCAACCCTGGTGTCTCACAGCTGCTCCTCACCTAGAGGATCTTCAAAAAGATGTTCAGGGACCACATTTCACCAGCTGACTGCAGAAAGTCTCTATGCTTCACAGTGCTGAAAGTTGAGTAGAGAAGGCAGCATTAACAGACATTGAGGAAAAAAAGCAGCTAAGCAGGAAGACTTCAAAGGAAAACTTTATTTTGGCAGCATATTCTAGGTCCCTTTTCCCAGAAAAGTCCTGAAGAGAAGACCCAGAAGAGATGCTACACATAGCCCATGTGATAAAAAACAGACAGCATGTATATATAGCTTTAGCCTCAAACAGGGAAGCAGCAGAGGTCTGGTCAGTCTGGACACAGGGTAAGCTGCATCGGGGACTATCCTCCAGCAGCACTGTTTTCATCTGCCGGATGGTGGCACGCACAGTTCTGGAACCACCACCCACCTCCAAGGCAGCTCCTGCAGCCACTGTGCCAAATGCTGAGCATTTGGGACAGGTGGGGAAAGAGCAATGGGAAGCAGCAGTGACACGCTACAGCAATACACAACTTTCCTTTCAAACAGCTTCACTGCATGCTGAACCTGGCTCCTGCTTGCTTAATATTCACCCTTATGCAGAAATCATGTCCCACTCACCCAAGCCTCAGCTCCCTCCCCTCTTCAGCCCTTCTTCCCCCACCCCACCTCCACTCCCATCAGGGTCAGGAAACTCTCTGGTTCAGCATCTTCCAAGTGTGATTTATACCATCTCCAGCCTGGTAAACTATAAGCATAACTGGAGAGCATCCAGGACTGCAGGAAGCAGGTCTGCCCTGGCAAAGACAAGAGACAGAGGAAGAAACTGGATGGGAACTAGATGGGCTCTTCCTTCACCTGGTGCCCCCACCCCTCTTCTGCAAGCCTTGTGATTTATCTCTCTCTGGACCATCTCCACAGGAACCTGGTCCATTACGGAAATTAAAATGAGCTATTGCCAGCAGCTGGCAAGATCAAACCCTCAGCACGCCTGCCCCCTCCAAGCAGAGATGGCAGACACCACAGGGCTCGCAGCCAAGTGCATGGGAGCAAGTGCCAAGAGAAGCTCCTGCAATGCACCCTGATGGGTCATCAGCTTTGGAATCTGCTGGCCAGTGGCACAGCTCAGAGGGCAAATGGGATATCAGTCTGAAGGTGGACCCTGGCACAGCCTGGCTTCCAGGAGTGGCTGAGGGCAAGCATGGACCCCCTGTGCCATTGCATGCAACCTTCAGCATGAGCACATCCAAGGTGTTAGAGAGACTTCTGAATGCTTTAACACCAAGGGACTGAGTTTGGGGCGAAGGGCAGAAAACAGCACTTTCCCTTCTCTTCACAGCTTCCTCTACTAGAGAAATATCCCTAGTATAAAGATGCCTGAATCAGGGAAGGATTCATCTCCCAGGTTGAATAAACATCACAGAAGGCTGGTGGTTGCAGGTACACTAGAAGATATCATCCACCAAGAGATCCTTCCCTGAAATAAAGGCTTCAGCTTCACACACACAGAGCGAGCCACAGGCAGCCCAGAAGAGGCAGCTTGACGTTTCATTGACCTTAAACACAACAAGGTCATCATCATCCCTCAGGAAAATCTTTTTCCCCGGCATGTATTTCCAATCGGTAACATAAGACCATTCAATCCTGAAAAGGTTTGTGCTCCAAGCTGGTGACAGCTCGGGAGAAAGCACAGAAATAAATACATGTGGAAGCATATCAGAAGGACTCAAAGTTAGCAAGGCAGGGACAAACTTCTCCCAGGCATGATGAGCTCAGTCAGGCATTACTGACTGAGACAAGAAGAGAGAAATGCAACCCATGCTAGGAGGGGATGGTTTCCAGGTGCTGCTCTCCCTTCCTAGACCCTTGCAGCAGCGTGGAGCTCCCCAGACCAGCACTTCTCATCCCAAGACATTGAAGGCAGCACAGAACAGCCCAAGCGCAGCTGTGAAGGCAAAACCTCACAACCACGCAGTAGCACTTGTGCACACCAGCAGCTATTGGAGAGAGCACGTTTGTAAGCAGAGAAATGTTGCAACACTTCACAAAACAGCCCACGGATGTTTGTTGAAAGAGGCGAGGTGGCCCTTAAAAGTCAAGGAATGCTGTCCTGAAGGCTCAGATCCTCACAGTGAAAGCAAGACCAGGAAAGAACGAAGCCTCTTCGCCAAAGTGGCCTTCAGACTTCCACTGCTTCTCTGATGCGGCACAGACACAGGTGACCTACACACACTCTGGCTTTAACAACAGGACAAGGTGTCCTTATGCATCTGAGCACCAAAACAGGAACTTGTTCCACCTGAGGTTCTGATAGACTAAGCTCTTGTACCGCCATAGGCCAGATGACAACCAACCAGAAAAAAAAAAAAAAAATATCAGGCAATAGTTTTTTTAATTCATTTCCTGCAAACGGACTTTTTGCCAGTACTTTCCATCACTTAAGACAAAAAAGTTAAAGTTACCATCTGGACAGTCACAGTGCTGCCTTGCTGACAATCAGTCTAATCCATCTGATTAGAAGAGGATTTGGAAACAAACAGTAGGGGAGATTTCCTTCCTTCCTTCCTTCCTTCCTTCCTTCCTTCCGCAGCGTTTCAAAGAAACCTGCTTCATGCTCTGCCACAAGGTAACCTTTTGCCAGGTTGCCCTCAGCCCAACCTGGGCATAACAGGGCACCAAGAACTGCGTCTAGGGCCAGAGATCTAATCCTTAAATGTCTCTGAAACAGTCCTGTTAAAGGGATCACAGATCCTCTGCCCACACCACAGCAACATCCTCCTGCAAATCACCTGGGAGAGCCCAGGGTGACACTGGCCCTGGCTGGATTTGAGCCCTGACCTCCCAGTCCCCCTCCTGACCTCCCCTACTCTGCATTGCCACAATGCTCTTGCTCCTGGGCATGGGGAACCTGCCAGCACTGCTGATCAGCTGCATGATCTGTTTAAGAGGAGCAGAGCGAGGCACATGAAACAGATCCTTTGCAGTCTGTGTCGTTCCTTTCCTGTTCTCCCAGGCAAGGCAGCAGGTAGCACGAGGTGAGCTTAGCCATGCCTGTGCCCCAGGGAAGAGTGCTTGGGCCAGCAGATTCAGGGAGGAGGGCACAGTCGGGCTGCTGACAGCCCACGCTCTTCATCCTCCACCAGCAGGAACGACTGGGCAGCCCCACACAAGCTCCTCAGTTACTCTGGATCAGCAACAAGTGACATTTCACCCTCATCTTCCCATTCTTGCCAGTCTCCTAACAATCCACTCCCTAAATAGCTCTGAGCATTTCAAAGAACAGTACAAGAAACAGGAGAAAATTTAGGTTTTTATCCTCCTCCCTTGCCCACCTGTACAGCATCTCTTGGTCAGAGGCTGCAGGTCATGCAGCCTCCTTCAGTTCAAGGCAAACAGAGTGCTGTGATTTTTAAGTGACCATTCATGACCCAGAGTTGCAGGGTGGAGGGAGTAGATGCGGACCTGCATCTTAAGTAGATTAGATTTTGTATTACACTTGCATGGAGAAAGCAGAGAAATCCCCCAAGCACTTCACAGCCAGCTGTAATAGCAATGTGCGAGACTTAATAGCATGCAGGGAACATGATTTTCACCGGCTGCAGTCTGGCTGCTCAGACCCTGCCTCACCCGGGGGAGCATGAGCCAGCAGGTACTTGCTTTTTTCTAAGGAAAAAGCTACAACCACTCAGCTTTTGGTTAACCAGACATGTAGGCAAACTGCTACCAGGGCTGCAACCCACCACATCTGCAGGCTAGACCTGGGTGAGGGTTATCCTAACCCAAAAGCACTGAGCAAGTCTGCCATGACCTGCACAGGTAGCAAGAGGCTGCAAACAGCTTTCTGCCTGCAGCTCAGTAGTACAGGCCTTAGAGCAGCTGGGTAGCAAGACCCCAAAATGCTCCCATCTGCCTGAGAACCACTCCCAGCAAACAACAACAGGCACATGGTGAAGCTGGGAGCTCCCAGCATCTTTCCTGCTGCATTTCCTCAAGGCAGCTCATCCCTGCTCTGCAAACATCCTCACACATCCCTGCTTGGGCCAAGAGCCATGCTCTGCAGCTCAAGGGCAAGCAGAAGGTAGAAAGCCACAGTTGGAGTAGGACCAGAGCAGGATGCTCGCAAATCAGGCTACAAATGCCACACGGGCCATGCTGCTCCAACTGGCAAGCCCCTTGACATGCACAAGTAGCCTCATTGTCTCCCAGGGACCCGTGCGCTGCGTTCAGTTTACAGCTTATGTGACAGGAATGATAGTCACCACCAGGACAGCTTGCAGGAAGTTAAGGGTATGACAGATCCCCTTGGTGTGTCATGTTAACACATGAAGGCAGTAATGAACACCCCATCACCAATGGATTAAGACTAGATGATCAATCTAGTGATCATAGCCTCCCTCCAGCCCCAGCACAAATTTCTGCAATGCAGAGGTCACCCCAATACTTCTTCCTGGTGATCAAAAGGGCACTGCCAAAGGTTCACCAGAATGGGTGCTGCCGTTTTTGCGGCTTTTGTTTTAATTTAGAGTTGTATAGAGAAATTTATGAGGTATTTTTCAGGCTGAGATGTTGACATTTTATTTTCCCAGTATGAGAGCCCTCAGCGCTTTATTGCCAAAACATAACTGAACAAAGCTCCGAGAAAGAGCCGGGAAAAATCTCAGTGAGATGTGGCTGAGATGTGCCTCATGGCTGCAGCACAACTGCCTGGCACATGCACATGAGACCACAGAAGCAACCTACACTCGGCTGCAGCCACTGCCTTCCTGCAGAAACAAGCTGATCTTTCAGCCATCACACAGCAGCACTGGAGATGTGCAACCAGTTGTCTGTGGCACAGCATGAAACACCTGCCTGGAGACACCTGATGAGGCATGGCCGGGCAGAGAAGGGATGAAGTGTGAGGCTGGGGTGCACAGCATCATGCAAGATGCCTCATAACACAGAGTCTTGCTGGAGGATACCTTGCAGCTGCAGGACTGGAGATACACAAGCACAGGCTTTGCACTGCTGAAGTGCGAGGCATGAGTGTCACACTCAGCCCTTGAGAGAACCCAAGTCCCCACAGCAGGAGGCAGAAAAAGCCAGTGGGCAGCAGGTCCCTAATTCACAAATGGCCAGCTCTTCACAAAAGGTATAGCAAGCAGTGAGATTAGTGACAGGAGGATGCTGCGGGTGGTCAAGACTTGCTTTCTTGAATCTGTGCAGTTGGACAAATTCACAGCAGAGAAAAAATAAATCTCTTTACTTCTGGCTGAAGACATTTGAGCCACAGGCTGTCAAAGGCTGGAGCTACACCAGTGCACCCCCACCCTGTTCTTGTGCCTTTCCTTGCGTGTCCACTTCTGTCCACTGTCAGGGACAGGACCCCAGGACATTTGGCTGTACTGATCAAGTCAGGGAATAAGCCAGCCTGAAGCATGCAGCAGGAAAGCACTGGGGCAGATATTTGATACACATTTGCAAGGGCTTTTGACAGGAGCAAAGAAAGAACATTTTAAGCATTCCTTTCAGCCAGCACACATCTCGGCCCACAAGACCCCTCCTGGGGTGAGGCACAAGAACAATCTTGCTTTCAGATCAAGGGATCCTTTGTCACCCTGCTGCAAGCCATTTGACCTTCAGAGTCAGAAGCAAGCTCATATCGAAAACGGTCTGATGGGCCTGGGTCGGGAGCAAGCCCAGGCACTCAAGAAGGACTGCAGCCCGGCTGCCAACCCCAACGTCTCAGCAGGGAGATCAACAGACCCTAAGCCTGAGAGCTCAGCTCTGGAAACGCTTGTTTCGGCTCAGCACATTTCCTCCAGCAGCCAGACACAGAAGGTCACCCAGGCCAGCATTTCCATTTACAAGAATATCCTTGCCAAGAAGGAACAGACCCAGGCCAGGCTGTGCCAGGCTGTCCAGAGAAGGCCTAAGCCTTTGAAATAGAAGCTAGCCTTCATTTCAGCATCTTCACATTTCTTCAAAGTGCAGCAATTCCAGACCCCTCTGCTTTGAGGATAGAGCCTACAAGAACCTCTTCGTTCATTTACAGCTCTCCCTCCAACTGCCCCACCTTGAAAATGTGGAGCCCTCTTCCTCACACCTAATTGCAAAGGTATTAGTACAGAGTATAGCACTTTTGAATGACACACCAAGGAGACAGCTGACCTGCACGCAGGGCAAGAGCCAGCACAGCTTCTGCCCCAAAACTCACCAATGCGCAGCCTTTTGAGCACTGCTTGCTAGTGACAACACAAGCTGCTCCCCACACCAGAAACATCTACAAAACAAGAATTGACACGAGCAGTTATTGCTGCCAGTCATCCTACCCACAGCCATGCTGCCAGACATAGCTCTGCCCACAGGCTGTGCCTCCTGCTCAGCACCACGGCAGGACCACAGCGTCCACCGAGTCACTGCAGTGCGCACCCAGGCTCCAAAACTCTGTGTCTTCTCCTAGCCCTCAAGGTGCTGGGCCCCAGCAGAGCATCTCACACCAGTCAAAACTTTAAATGCATGCCTCAGATGTCAGTACACTTGCACTCAGGGGCTGCTCGTTGGTGCAGCAACATCAGCAAAGGCACCGAGCCCTGGGACAGGGCTCATGGGTGTTGCAATCACCCAGCTACCCTGTTTCCACACTCCCGGCACTGCCTGTCACCTGGGGCCTCGAAGGACACAGGATAACACCGGTCCTGCCAATATTCTCCTTCAAACCTGCCCTGCAAAACCTGAAACCATGACAATAACAATAACAGTTATTACAAGGAGGCAGGAACAAATTTGAGCATCAGCCACCAGCCTAGGGGAGTCGCGGCTATATGGAGGGACACTGCAGAAAGCTCATCTTGGACGGTGCCTGGATCAGCATGAGCAAGGCACACGCTGGCCCGCATGCCAGCTTCTCCAGAAATGGGAAACGTGTGACAGATGCATCGTGCTTATGCAGAACTGCCACCCTCGCTCCCGCAGAGCCCTGTCAGTGTGTTTGCATACAGGCACGCACTTCAGGTCCGCACACACAACCCTCCCAGACTACCCAGGCACCGAGGTGTTACAATACACATTTAACTAATTCAATAACAACAACAAAAAAAAATTAGGGCACACAGCCTGTGATTAAGGAGAATTTCTTTCCCAACATGCTGGCAACACGCCTGCAATTAGCAAGCCCTTGATTCTCTGAATTCCCCAGAGATCAACAGCACCTGATACCAGCATGTCCTTAGGTCTTTCATAACACAGAAAGCTGCTCACCCAACCCCTCTGTGTTTCAACACTGGTGAGATTTTTCACACCTTGCAGCTCAGAAACACTTAAACCTCGGACACCCTGATCCCAGCTCCGCAGGTCACACCAAATCCACCGGCGTAATTGGCAGCACAGGTGGGCTGCAGCTGATACAAGCCAGGGCAAAAAGAAAAAAAAAAAAATAAAAAAAAATCACTCTCATTAAAAGGAGCAAAGCTGCGACGGACGCTCGATGCAATGGAAGGAAAATCGCTTCCCACACCGGCTCTGTCAAGCCAGCGATGGGGAGGACTGGAAAGGCAAGAGCTAGAGCAGCCCTCCCGCTAATAAGATCCCCCAGAAATGCAAACGCTGGCCCAAGTAGCTGCAGGACAGGAGGCTGGGGAGAGCCAGATGGCTTTTCCCAGCAACCAACCCCGGCTGCCATAGGGTTAAATCAATGCATGAAGCTATTAAAGGGGGTGGAAATGTTTTAACATGGTTGAGTGAAATTCCTCACACTTTTAAGTCGACAAGGAACCCCATTGGGGCTTAATAGGCTAACACAACCCATCCCATTACAGGTCGTTAACACATACAGGAGCCTTGGGAAGAGGGGCAATTAGGGCTCTCCACTCACCTCTGCAAGAGTGACTCCCACCCCGGCTTTGAATTCCACTGATGGGGAAGAGGGATGCAAGAAGGGGCCATCCCCTCCTCTGCCCCCTGCACCTTCTCCACCTGGAAAGGCACAAACAGCAAGAGCATGCAGCAGGCTGAGCTATCATCAGGCTGAAGGAGGAGAAAGTTCGTTCCCAGGGCAAGGTGCAATGCACAAACTTCCCAACCAAACCTCCTCTGCTGAAGGGCATCACTCCTCCCCACTTTCCTCCCTCCTCTTAGCCCTGTCCCCAGACTCAGGGCAGAGAAGCCACCATGCGTCATGTATCTGGCAGCAAAAACAAGGAGATGCCAACAAAGCATCTGTCCCAGGGAAGCACTCAACTGCTCCCCAGAGGCTACAGTGCAATGCTGGAATTACTGCAGCCCTCAATTTCTGCCCTATGGAGTACGGTATTTCCAGCCTAGAAATAAGGTTAAGACTCCTCAGGAACTTAAGAATAGGTATATACCAGTTATTTTCCACTGGCAAGAACACAGTAACTAAAGCACAGGTAGAAGGAGCTTCAGAAGGAAAAGCAGAAAAGACTCATCACATTATCCCTTAAACTATCAGGTTAGAGCACCTTGCTCGGCTCTCTTCCAGGCATCCCCAAGGAGGGCAACCACAGCTGTCAGCACGGTGGGGTGAGAGCCCTACAGCTGCAGATCCGGAGCTAAAAATACAAGTGGCCCATAAAAGTGACTGCCAGCTTCTCCCACACTTGCAGATCGATACAGCCAACTCTGGGGAAGGTCTGAAATACCCATTCGCTGAATAAATTCTGCAAAGTCAGAAGACAGATCCAGAGCATCAATGCCTTGCTCATCCCAGAGCAGAGAACAAGCTGCAAAAGGCTCCAGGTGGCTGTGGATAGGAGAGAGAGACCACCACTGAGGGAGGGTGCCTGGAGCAGCCCCACAAAACGTGAAGGCCTACACGCAGAGTGCAGACAGTCTTGGACAAGATGATTTGGCAAATTAGGATTTTACTGTGGTGGAGTTGCTGTTTGTTTTTTCTTCCCTCCCATCTGAGGGTCCAAAGATCCCAAAGGAAATATAATAAGGAACAAGACCCAGTGGTCTGCTTCCCTCAAATATCTCTTCTTTGGGCATCCAGCCCTGTCCACAACCCAAACATCCCCACCTCTCACAACACGTGCAGCACACCAGGGCTTTGGTTCCCTCACAGATGGTGTTTCACCTCCTTGCCCGTCTCAAGAGCAGGGTAAAATCATTGCAGCAGTAGCATTCACCATGGACAGTAAAGCAACTCTGGACTTTGATCAGTCCAGCCAGGACTCAGCTCCAGACCTCTGCTCTATAGGCAAGCACCTGCCAAACATTAAGGAGACCCTGCAAGGTCCTGTGCAGCCTGCTGTAGGTGACCCTGCTTCGGCAGGAGGGTTGGACCAGATGACCCACAGAGGTCTCTTCCAACCACGAACATTCTGTGATACTCACAACTTTTTGGTGGCTGTGCAAATTAAGTTGTAGCAGTATCAGTCTAACATCTCCTCATGGAGACCTAACTGTCACTTCCAATTCAGCCTAGCACAAGCCAATTTCCCAGTTCTCTCTGCAGATGCCTCCACAGCAACTATACACCCATTCTGGCCATCACCTGCTCACCACGGTACCTCCCTGGCCCAAAGACATCAACCATAACACTGCTCCACCCAACTCTTCCAGGCTCCCACTTTCTCACATGCCCATCACTGCAGCTGCCTTTCCTTGGGCGAACAGGCCCCACTCAGATCCCACCAGCCTCCAGCTGCAAATACTCCCCTCTCTGCATCCTTCTCCAAGTCCCTTCACAGGATCCCCTTTCCCCTGAAGGAAAACGTTGCTCACCACCTACAGCAAGGCTCCGCAGGGTGCCCACAGGACAGCCTAGCATTCATAGACAAGCCACTTCATGCTTTGCTTCCATCATCCTGATAAGGAGTCCAAGAAACACCTACAGAAGCATTGCCCCAGCACCAGGTTTGCTCTGATGCCTCAGAAGTGACCAAGAAACCACGAAGCCATTTGCAATCACCTCTATTTCCTTTGCCCCACATGCACCAGGGCTGGTCTGCACCCAAAGCTACCTATGCTTGTGCAAGGCAGAGAGCTAGCAGCACAGCCCAGCACGGCTAGGCTATGCCCTCAAACCAGAACAAGTTGCAAGTTGCTGACTTGCCCCTGCCTCTGGCTGGGGAAGGTCAGAAACATCTGCAAATCACTGTGGAGACACACACACAAAAATATCCAAGCAATTCACTGTCTTGCTCTCCCCTTGCACGGAGACAGATCCATCTGGAAGGGACCTCAAGGGGACACCTGGTCCGTGCCCAATCCCCCAGGAAGGGCTCTTGGCCCAATCACCCCAGCAGGCAGGACTACACTAGGAGAAACCCAACCCCTTCCAGAAGTCCAGGAGAGAAGGTGCAGGCCCTCCGAGGAAGGAACGCTCAGACAGGCAAGACCAGGGTGAGCCGAGCCTGCAAAGGGTCCAGCAGGTCTCATGGCGCAGGCAACCCTGTGCCCTCTGCCAGAGCTAGAAGACAGCACAAGGGCATAGACTCTCTCCCAGATATGCCCCCCCCCCCCCA
>Ga0065711_1034928_pt1 | contig 23035 bp, 11 predicted proteins | sample Hoacrofraction12_FD_59098 | JGI IMG/M metagenome (GOLD analysis project Ga0065711, IMG submission 59098) | Hoatzin crop microbial communities from Cojedes, Venezuela - Epithelial fraction 12 v2 (version 2) | ecosystem: Host-associated > Birds > Digestive system > Esophagus > Crop | place...
AGATCTGTGTATATAACTACACATTTTATTTATATGTCATTTACAAGAAAGAATAAAAAAGCACTTTGATTGACTTCTTGAACTACCAACTACAGAAAAAGAGGCTGAAATGCAACAGTGTGTGTGTATATATATATATATATATATACACGAGAGGAGTGGCTGAATCCAGTCAGAACAAAATGTGGTTAATTCAGATAGATGTGGAGTATTTCACTTGTACCAGAAAAGATACAGAAAATTTCTGAGTCATTACAGAAAAGATTTGCCATAAAATCATGAAGAACCTACAGCATTTTAACTACATTTATAATGACTAACTAGGATAGATGACTAAGGCTAGGATAAGAACTCCCACCTTTGGAGTCCTGAAATGTCTTCCTAAATGACTTATTCTATCTGTTTCAAGACTGTATGGACAAATTTCAGTGCACTGAAAAGGGAAACTGCAAAAGAGCTAGTACTCATTACTTAATCTTGGAAAAAAATCTAAAAATCCCTCAATGCTGTGCTGTCAGAATTTGTCATTGCCGAGATGCACAAAATGCACAGCAACAAAGTGCCCCAGAACATGAAGGAGGTATTATTCTTCAGTTTGGATGCACCTGGAGATAGCAGTGGTATCTTTCCTGTTAGAATTCACCTGCAATCAATTTACCTTGATACAATACGGTATTGTTGTTCTCTGAGTGGTGGTAATTTTCTGTCTGCCCTTTTAAACCCTCAGAAAAGTTGAGGCTATATAATTTAGCTAAGTCTGTACTGAAAGATGGTTAAATCATGTGACTTTGCCTTTTTTGTCCACATTAAAACTCCATACAGACACAGTGGCTACGATAACCCAGAAGTACAACAATTTAGCTCTGAGAATATGAGAAATGTGGTTTTCACTAAGACCAATGGTCCGTCTGGTCCAGGACTGTGCAATACAAAAGACTGTTAAAGGGTCAGCATGATGTGCTAACTTCTGACACTTCCTTCTCCAGCTGACTAGGGATGTTAGAAACTACATCCAAATCTGTTCCTTTCAGCCTCTGTTCACAGACCTGTTGTTCATGAAGTTCTATAATCTTCCCCTGGATCTTAAAAGAGTGTCTTCTCAACTTCCTATGACAAAAAACATTTGGAAGTTCTCTATCTGCTAAGAAGTCCTGAAATCAATATCCTACTGGTTTTACTAAGAGCCAATTTGTCTTCACACTGGAGCATTTGCAGAATAACAATAATCTGACTACCCCAAAAAGCTCATGGTCATCTGCAAACTAGACAATTTCCCTGGAAAAATGTCAGATAAGATGGTATCAACAACATTCCCTGGGTAACCTCACTGCTGACCCATCTCCATCAAGAGAAGTGTCCCTTTGCTTCCTATACCTTTACTGATTTCCAGCCTAGAAAAACATTTTTCTTCCAGTCCAGTAACAAGCTAATTTTGGTCTGATATATTGTCAAAGGCTTTTGAAAATCCAGGTAATTATGTGCACTGGATCCTCTTTATGAGTGTCTTTACTGATGCCCCAACATCAGGTTACCAAAGCAGGATTTCCCTTTATAAAAGCTTCCCAAAACGCCATTTTTATCCCTATGCTCAGTGATCATATTCTTTGTTAGACATTTACCATCTTACAAGAAAGGAAGTCAGACTCACCAGCCTGTAGATCCCAAGATTCCCTTTCCGTAGACAGGACTTACTCCAACAACCTCCCCGTTCTCTGGTGAACCTTCTAAAGATAAGGCGCGCAACCTCCCAGTGACCTCACAGACAGTTTGCACACCTTGACCAATAGTTCTTTAACTGCACATTTGTGCTCCTTCTGAACACTTGAATCAAGGCCTTGTCCAAGTGACCCACTAAAATTAAACTTACTAATTTGGTCAACACTTCCTCTATCCTTACTTCACTGCATATAAAAGAGCTATTCAAGTTTATTTCCTTCCTTCCTAAGTTTATTTCTGTGCTCATGGTTCCTTGTCAGTGTTTATTAATTTAGGCATCCTGGGGAAGACAACAAGGGCCAACTCTACTGAGCCACCTTTGTAAGCATGTCTATTGACTTCACTTGCTTCCAAAGATCAGTTCAGATGATGAATGCAACAAAAAGTGTGTTATATGGAGGCAAAAACAAGTGTCATAATAAAAATATATGAATGATTCTTTATTTTTTAATAGTCATTGACTGTACAATGAGTAAGTACAATTTATTACAGCACAGAAACTTGGACTTCTTGCTTGTACACTAAATGTCTATCAAATCCTGAAGTTACCTTCATTTCTAATAAACATAGCAGGATTTGTGGGTTTTATTCTTATGTATCAACAATGTGATATTTAGGAAGGCACCAGTCAGCTGACAGCCTGTCTGTGTCCTCGGAGGCTGTTGGATGACACATATCACTTACACAAGAATCTGCCAACCTTCTTTTCAAAGCTGTGTATGCATTCAAGAAAACTTGGAACCAAGATGAGACACAAATTGGTACTGGAATTAATAGCTTCACTATTTTTTTTAAACACAGATTTCTTTATCAAATATTACTGCATAAAAGGTTTGATAAGATGTTTAAGTTCATTTTAGAGTACTCTGATATGAAGGAAGGTTACTGCATGAAATTCATTCATAAAATGCTGTGAACTAGTCATGTGTCAATGGTGCAGGGGTGTGCTTTTGCTCAGCTGTTCCCTGATTATCCTGAGGACAGACCACCTATAATGAGAAGCAGAGACGAGGTTTGGGCAGGGAGTTTCTTTCTATGCTGAGCCCCCTCCTGCAACCAATTGTGCAGCTTATCAAATTACTTAAACTAAAATTTCACAGTACTCTGAGCCTCATTTTCTGGTGCCTGATTTGGTAACTCTGCATCGAATTTTCAGAAGAATTGAGCACTCTAAGTCATGGTTTGAGACAAAATAAGTGTTCTAATTTAAGTACTAATAAATTTAAAACTCTGTTCCTCAAATTAGGCATCCCAAAGAATCTGATTTTTTTTTTTCACCTGTCTCTTACTTCTTTAGCTTTCTGATGTGGAAACAGTCTGTTGTTCACTTCTTGGGAGAAGTCATGAAGGTGGTTTCTTTCATGTTTGAGAAACACACATGTTAGATGGACGAAAAAAATGAAAAGGCTAGTGAGTAATTAATAGTTCTGCCTTCAAAGTCAGGCAGGCAGAAAATGCATTTAAACATTGAAGAAAGAAAAGGCATCTGAAATAGCCACTTTCCACTTTGCACCTTCAAAGAGGCAGAGACTCTGCAGGGAAAAAAAAAACCAGAAACCCAAACAGAGTTAGTGTGTGATCATATTGAAAGGCTGCTTCATAATGCAGTTTCTAATTTCAAATGATTGATTTAGCAATAGAGCCAGTGTGAAATTCGTTGACAGAACCATTTGCTTTTTGAAACCACAATTCCATCAAAATGGAAATGATCACAAAAAAGTGTTGATTTTCGTGACATTTTTGGGTTGGAGAAGTGAATGAAAAATATTTTATCCCATTTTCACTTTTTCAAAGTTAAACTTTTCATGTGATGCTTTTTCTATCATGTGTGATAATATACAAGACAAAGTAAAAATGACAAAACCAATGGAACAATAAATAAACTTTCACAAAAGAATTTCAAATTTGTGGAGTATATCATTATACATCATAAAATCAGGAGGCCATTCACAAAACAAAATTTATATACTTTACAATAAGTATTTTTGAACTTCTGTACATATATTTATTTCTATATGTAAATGGGACAGGAAGAGTCTAATTACAAAACAGGAAACTGTTGGTTGTTTTGTTTTTATTTGAGTTCCATCAAGTGGCACTGGGAAGGCTGAATCACCTAGACATGTCACCTGGGGCACTCTATTTCAATGTTTTGGTAACAGTAATAAGGTGTAAACCTTAGTATAGCCTACCTAAGTAAAAGGGGATATGGGGTTTGCATTATGGAGATTGTAGCAAAGCAGGCACAGAGTTCATGAGGGAGTCGTCATTTGCCTTGTGCCAAGCAGCCTGTTCCTGCCCTGGTCTGATCTCTTACCCACAAGTAGGTGAACGTCATGACCATTCCCCATCAGGGCATCTTTAAGTGTTCCTCAGTTCAACCCTTTTGTTCAGTCAGATTATACTTTCCAGTACTCTTCACACATATTCCTTACATATACTGTACTGTTTTTGTGTAAAATGGCAAATACAGACAATACGCCACCCTGATTGCAGGGGTTTCCATACATTGATTCATTTATGTTGAACACCATTCTTACAATGACTGCTGCTGTCTGCAGTATATGTGAATTGTCAGGACTGCAATAACAGAAGCTTCAGTGCTGTTGTTCTGGCTGTTCACTGATGTCGATGCTAATCTTGTCTCACAGAAAACAGGCAAAGGTTTAGTCTAGTGCTAAAGATTTCATCATCTTTATTGCCTGCAAGACGTAGTCCTAACATTTGTTCCAAAAATGTGCAAGCATTGTGTTGCATTGCCACAAAGCTACAACCACAAGGACAATGCAAAGCTTATGTATTTTTTGACTGCTTCTTTATAGAGCCATCAAAACAACAATACAAAACAATGATAAATTTCACCTGATCTGGATGGACACATTTCACCACTATCACAGAGGTCACAGAAGTGTAAGTCTACCTAACGCTTCATAAACCTATCCCTTCTATTTCCTTTCTGTATCAAAAAATACATTATACCAGCTAGCAGAATTCATTATCATATTCTTGCTTGGACAGTTCATCTGTCAATAATGCTTCTATGGGATATACTTTGGCTGAGACTCTAGCAAAGACTGTATATTAACAAATATACTAACCAAAGCTCCAGACAGGCCTATGGGTACCAGTCTCATAAGGAGACGACTCATAATTTGGAAGCATTTATTGGTCACCATTTACTCTAACTGAAACTTATTTGACTAGTTAAGTGGTTTGGCTACTCTGGTTTAGAGTAAATGTTAAATCTGAATGGACAAAGTTAGAGGAGATTAACCTTATCACTCCTCAAGATTTTTTGAGACTTTATTTTAGCTAATTTTGTATGGTACTTGGTGAGAAGGGGCCAAACAGTCCTTTACAAAACCAGTTCTGCACTCCAGTAGACACACTTCTATGCACGCTCATTAGCTGTCAAACCTCCCTTCTAATTAAATTAAGTGGATAAGGTTGCTAAACAATATATTACATACAAGTCTGTGTGTGTGTCTGTGTTCTATTTCATTGTTTCATCTCAACTAGTGTTATCAAGCTTCATAATTTTATCTGTGTTGTCTGGAAGAGTGAAATTATTTTGCATGAGATTTTACAAAATATATATGTAAATACATTTCACCAAGAGAGAAGGAAAGCAGCAACCTTTAACTACTTGATTACAGCCTTTGACATCCTTTAGAAATGCATGATACTGACTTCTCTATAATATATATAGATGTGTCCTTCTGTCTTTAATATTCATAATATCTCATTCATCTGTCTCATCCCTATTCTGCATATATCATCCACTTTAATGACAACACACCATGAAACATCTGTGGTGGCTTTATTTTCTGCTCTCCCTCTTAGCCTTCACTGACCCCATTTCTGCTGCTGAGAAAACTAATTTACTCATATAGCAACTGCTGAACCCATTAGAGTTCAAACTTTTAACATTACCTAAGTGCTGGTTTGTCTGTATATTTGGGGCAGTAATTTCAAGCAATGGCTTCACAAGTAGCTGGCTCATCTCTACAGGGCAGACAGCTGGAAATGGAAACCATTAGTATTGTGGGGAAAAAAGACAAGCTTTTCACATTCACATAAAGCCCTTGTAAAATCAGCTTTTTGATGAAGACTCTCAGCATGGCCTTGACCTTTCTTCCCGGAGGATCAATCCCAGTTGGGTAACAAAGGAACCAGCAGAAAGTCTGAAAGCCAGTTTTTTACAATTCCAATGTTCATAATTTATTTCAATAAGTGAACATTTCTTAAAAGACACACCTTTGCCCTGTGACTTGCAGTAAATTGTAGCCAGGAATCAGAATGAGAAGCAAGACTTGTGGTTTCTCTTTAGTTGAGTATTTTTGCATTAAATCTCAGAGACCAGCGGAACATTTCATGACGCGTGCAAACAGAGGATGCAGAGAGTTTAACAAAAGCATAACAAAGATGCCAGGTTTGTAATAGTCAAGAACAAACAGATTATAAAATAAAGAAAATAAATGCATAAAAATATGAAGGTAGCCTGTGGAATACATATTCTCTCTCACCATCACACACACAAAAGTGGCACTGTGCCTTTTTGGCTTGTCAAGCCATCTTAGTAGCAGGCTGTTTTGTGTACAGTATCCTAGTCTAGGTCGCTTTCGTCAGTGCTCAGTCATACTGCCTCTCAGGCTACACTTCAGGTTCCTCAATGAATTGATTTGTCAGGCTATAAATATGTGAGTGGTGTACTGGGTGTGATGGCTCCCTGCTGAAAACACAAAGCCAAAAGAGTAAAGAGGGAAGGAAATGAACACACATGGTGAACTGAAAAATAAAATAAGTCTCATACTTGCCAGAAGTAGGAGAAGCCATGCCTTTCATAAATGTAAAAAGAAATACTATTTTTTATTGCCTTGCTGAGATGGAATAAAAATTACTCTTTTCTAATTTCTCCAGTGCTCTTTTCTTCTGCTTTGGTTACACTTCATGTTATTAATTTCTTCCACTGAAAGCAGGCTGTCTAGCAAAAATTTAAAATGCCCATTAAGTACTATAATTTACGTTCTTAATGAGATTCTGTGGGAATAACTCTCTCCAATCTGTTGCATATGCAAGTCTGATGAAAAAGTCCTGAACTGTATCTGTGTTCAGCTGTGGATGTGTACGAACTGATATAAACTCACACATTCCAGCATTTACGTACCCACTATCTAGCTAATAACCCTGATGTTTTTTCTCAGATAGCTTACATAAAAGATTCTCAAAGTGATCTTGATGCCTCCAAAGTGTCTTCAATGGCTTCATGTCTTTATACTATAACTGTATTTCCCTTAATACTGGTAAAGAAAAAAAAATTACTGTAGCTGAATTAGCTTGAGATGGCTAAATTGTTACTTTGGTCATAGACTAGAGTAGGGGTGGTAGTTTTGGAGATACTCATTCCTCCAAGACCACTCCCATTTATTCTGTGCCTTCTGAAACTATGGTTACTTCTTTGAGTTAACAGTTTCCAGCTAACCAGTAAGACCTGGAGGAAAAGCCTCGTAATCTGGGGAAACATGAATCTGTTGTACACATAGGTGAGCTGGACAGCATCATAGCTCCTATCCCACCAGGAAAGAGACATGCTGCAGAAAAATGGGAATGCAGCCCCCATCAATTCTTTCTGCCCCTTCTTTTTCCCCTTCATCTGCCATAGCTATGACACTGCTTGTTCTCAGAGTGCTCATTCCTCTCTGCCTCTCAAAGCAAAACTCTTCTGGTTGATATAACACATCTCATTCAGACTCTGAGCTGGTACTGGCCTTTGTAACACATCTGCTGTGGTGCCTTTTTTGCCATGCTAATATTGGCTGGCCCAGATATAAAGGTCATTGAGCAAATAGAGGAGGCTTTCCTCACCTAAGGCAGGAGAGCTCATGCATTAAGATCTGGAGTATTGAGGTTCAATTGTCTGCTGTCTGGCAGTTCAGCCACAGGCACATCAAAACACCTGAACCACTTTCTTTGCAGAGATGACTATAAGTCGTGATATATTCCTATCTTGAAAGTTTCAAGGCCAAAGCCTATTCCTCTTAAACTCAATGTCAAGGATCCTATCGATTTCAAGGGACTGGTTTTCAGTCATCAAACTAGAAATGTATGCCTTTAACGACAGGCAGAAGCATAGGGTAGGATAGAAACAGGAAGGGGAAAGAATCAAGGATTTCAGTCATTCAGTAACATCCACATTTGTTATTTGAATGTCAAAGAAACGTCTTCTGTTCCTTAAAGTGCAAATACCCTCCAGGTGAACTGCTAGCATATATATAATTGTTTTTTCTCCTGAATGTAGGAAACCTCTTCCCATTTTGCCTTTTCAATAATAAAGAAGTAGACGATGGTATTAGACTCACAAGGCACAACTTTGTTGGTGGTGTTCCAAAACTTTTTTTGGACTGCTGTATTCTAAACAGAGAGAGTCATGGAACAAAAGATAGATTCCTCTGACTTTTTAATAAATATCATACAAAAATTCTGTACATATAAAATACATAGAATAATTTTATCCCTGAATTCAATGAGGCTGCTTGATTCAGTATATCCATGTGAAAGTGTGTTTGTAGAATCAGATTCTCAGTCTGAATTCTGTGAGGCAAGGACTTGTCCTCACCATACTTCTCTACACAGAGGCTAAGAGTATTTATCTAACTAGTCATTCACCACAAAGATTAGCTGACTCCTGTTAAAGATCCCACTTGCTATTCAACAGGCAAATGACATTTAGTAGTGAAGAATTTAAAGCACTTGAGATAAGATCAATTTACTACTAGTGAAATTTTAAATCATATTACACCTCAGAAAGGTCCACTGAATTCTTGTAATGTGATTACCCATGAGGATGAGTTTCAGGGGTCTTAGATCTACCATGTTGGTCCATAAGGAGTGTTTTGGTAGGTAATGGAACTTATAAATGACCTCTGAGCCCAATATTTTTTATTTGTTTGTGTAAATATGCATTGCACATTTGGTAATGATGCTGAAGTGGGGAAGAATGAAAACAGTTAAAAAGCTGGAGCAGATGAAGTGATCTTCATGCTAGAGATTAAGTGTATAGGAAGGCCAGTTTCTTAATTGCACTAAAGAACTCCTTCCTTTTCTTACAATACTTGCAAATTGTGGTCCGAGTTTTAAGATGTGCAGTAGTTGATCAGTCTGAGTGCAATAGCAGTCAGAGGGGTTTGCTTTGTTTTGATGCTAGTTAGTCACAAGCCAATTGATGACAAGCAAATTCAGAGATAATCCTAAAAGCTGACATGGAAGAAAGTATGATAGAAAAAATACAGCGGTATTAATTCTCTCTCAGAGCATCACTTCATGACTTTGGGTCAGCATCTGAGCCACTCTCCAATCTACAGTGACAGTTCTTCTTTGTGCAGAGAAGAAAGTTCCTTTGTTTAAGGTGTCTCGAAAGTCAGTCCAAGTCAGCATTAAATCTTGTTAAAAGAGGAACAAATTTGCTGAGTAACACATCGTTAAAATATTTTGGTAATACTCGGATAACCTTCTTATACAGACAACAATGTCCAAACCTTCAGAATTTTCACCTTAAGGAGGATTAGGCTGGACCTCAGGGACACTTTGAGAGAGGACTTTGTCTTTTTCATTGACAAGGAACCACCCAATGTCACCCAGAGTGTGCTACCGCCAAGGAGCACTGCCAAGGATGTCTCATGGTCTTCAGAAGCTGAGTACATATATACAGCGCATCATCTCGTCCAGGTCAGTTAAAAGGATATCTTGCAGAAGGCATGCTGAAAGATTTCTTGTTTGTTTAGGGTCACCTTGGGATTTAGAAACACATGGTGTTACGGTTTCCACTTTGTTTTTTAACTTCGCATTTTTTTTTTAAATGTATTCTACCTAAGTTTTCATACCTGATTTAAAAGACAGCATTATGCCACTTAGAGCATTTAGTTTAGGCATCCAGTTTAGATGTTTAGAAGAGTCTTGCCACATTAGATACGCAGCAGAGAATCAAAGGTTACTTGATATTTTAGTGTTTAGAAACGTCCTTGAAAGTGAAAATTATTTTCTTCCATGGACTACATAGGTATTTCACAGTCTAAGCTTTCCTATCTAAATTAGACACTTTAAATAAATGGCAAGAAACAATATGGATCATCTACAGCATAATTTAGGAGCTATGCGAATACCTTATAGGAGATGCAGTTATTTTTATACCTCTGCTTTTGATAAAGTATAAATTTTTGATGAAAATTCACTAAAAAAGCCATGTTGTTTAACATAAATATTATTGAATAGCAATCTTAGTTTTGCAGACATTTTATCGTTTAAGCATCTCTTGATTGCTGATAAGCATTTTGATAAATTTTTGTGAGAAAATATGCTCTATAAATGCAACGTTTATGAAAACTCTCTACAAAATTATTTCTTAACTAGCTAAATTAATAGTATTAGCTGGTAGTCTGAACTGCCAAAAAGTAATTTTCTTTTTTTGCACTGCATATTTTTTTCCCTGTGAATGATTTCCTGGGACACAGACTGAAGAGTGAAATGCTTTGTCTTGTGCATCGTTCATCAGTAAAACTGCCAGTAGAGCTCTAATTTCATATTCTCTATTACTGGAGATGATACAAAATGCAGAACAAAACAGCTTGACTTTCAAATTGTAGAGAAAGTTTGAAGCAGTATTGGTTACAGAAAGTTGGCTAAATTTCAGTCACATCTGGCAGAGAATAAATGTAGGACATTACAGTGTCTTACTAAGATACTATGCTGGTCTTTGAATTGTAGAAATGTTTTGAAATAAGAGAATTGAGGATTACCATTTAATTATTTTACCCCATGGGGGCCCCACGCTGGAGCAGTCTGTTCCTGAAACACTGCACCCTGTGGTGATGACCCATGCTGGAGCAGTTCCTGAATAGCTGCAGCCCGTGGGAAGGACTCCCGCTGGAGAAGTTCATGGAGCAGTGTCTCCTGTGGAAGGGACCTCACGCTGGAGCAGAGGACAAGAGTGAAGAGGGAGAAGCGGCAGAAGCAATGTGTGACGAACTGACTGCAACCCCCATTTACCTATTCCTCTGCACTGGTCAGGGGGAGTAGGTAGAGAAAATAGGGAGTGAAGTCAAGCCCAGGAAGAAAGGATGGGAGGGAGGAAGGTATTTTAAGATTTAGTTTTAGTTCTCATCATCCTACTCCTATTTGATTGGCAATAAATTAAACTAATTTCCCTGAGTTGAGTCTGTTTTGCCCGTGACAGTAATTGGTGAGTAATTTCTCCTCATCCTTATCTTGACCCACAAGACTTTCATCATATTTTCTCTGCCCTGTCCAGCTGAGGAGGTAAGTGATAGAGCAGCTTTGGTGGGCACCTGGTGTCCAGTCAGGCTAAACCATGACAACATGCACACATACAAAACCAGAGTATAAGGTGGTGTAATGTTCTGCAAATCAGATCTTATTTTAAACCTATGGGTTTAATGGAATTCCCATTCCCGTTACAATTCACATTATTTCTTCTTTATCTAAATATTTACGTCTTCCTATAAATAATTACTTTCTACCAAGGTTGGCTTAATGTGGAGGACTTTCATTCTCTTTGTTGATTCTTTTAAGCCCAACATGCACTGTTGCAGATATCTGAACCAGAAAATATCCCATCAAATTCATTTAGTAACACAATACAGGTGTTATGCCGAGACCTAAAAAGAGATCTAAATTGATCATGTATGATTACAGGCAATGTTCCGACAGAAACCTTCCAAATACTACACCAAGGACAAGCTGGAAATAGGAGGATAATTAGGCTCTTTCTTTAGCAAGAGTACATTTCTACCGCGATGGAGTAATTGCAGCCCTACTGTGATATGTAGCAGCATTCTCAGAAGGCAGAAAAAGGCCTTGGAAACTGTAACTGTTCAAGAAATCATTGGGTCTCTATTTCTGTTGAATATTTAGGAATATAAGCAAATACAAGCTTTAGGTAATAAAAGCATGCACAAATTAATATAATCTCTAATATTTGAAAATATTACTCAGACTGAATTTAATTTTCCCATCAGGTTTTTTTTTGTTTGTTTGTTTTAGAAGAAGCTTTACAGTGTTAAGGCTTATATTTTGGGCACAAAACTTTGTGGTTTCTTCTCTGCTACTCAATTTCTCCCTTTGTACCCTGTGACTGGCATGCTAGGAGTCACTAGAAGGTTTCTCCCAAAAAGTTACATGGGAACAAAATCAAACCCAAACTCTCTGAAATTTATGAGTATAAATCCTTTCTATTCGGCCAGAGTGAAGAATCTATACACTTTTGTGGATTTGGACACTAGTGGCTGGCTTTGTCTCACATAACTTTAGCTAGCTAAATGTTAGAAGTAAAAGTTACTCATTCAGAACTTGCTCACAAGCTAGAGAATATTTTTCTCATGCACCTTAGGACTGGCAAAGTGAGAGCTCCTACGAGAGCAACTGTCTCTTTTCACTGATTACTGAGAGATCTGAGATTTCTAACTTTCTATTTTTAGACTGCAGTTACAACTGGGATGTAAGTAAAAAAATTAATTGCAAATAAAAGCACAAAGGGTTTGTCCTATAATTCCACTGTCCAATATTTAACAAAGTGTTTCATTCTCATAAGTGAATAAAAGAGATCCTCAAAGGGACAGTACGCAACACATCTAAAATTTGGTGCTTGTGGATGTCACAGCTAAAACTGAGGAATCCAGTTGAGACTTTAAATTGCATCTCTAGTGTTAATAACCTCGGCGTGATTGTTAAGACATTTGCCTTGGTACAAGAAAGGCAACGAAGTTACAGTGATTTGAATTTTGTCAGATCAAGATTAAGACTACAGTTCTTTATTGAATGATTCAAAATGATTCATGTTGAAAATAACTTGGTGGATAAAATAACAGTCTTGAAACAAGGCCCTCAAAAGAAAAAAATGTGGCCTGTGTGTACATATTAGTATAATTTTTTGCTCCATCTCCAACATGGATATTACAATAATATTTCACATAAATTATAGGTCAATTTTCACATAGACACTGTCCTAAAGGTGCATGAAAATTAGATTAGTAGGGGAAGTTCATGTGATACTTGACTATGACAACCGAACAGAAAAATAATGTTTGAATAACCTTAGAGCTTTGAATGCGGTGGTGGGTTTCACAATGTAAAACAAAAATTCCATCAGAATGCACCAGCTGTAATTAAAACATTTGCATTGTCCTTAGCTCCATGAAACCTTCTGTGAATGCTAACACATGCACCTGCTTTACCAGGTTTTACGTAGTTTTTCTATATTTAAATTTTCTAAAAAATATCCATGCTAAAACACTATTTCCTATGCTACTCCCCATGACCAGTGGGGATCAGTGTAAAAATTTGGAGAGATTCCAGTTCACTCCTCTTCTTGAGGTTTGACTGTGTTAGCTGGCCAAAAAAGCAAACCACGAAGTCCAGGTCAGGCCAGATTCCTGGACTGCTGGCCCACAGACAGTCAACACTCCTTCTGATGCCCAAATTTATCTGGCCTAAATCCTTGTGCTCAGTGTTTCTTATCAATTGGCTCCAGGATATCAGATGGACTTAATTAGTGAGGAACATTAGTCCCAAGCACTGATACAGAATTAAGGTTGGAATACTTTTGGTTTGATTTCTTTCAGGCTTTGACCCAGAGTCCATATTTCTGGGCAGCTGATCCATACTAGACTTTTTATATTCCTTTTGTCAAGAAAATTTTCCTTCATGATTCCTTGATGTTTGATAAGTGCCATAAAAAGCAGTTAACACCAGGTTCTTTCCCTGTGGTACGTTTGACTTTACATTTGCCTGTCTAATCTTTTTCATCTTATCTCCAACAGAGGCCAGAGAACAAAGTAGGTGACATTTTGGGCTTTACAGCTCAATAGCTGTCAAAATTTTTCTTACTCACTTACTTTATATGTGACTCAGTTTGTCTATCTAATAAAAATCTACATTTTTAAGAGACATAATTCTTTGCATTCTCCAGAGGGCAATTTGAAAATAATTCAACTTTGACAATAGAAAAAGAGCAATTATGTTCACCTACATGGTCTCAACGAAATGGGAGACACGTCATTTTGTTCCAAAAGTTGTTGTCTGACCTAAACAGACTGCCTAGTGAATACACCATGTCCACACCACCTTGCACCCCTAATATTTTGTTTCAGAAAATAATTGGCATGCAAACCACAAGCAAGACTGGCTAAGAGAGTAAATGTCCCCAGATAACATTTGCATGAATATAGTAGATTGTTATTTAAATAGTCAGTCAGAATGTGGATTTTCAGACGCACTAGCCTCCACTTCTCTCCCAGTGATGCTAGCATTACAGATTTAGAGAACAAATAACTAATGAAATGTTTTTATCAATTTCAAGAACACAGAAGGCACAACTTATATGCACCTTTACAGCCTTAGCTAGACTGAAATTAATTTTTAATAAGCTGTGTCGGTCAGCCCTGAATTGAGATCATATGACTCACCATTGTGAACTGTGTTATAGACATAGCAGGTTCTCCTTAGAAAACTGACAGTCTTCTCACTGGCATTAGGTTATTGCTGTTGTTTCCTACAAAGTTATTATGTGTAAACATTTTCTTCAGGTCTCTTTAAGAAGTGGTTACTGTTTACCTCTGTTGCTTGAGATGTGGAAACAACAGTTTTCTACTGAATGCTAAGTAGGTGACTGGTAAAAGAACATGAATGAAGGAATTCATATATCAGTATTTGAAATCTCATTAACATCCTCCCTTCTCCAAAAAACAGGTGTACCTTTTCAAAGCAAACTGTGCAACAGTCAGATGCACCACAATAAAAAATATTACATGCATTTTCTGTTGCTGGGTTTGGAGGAATCCTTGGATTACAGAAATAAATGTCTTTTTCTTTCTCATGGATTATATGAAAGGAGTCCAGTATGATTCACATTTGGGTTTATGCTTAGTGCTTCCCAAATCTACACCTGGTTCCGTTGCATTGTAATAAAGAAAACCACAAATGGATTTTTTTTCCTTTTTTTCTAATCAAAGAACTCCCTGAAGACTGGGATAACTACTGTATACAAGAGAGAATGCCCATGTTCATAACAAAGGCAAGTGTAAAGCAAACCCTTCGCTACATACCCACAATATAGTTCACTTTCATTTTAATTTCCATAAGAACAGAAGACAGCTTGACAGGTCATCTACTCCTTTACCTGCACTAGAGCAGAATTGCCTTTACCCTCTTTTGGGAAGAAGTTTAGAGAGGTTTTGTTTGTCATAGGTCAACCAGTGATTTACTGGCAGATACCATAGCTTGGGAGCTTCTGTCAGACCCATTTCTTCTCACGTCATCAAGATGCAGAAGAGCCCCTGGACAATATTGCAGTCCCAGTAGCTGAATGCCCATGAAGCACAGAACTGGAGCACCCGCTCATGGCTGTGTCCACAGGACAGGCTGAGAATCCTATTTGTGTGGATGCATATTTTGTCTCACAGCAGAACTTCTTGTTGCTTCATAATAGGAATTTGGACCACATGACTGCCAGGGTGAAGCTGTTAATTTTCTACTGATCATTAAGTAAGAGCATCCTTTATTCTGACTTGTGACACATTTAATAGAAGTGAAAGTCTTTGCTTTTTCTCTCTGATCGTGGTGAATAGATCAACAAAGTATTTGCCTCCACTTCTCAGAAAGTCATCTTTGTTTATATTTTGTAAGCAACTGAAAATTTTCATGAGCATTCTTCAACTTCTTGTTCTTAGACTGATCACCTGCATCTCTATTTTTTATTTTCCTCACTTATTTTATTGACATAGATTCTAACATTTGCATGGATGATGTTCTGGGACATTCATAGAGAGACACTGATACAGATTTTTAATCAAGAACTCATGCCACCATGTCTGGAAGAAGAATTGTGCACATGAATTTTCTAAAATCAAGGGCTGAAATCAGGGGCTCCCTCTGCACATGGGAGAGAAATCAATCCAAAAGATTTTACTGCTGGTTGTAAAGTTCTGGGTTTACTCCATTGTCCCTGAGCGAAGAGCTACCCTGTGTCCAAGTGTCAAAGTTTAGCTGGGACCTAATGAAAACAAAGCAGACTTTGTTAAGAAAATATATAAAAATAACCCCAAGCAGGGCTCAGGCAACCACCCTACAATCACCGCTAGCCTACTTTTGGTGAAGAAAGTGGCTTGCCAGGGGCTCAATGTGATATCCACTTTCTGCTTAGGGAGAGCTTATGTCCTCCCTGAGTCTTGGGACTCTGAGGGACAGTGGTGGGCCAAACATAAGGGCAGAGAAAAGAGGTGAATTAGAGAAAAATAATGATTTGAAAAAGAAGTTTAGCTAGCAATATGATAGAAATTAACTGATTTTTTTTCTATTCAGTGGTTCCTAGTAGTTCAGTAGATAAGTGACTCTTAGCTCACAATTGCTTTGCTAAAATGAAGCCACAATCTCACTTCAGCTGCTCTTTTAAAGATAACTGGAGAATTTCTGTCAGACAGTGTTCAGCCACAAGCAGTTCTCCTGTGTAGTATTTTCTGTTCCGCACCAAACTTAGGGTTCACTTTGGCACTAGTGATTTTGTAATCGGAACCACACCACACTAGCCACTGTGGAAATACCATGTTTGACAAATGATAGACTTGGACTTCACAATGATGCTATTTTGGGCCTGACCAGAGCAATAGGTATTGGAAATACATCAGCAGTGATTTGTTTAAGGAGATTTCCTGTGCAGTACTCTAAAACCTACTTTGTGACTTTTATTGCAGAGTTTCTCCAGACATTTACTTCTCCCCAGACAGGCAACTCGCTCCCCCAGGTAAGGATACTACTTGTAATACAAGGTAACATATTCAAAGAAGTTTCCAACCTGAACTCTCAGTCGGTGCTGGTGCTACCAATAGGTGTAACCCCCTAATTCACCCTGGGAGGTCTGAGTCTTACTTCTTTTTCAGAACAAATGGAATTACACACAGTAGTTCACTCGGTCTCAGACATCAGCAACAGAAGCCCCACGAACAAGACTTAAACTGGGGTAGTTGAGCCACAACTGTATTCTTGATGGCTGTAGCAAAATGCTCTTAGCCCATCAGCGCAGGATTGCTCAGCGGCCAGTCCCGCACGCATAGATTGAGCTTCTGCTCACTGTTCACTTCTAGACTAATGTAAGAAGCAGATATTCACATATGATTCTTCTGTAATCGGGGTATTCCCTCTGTATTGGTGAGATGACTTGCAAGTTCCCATAAAGTCAGATGCCAGCGAGATAGAAACTGGCAGTCTCCATGTCATTACACTATGAAGCAGAACTCAGTTTTCATGCTGAACTGAAGGAAAATCCTAACTAGAACCTGGCTGTTTTTTAATTAGTGGTGTATTTAGACAGAGAAAACACTAATGCAGATATGAACTTTGTATTTTTGTACAGCACCTGGCATAAAGTTCTGTCTTGGCCTGCAGAAGACACTGCATTTTGAATAATTCATTAAAAAATGCTATAATTCTTGTCTTTGACAAACGGAAAATAATCACGTAAATAAATTTTGTTCATTTAATTTTGATTTATTTTCTTTTTGGAAACTCCAGCTAGCACATTGCAAAGAGAAGAAACACCTGTTTAAGTAATTTATCTTTCTCTCTTCGGGAACACTACACTGAAACTCACTTAAAAATGTATGTCAAAAACTCCTAAAACCTCGGTGGATAAACTTGGAAGAGATGCACAAAGTAAATCATGATTTTTAAGCTTTTCCCATGTAATTATGTTTTAAATAGATCCTTCTCTATTATGCTAAATAAAAGACCTAGTTAAAGTAAAATGACGTAGCAGAATCTATAGGGGACATGTAGACAGGAGGGCAATTTAAAATGTACAGTATGCTCAGGAAAAACAGTGATTATCTCCCTTTGAAAAGGCCTTGATTACCTCAGTTCAGTGCTTATTCTTATATTGTTTATTTTCAAGCTCAGTAAAAAGATTCTCCCATCCCCTTGAGAAGGCAGAAGCACTTTATCTATGAGATTTTTTTTAGCAAATTTTATTTAGTTTTATTACATCAAAATTATAAAAGAAGATACAAATATTTTGTAATGCTGCTGCTGCAGTAATTTCATTGGGATGTTAACTATAACAGGGACAGAAAAAGGAATACTTTGTGACGTTTCTCATATTTCTGTAACCGAAGGAAAAAATATATAGCCATTGAAGCATATTCCTAACTTTTTTATGTTGATTATGTCTGTGCTATTAAACGCAAAGGGAACAGGGAACAGCTTCAAGGCATCATAGCATTGACTGCCTTACATCTATATTCCTCTGCAAGCTCTAAAATGACTTGTTTGGGAGACAGCTAGTTTGAGAGGTGCAAAACAGAAACAGAGAACGAGTTAATGGCTGAACACTTTACAAAAGCAGAGATCTAGTTATGTGCTCACTTCTAGGCTCTTTTATTTACTGTAATATTCATTAACAACTGAGCAAACTTTCATCTATTTGAATAGTAATTTATTTCTCCCATTATATTCATTTGCTTGGATGCATACATGTAGTCATGTACAAATTTATTTGTTTTTACAATTGCAATTATTTTCTGGATCAGATCTCATAGATCTTGTTCATCTCTTACAACCACTAAGACCAAAAACCAATGTCGTAGACGTGTGTTCTGCTTGTATGTAGGATCAAACAAGGCAAATCTGCATCTGTTGTAGACTACATCAGTCTAACCTAAACTTTTTCTAGTATACATGAAAAAGAATTGTTAATGCACATGGAGATTCACAACTTTGGTGTTTGTTTTTTAAAGCTACTACAGTCTCAAAACTGCTTAAAACCAATACAATCATATTTTCTCTGGCGGTGTCTGAAATACAGATCAGGGATCTCAAATGGATGGATTACACTGATTATGGTGGTAATTACTGCCATGGCAGGAGATAACTTTATTACTTATGCATGCGAAAGGGGCCATTGGTTTATTGTCATCTACCATTCATCTACATTATCCAAGTCAGAATGGCTCAGGCCAAAATGTTCAGAGAGGTATCTGAATGGAAAACCTTGTTCCTTGTTTTGACCAAGCCTTCCTTCATGATTTATCTACTCTGTCCAGTTTCTTCAACTTCACTCTAATAAGAGCACTCTCAGTTGCAGTTTTGTTCCATTTAGATCTTATAATTATAAATACTGCTTGGAGTGGTCCCTTAGGCACAAAACCCCTACAGTAACGATGTTTTCAGCAAGTGCTACTGTGAGACCTGTAGCTCCCTCAGACTCAGCACCATTAAAAATCTTGGAAATTCCTTCCTCTTTTTTTTTAATTTGGTGCTTGCTACAGTTAAGACTTTTCCCCAGCAGGCTCCATAAAATGCAAAACTCATTCCATTTTCTATTTCTATTTGGTGTATATATATGTATATACCAATATATACATGTATTTGTGAAACCGAAAGTTGTTTATCTCTTCTCCCTTCATCCTCCCTGTGTCTCCTCTTCCCTCCCCACATCCATATTTATTGCATTAACTTTATCAGTCAGCCTTGAATTTTAGTGTGTCACTGAAGGAAGAATCTATTTCATCAACAGAGGAATGCAGTGATGCTTCTGAAGACGGGTTTTTTCCTACTAAGAAAAGGCATTTCCCCGGTAAATGTTTCCTTTGGGAGCATTTCCAGTAAAGGTGTTTCCGGAGGCCTGATTTTCAGCTGCTGAGCACACCTGGCCAATACTGGTGTTGACATTTACTGGGACATTTTACAGCTTCAGCAGTGAGGGATTTGTATGTGTCTATTTAAAAAGATACTCTCTGACGTATTTATTTTTCTGAAATGTCTTAATAGAACAGTATTAATCCTTTTAGATTTTATATTAAGTTGCCTGGCCAGTGGATCAAGATTCATGAGATAATTTTACAAAAGATATAAACATGAAGAAGTAATCTGTCTGACAGAAAGTGCGAGTAATCAGCTGGAAGGGTAGACAGGAGGAAGCACCCTCTAGTCTCTTCTAAGCCCTCACTGATTTTGTTACCACACTCCTCCTTTCCATTTTGAAGCAATACAAAATAGAATTCGGGTTGAAGTAACATTTGATTTGCCAGTATGAATATTAGCATTGCCCTAAACTTTGAAACTTACTCACAAAACACAGGAGATATGTCTCAGAGTCAAATATCCTAGCACGTCACTGGATGTAAATGAAGCTCTCCTGATTTTTATACATCTAGCACCTGGACCCAAAGGTGTGATTTTTCCGAGTCCCTTTGCCTTTAACCTTAATCCACTCGTATTTTATAATTCTGAGACTGTCTTGGTTATGATAGACAGGAAATATATTTTCTTGAATACACAAAAAGTTGCTGGAAAATAAAATGTGGACTAAAACTAAATTAATTCATAAAGAAGAATCAGAAAACATAAAGATACATTACAAAGCCTGAGGAGAGTAATCTCTAAGAAAGAAAAAAAAAAAAAAGAGATACTTAAAAGGTTAAAAAAATGAATAAAATCAGAATGTTTCTGTTGCCACCACAACAAGATACGAACTTCAAGTTCTTCAGGCTTCCCTTCCTATCTTCTTCAGAATAAGATATCTTGTTCGTTTGCTAGACTTCAGTCCTTTTGGGATCACTGTCATTTTTCTGGTGAGTTTTGCCTTGTACCTGGTTTTACATTGCCCTTGTCAAGACTTCATCTTGTATTTTTCTTCCCTCTTTCTCAGTTTCTTTTAGGGATTAGCCCATACAATTTTCTATAAAGACTTTAACTTAAGGGAAAAATTCCTACCACATAGCACTTTGTTTAAAAGAATGGGTGTGGAAGGCTGGCCTCAAAACTTAATTTAGTTTTCTTTATTTTAACACAGAGCATAAGCTCTTAAATAGTTCTGATTTGGATTTTTTGTACATCCCTAAGTGACTACATGAAAAAAACCCTTTGCATTTAACACTACAACCATTTCTTCCACTTTCCTGGATTCTAAACCCAGCTTGTCCATTTTAATCTGCATCAGGATATTTTATTATCATATTTGTTTGTGTCTAGGCCAGAATTTCATCTAAGGTATTTCATCACATTATTTTATATGCCAACAAAATGTGCCAAGACGCAGAGCTGGAAAATTTGTGCTATCTTAATGTTAGATGAAGGAGGTTATATCCATGCTGTCACTCTAGCTCAGCTTGAGTTCATGCCCATGCCCAGACTCCCTGGTCATCTGCAGTGCATAACCATTGGCTCAATCTGCAGCTCTTACTGGGAATAAGCCAAATTGCTCTGGAGGTGAAGAGACTCAGGCACTCAGGGGAACAGGGTAATTCAAACTCTGCCCCTGAGATTCGTATAGGTCTTGTATAAAACTCTCAAGTGTAACAAATACCTGCACAGAATCATAGCTAGTTAAAAATAAGGTGAAAAAGCAAATTATTTTATTAACAAAATAAAACCAAAAATATTTTTACAGGCTTAACATATTTGATTTTGAAAATGTTTGTATATTTTTCCAAATTATGACATCAGTTTGTTTGCCTTTTTGCACCTTCATCTTTTTTTTCTCCAATTTTCTCATTTAAAAATAAAAAATGTTTTAACAAAACCTTATTGATTCTCAAAAAAACAGAAAAATACCAAAAATTAATTTTGCTTAAAAAGGAAGATTGTTAAAAGTTATTTTCATTCACTTTATACAAGACTGCTTATGGAATTATCAGCTGATTCAATGTCTTTTACAATGTGAATAAGTGAAAAGTACTTACTTAAACCCAGTGATTTCTGGGTACACAAATATTTGATCCTTGATGTTAGGTGGTTAAGACCTCTCGCTCTTGAAGACGTTTCCATTTCTTTGAATGCTTATTTTTCAGAAAATATGGTTTTGTGTAAAATTTCTGACAAATATTTATCCTCATTTTCTGTCAAGGAGAAGGCTAGAAATAAAATAGATGCTTGCCTTTTGAGTCTAGATATTTAGGATAGGTGAATCAAAACTTCCAGGTGGGAACTATCTTCATGAAATTTCAACATAAAAATCCCAGAAGTTATTTTAATGCATTTTTAGATATGGCTCTTTTTAATACATATATACATATTTGTATTTATTTCTGTGACATCTTTTCCTTCAGATGTGTCTTTTCTGATGGAAAAAAAAGATTATCATTTTGCTGATGGTGCCAGTACTTGAGGAGTTTTCCATTTCTGTATGTGACTGTCCTGGGTTCAGCTGAGATAGAGTTAATTTTCACAACAAGCTGGTTGGGCTGACCCAAACAGCCAATCAAATGGGATGTTCTATACCATGTGATGTCAAGCTCATTATTTAAGTGGGTAACTGGCTCAAGGAGAGGCTTTTGCTACTCAGGAGCAAGATGATTGGGTGGTGAGAACACTGCACGTTGTATATGCTTTGATCAGTATTATTGTTTTCTTCTCCCTCTGCCATTCTGTGAAACTGTTCTCACCCCAACCCACAAGTTTTTACCTGTTTTCCTTTGGATTCTCCTACCCATCCCATCAGGGAGGGGGAAGGAGTGAGAGAGTAACTGCGTGGTTCTTTTGTTGAAAATTGAGGCAAGACCACAACAGTGACACAAGTGCATTTGGTTTTCAATCTCATACTATGTTCATGGCTGCAGTTTAACGTAACTTCTAAAGATTGCCTGATAAATCTCTTCCCATACCAACACAGTTTTATGTAGTTCTTGACAAAGTATTCTGACATAGCAGTAACAAGGAAGGAAGAATTCACTAATGACTAATGTTTTTGCTCTTTCTCTTCCTTAGAGGTTGTGAACAGCATTGATCAGTAGACTTTAAATGAATTCTCTTATAGATAAAAACTTTTCCTGGTCATGGTCATGAAGGAATGGAAATGAATAGACCTACTGTGGATGCAGGGATAAGGGGGACCCTCTATTTCTGCTGTGAATAGTACAGAAATTCTTTGGAAATATATCACATTCTGAAGTTCGGAGGAAGTCATGTTCCCATCAACTAAAGATCCTTACATTTCTTCCTTTCTTTCCTATTTTCTGTTCACAGTCTACAGAGAACCATTACTTTTCAGTTTTTCTGTGTATATGTGTGTGTCTGATATGCACGCCTTTCAACTTTCAGCTTTCTAAGGGCATTAAATTATGTCTGTAAACTTTTTATGTTTGTGTAGTTTGGCTCCCCTAACTCTGTGCAGATTCTGGTTTCCCCACCACAGACACACAGTGATTGAATAATACTGATGATCACAGAATCACAGAATCACAGAATAGTAGGGATTGGAAGGGACCTCTGTGGGTCATCTAGTCCAACCCCCCTGCCGAAGCAGGGTCACCTACAGTAG
>Ga0065711_1034933_pt1 | contig 23035 bp, 21 predicted proteins | sample Hoacrofraction12_FD_59098 | JGI IMG/M metagenome (GOLD analysis project Ga0065711, IMG submission 59098) | Hoatzin crop microbial communities from Cojedes, Venezuela - Epithelial fraction 12 v2 (version 2) | ecosystem: Host-associated > Birds > Digestive system > Esophagus > Crop | place...
CACCCCAGGATGCCATTGGCTTTCTTGGCAGCCAGGGCACACTGCTGGCTCATGGTTAACCTGTTGTCCACCAGGACACCCAGCTCCGTCTCCGCAGAGCTGCTCTCCAGCAGGTCCACCCCAAGCCTGTACTGGTGCATGAGATTGTGGTGGGGCTGCTGGGAGCTCAGAGGACAAAGACCAAAAATCTATAGGAAAGTGCATTTTCTTTTTTCTGGGACTTGCCATTGACTGTGTTTTTGTCTCTTAATTGTTTCAGGATTTAATCTCCTATAACTTTCTCTTTAATCTGATGTCTGACAAAAATGTCCTGTTTGTCTGTTTTGAATACAGAGCCTTAATGAATACATTAAGACTTTGAGTTTTCTGAAACATCTCTAATATTCCAAGACGTGTTTAAAAACTTGTGTCAAGGGAGAGAGCTTGGCCAGCTTGGATTTGTAAGCTACATCTGCACTCTGGTGTATTGAGCTTCTAGAGCTCCATGGCTTGAGCCAGTTGTGCCTGTAGTCCCTGGAGCCACCACATTTGAGAGTCTTCTCGCGCCTGGAGAGAAACGCTCGCTCCCCGTGAGGCTGGAGGCAGGGAACAGACGCGGATGGGGCGGTGTGGATGGTCAGGGGCTTGGACTCAAACAGAAGTTCCAACCAACAGTGACATGACAGCGCGCATGTTTCCATGAGTTGAAGTTGTCCAGTCACCTGTAAGAGAAGCTGCTTAGCTTCTCACTTATTACTGGACTGATCAGAGTAATAGTAGTAGTTCTTATCTGAGTGCAAGTCATGCATCCAGTTTATTCCTGAAAAAGAAGAAAAATCTTTAACAAATGCTTCCTTTTTATGTCGCATCATTGTTGATAAATAATTTTTCATTGTAAAATAGGTCAATGCAGCCAGTAACTCTAGTATGGTTTTGGCTTAAAATGTTTTTTGTAAAGTTTTTGCCTTGCCAGGACTCTGCTGAATGATGCTAACTCTGAGTGTGTTTCGTTACTAACAATTTCAGTTTATGGTAATTATGAAGTATTTCATCCTCTTTATTTGCATTCTCTGTTTTATCATTACCATGTTTATTCCCTAGGCATGATAGCCTTTTAATTAAACTTGTCTGGTGATTTAGAAAGATTTTTCGTACTGATTTTACTTGCTTTTGTTTCCCATTTTAGCTATATGCCGTTACCCTTTGGGTATGCATGAAGGGACAATACGGGATGAAGACATCACTGCTTCCAGCCAGTGGTATGACTCCACAGGACCCCAGTATGCACGGTAGGTTAATCTCTGGCAAAGAAATGCAATTCTTTTTGTCTTCTAGATATCTAGTATGTGGTTGAGGAAAGAGTTCCCTCACCCTTAAAGCAACCTTAAGTTTGCTTAGCTCGTTCACTGCTTCCATATTAAATCTAATTAGTGCATAGTGAAAGACCGATAGGCAGTGGTCATGGTCACAAGCTGTAATACAGGCAATTCTGAATCAATATTAAGAAAAAAAAATCCTTCCCCATGAGAATGAAACGGTGGAGCTCTCAGACAGGTACCCAGAGATATGGTGATGTCTTGGTGTTTGGGGATTTTTGGGATGTGGCTGTACGAGTCCTCGAGCAGCACGCTGTAGCTTTGGCATTAGCCCTGATGTGAACAGGAGACTGGACTGGAGACTTCCAGAGGTTGCTTCTGACCCTGGTCTTCCTATAGTTCCGGGAAAAAATGTCTAATGGGTTTATGACTTACAGGTCAGCTAAGGACAGTGTCCCTGGGATTCTTGTAGAGCATTTTAAATCGTAGGAAATCGTTTACGAGAATGAACTTTTCAACAGCATCATATTGAGGAAATGGGCTGTGTCCACTTTGACTCATACCTGGAAACTGCCGAATCAAGGAACTGTTGAAAAGCAGCTAAAGGATTTTCTTTCTATGTCAAGCAGTCTTTCTGATAAGCTTGGCTTTTTATTTTGTTTTGTCATTTCACTTCTGTTAAAGCTACTAACTGATGATTCGCAAATACTTACAAATGCAAATTTCCTTAGAATTGTTTATGATGATGATATCAAACATTCCTACAGTTTTTGGTATAAGTCAGATATGAATTTCAGGTTAACTATGATGCTTACATTATTAATGTGGGCGTTCTAAAATCATAAAATTCTCCTAGTGCTTGATTGGGTTTTTTTGTAATCTATGGTAGAGCAAAGATGCTAAGTGTCATGTGTTTTAATGGAGTTTGAACAAGCCCAAGGGTCTAAAAGCTGAGAGACTTACTTTGTTCTCTGAGGTATGGCATGTCTCCAGTTTTGCAAATACTTTAGGCATCACTTGCCATCTGTTACCATCATCCTTTGACAGGGCAGCTGGATGTCCACAGGGGGAAGACACGAAGGCTCACTTCATTTTGTTAAAGGTCATAGTTGTCCTATGCAGGTGTCTGTCCCTGTTATTTCTGTCACCCATCCTGCCTTTCTTAGAACTTCTTTTACTTGCCACTTCACCATAAGAAAGTCTTGTGCAATGAGCTGACCAACCTGAGACAATCATCTTCTGTAGCCTGTGCCTTGACCTTCAGTGTCTCCTTCTGGGTGCTGCCTTCCGTAGTCCACGGGGCTTGGCACTGACCGATCCCATCAGTTAGAGATGGGGTAGCTCCCCGAAGGACAAGGGCACTTCAAGGGCTTGCTGCTTGCTAAGAAATCCATCGTGCTAAAAAGCCCACATGGTCTTTTTGTGTCTGGATAATTTTTTCATGTTTTAAACTCTGGCTGCCTTGCGGCTTGCCCAGCTGAGCCTACAGAAGCCTGGGCAAGGCAGTGTTCCCGTCGGTGGCTCCACGTGCTGCTGGCTGCAGCAGTCGGCCTGGTGTGCAGTCTCCAAGGGGAAAAGCCTTCATCTTTGCAGCTGGTGCCGCAGTGCTCAGAGCAGAGACCCTCACATCATACACCTAGCAATGTCCTGCACAAGCAGCTCTGCTGAATGAAGGAAAGGTGAAAGATGTGTGGAGATGACCCAGAATAATTTGTAGATTTAGAAAGAAGCTTTTCTTTCTAAAATGTGTTTTTAAGGTAGCTCCTCTTTGTGCTTCTTAGAGCTGTAGGGGGTGGTCAAGCAGAGGTTCAGGCCTTACTGTACGGGGTTTAGAAGAAGTGAGTATGCACTTGGTGCTGAAAAGTATGCAGTATACTATTACCTACTGAACAGCATAGTAGTTTCTGATCAACCCGAAAGTATATGTCTGGGAAAGAAATTACTCCTAACAGTTGATGAAAGATACCCGAGACAGAGGAGTTGTTCTGAACAGGAAAAAACTGGCTACAGGTCTCTTAAGTCTCAATTGACCATTACCCCAAAGGGGAGAGGTATTTGGTAGCCAGCTGTCAGGTCTTGCTTCCTGATTTGGTTTCTTTCTTCCAATTCTCAAAGTTTTGAGGTGTTTCCTCAGTTACTGGGAAGGCTGGATCCTTGGAAGTGACATTTTTGGATGTGTGTGGTTTTCCCCTTAGGCTGCAAAGGGAAGAGGGGGATGGAGCCTGGTGCCCGGCTGGCTTGTTGCAACCAGAAGACGTACAGTTCCTTCAAATTGACCTGCACAAGCTCTTTTTCATCACCTTGATTGGGACTCAGGGACGGCATGCCCGTGCCACAGGCAAAGAATTTGCCCGTGCTTACCGAATTGACTATAGCCGCAATGGAGAGCGCTGGATCTCCTGGAAAGGTCGTCAGGGCAGGAAGGTGAGTGTAGTAGGAAGTGAATTGTGGAGCGCGCAAAAGTCAAGTCACAGAGAACTAGACTGTAGAAGGCACGTCCTCTACGTGCTGCCTAGTGCATCATACTTTATCCTGACTCTTCTCTGTCAGGCATTCTGTGTCCTCTGCTTTTAGTCCTGTGTTTGCTGTGATGCTGGACTGTTATTCCCCTGACCTGCTCCCCAAATCCAGGCCATTGCCAAGACTGAAAACTGCAGCTACCTTTCTGTCTATGTTCAAACATCGTGTGAATGCCCCTCTACCAGCCAGATACTTGCTTCTAAATTAGAAGCCACAAAGCAGATGCCTGCTTTGTGATTAAAAAGGGAGGGGGTGGCAGGGAATGGAGATGAGTTTCTGGATGTCTGATAGCAGTGTTTAATGTAGGGGGCAGGAAATGTGCTGAGCACACACACTGAGACGCTTCCCCGCTCACCGCAGTTGTCTCCTGCTATCTCCAGATTTGAGCACACAGCTCGGCACTAGCTGTGCTCTGGTCATGTTCCTAAGCCTTGATTAAACTTCCTCTGGGAAGGAATCCCCTTCTCTCATCTGCAGCTCGTCTGACCTGATCACCCTGCCTCAGGCTGGCTTGTGACGTCTGAAGACCTTAGCCAGACTAGAAAAGGTGCTGGGTGTGGTGATGTTTTCTAGCCCTGGGGGTGCTTTGGAAGTCACAGTGGGGTCTGTATTGCAGTGTTAAGTAATAGCTTCTAGCTTGTTAATGAGTTATTTGCTCACTCAGACTTTTGGCTATTTGGCCGTTTCTTGCCCATCCCTCATGTTTTGGTGTGTTTGCAGGGTGGGAGGAGAAGTTTTAAACTCCATGGGGCTAACTGTTCTTCATCAGAACTTTCCTAGGTGAAGTCTGTCTGCATCTCGAGTTAGATCAGAATTGCACTGGTTACACTGTCAACAAGTAGTTAAATGCTTCTTGTCCCCCACCACAGTCCTGTGCAGAGCAGTGTTCTTGAGCACTCAGGACTGTGTTAGTGCCAGGTGTTAGGATTTAGGATCGGTCAGTTTTTGCAAGATCTCCCCCTTAGGCCATGATAAGGTAATAAGGATATATTCAGCTGTGTATGATGCTATAATTTGAGCCATCCTCTATTCTGTGCTGTGTATGTGGAAGTCCACATATGTTCTGTTAGTGTATGTACCTGCTCCCCATCACGAGACCCAAAAATTTTCCCTCCTGGTATCCTTAGAGAAGAAGCTTCTGTTCCTCTGCCCCTGCTGTTCTGGATGTGACGTACACAATGGGGTGCAATTCCTGCCATTTTGGCTCCTCTGCAAAATGACTTTCCATAAAATATATTTTTCAAGATGTGTCACCATTAAGGGGCATATTCCATTAGTGAATCGATATTTTAGAAGCACTGCTGTCTGGTCAAATAATTTGGTAAAAGTGTCCTGCAGAATCATTCAAGCCTTGGACTGTGGTGCAGATGGAAGTGCAAGATCCTAATCTACTTATTTGTATGCATTAGGAAGGCCTCTTCCAGTCCTGCAGCTGATAGATGCCCAATCGCTCATTTTCAGAGTGTGATTGTGTAAGACCATCTTGGCACGTCTCTGTCCAAGGAGGTCATGCAAATGGTCTCGGTCAAAAAAACCCCAAGAAACCAGCAAACCCCTTCACCGTGCTGCAAAGTTTCAGAGCTCGCAAGGTATTGGGTCATGAGACAAGTAGGACGTGTTGCTCCTCACTAGGATAGTCACCTCCAGCTTTAATGTGCGCGGTAAAGGCAGAGGGTCAAGTTGCAGTCGCCTGGTCTCTGACACCAGTTAAGAATGGTGCTCTCCATTGGCACTAATGTTGCACGGTGCAGTGGCTGAGTCCTGGTCCCTCATCAGCTTCTGTTATCAGCCGCCCACAGTAGTTTGCCAGTAGTACCACTTTGTTCCTGATGTTGGGAACACTGGCATCAGTGGTGGTTGGTACTGGAAGCCGGTGAGGAGTTTGTTCCACACACAGCTGATTCACGTTGGGATTTTTGGCCCTGAGAAGCTGAGTGCTCAATAGCAGCAACCCCACCTTGTGGAGGTGCTACACAGAACATCTTCTCTTTTTCTTCTCTCAGAAGATGTCAGTACAGGCCAGGCAGAAATGTCAGCTCTTCCAATACACACCTGGTGCAAAGGTACCTTCTTCTGAAGGGGATGGCTGAAGCTTTTTTCCTCTGACTCTGTCCAGCTCTGTCCATCTAGGACTTTAGGGCTTGACATATCTGCTACCTCAGAGATTCCCTGACAAATGGTCAGCTCCTGAGGATCTGTCCGACTTCCGTGGTGAAAACGTGGGATATTCTGCCATATGCTGTCTCCTCTTGTGTTTTATCTCCTATCAGCAAGATCTTGTGGAACCAGCCTAGGTGGCTTCCAGGTTTCCGGTCTTGGGCCATCTGACAGCTGAAAGGGTTAACCACTGTCACTTGGTTCCTGAAGACAAGGATTACTTCTGTGTCCCTACTTCGTTGGAAGAAGTCATGGATGTTGCTTCTAGGATGAGAGATATTAAGAGGCTGCAGATTAGAAGCCTGTTGAGGACCTGAAGCAGATGAGGAAGCAAGCTTACTTTTTGCTTTCCCCTCTGTTTTCTTTGGTTGGCTCCTGGGCCTGTGCACCTTTCTAGAGCTGTCAAACCAGGTGCAGGAAATTTTCACAGCTATCCTGGTGCAGTCCAGTAGACTGCCAGATGTGACTGGCTCTTCTTCAGGGAGATGCAGTCTTCTGAGTGGCTTCCTTTCATGGTACAATAAGGTCTTTCACTTCTCAAGGGAATCCAGCCACACTCGCTCTCTGGAGGTCTTCCCTGCTGCCATGAAGGGGAAGCTACTTTTCTGCTTCCTTGTTGGTGTCACTTGTCTTTGAAGTTGCCTGTACATCAACAATTACAATCCATGTGTTCTTTTGAGTAAGCTCAGCCTCTGATACATCCTTCCCAGCAACAGCATCTTTGAACAGGAGCCCTCACTTTGAATTCAGACTTTTTATAGCAAAAATGTACTTACTCTGTTTCTATAGGTCCTACCTAATCCTTTCAAAAAAATGCCTTGGGTGCTTAGTGTCCACTGCTGAGGCATTGACAGCTTCGGATGATTTCACACACGGACTGTGGTGACAATGAGGGGAAGGTGAGGGTGAAAGTCCCTGCTATATCAGACTGCATTTCAGCAGGATGGGGTGACTGTGGCAAGGCTGAACCCCTCAGTTCCTCTGCTATGCACCTGCTTGCACCTTCATCCCCCAAACACTGCAGCACCTCTGGAATTTTGTTGGCTCAGAAAAAGGGCATCAGGACCCCCTGCCAGGTAACTAATGAGGAAGGCAAGTGCTCAGTTACTGCTGTTAAGAGTATATGTGGAAACTCACTTGAAGAAAGAAGGTTACAAACTAGTAACTGGAGCTTTCTGCAATGTGTAGTCCACGTGTACATTCATCTCCCACCTGCCTTTCTCCTCTCCCTCAGAATACTGCCTGGTATGGGTCTGCAGTGGGCAGGAGGTGAAATGGCAGCACGCTTCACCCTGTAAGCCATGTACTGGGCAGGAGGAGGGGAGCAGCAGCAGTTAGTCCACTGCACATGCTGCATGGGAAAGCTCCCCAGCCTCGAATGATAGGGTACCAGTACACCGCTGAACAAGAGAGCAGCACAACAGGGAGAAGTTGCTGGCAAGGATCTCTCTTCTCCAGGTGATCCAAGGCAACATTGATACTTACGACGTGGTCTTGAATGATCTTCGGCCTCCCATCATTGCACGTTTTATCCGGGTGATTCCTGTGACGAAGATGCCAAGGACTGTCTGTATGAGGGTGGAGCTCTATGGCTGTGTCTGGTATGGTAAGTACCAATTTCCATGCCTGTCACTGAAGAGTAGTCCTTAACACAACGCTGACTGGGACTCACCTGTGTCCCCACGTATGCAGAGGGAATCCCAGGCCTGCAGAACTGCTTCTGTTGGTCCACATCATAAAAGGATCATACGGACAGAGGTGATAGAAGGCGGCTGCTGCTGCTGTATTTCTGAGGTATATGGCCTTCTTTTTTAGATGGTTTGGCATCCTATAGCATCCCTGAAGGAGGGACAATAGCGGCTCCTGGCTTCCCCATCGTTTATCTGAATGACTCGACCTATGATGGCTACCAGGAGCGCAGGTGGGAGAAGTCGTCCTGTTCTCTCTCGGTCACTGTGCAAATTACCTCTTCTTTCCTACTTACCTCGTCACTAGTGTCTTGTATCACAAACACTTCTCTAAGACCTCCGGAGCTGCAAGCTAGCCTAATAGTTCTCGAAAGCTTTGTAACTTTGTTATTCCAGGGCCTTTGACATGTTGTTAGTTGCTTATTTAAAGGAGGGCATGGGCTCAGGATGCATCAGATTTGCTTCCCCCAGCTGACAAAGGCTGGCAGGAAATAAATAATTTATTTTGTTATTGGGAGTTGTTGTTGCTTCTCTTTTAAAGAGAAGAGTGTGTCCTTATACAGCTAAGTGCAGTCTTTGTTCATAGCTTCCGTCTTTGCACAAAGTGGTGACGCAGTCCAGATGTGTCCAATTGCCTTAAAGCCCTCATCGCTCTTGGTCTCTAATTGTGACCATATTCACTGCACTGATTTCTTTGGTTCAGGTACAGCCTTAAGCTGTTGATACTGCAGATCATAGGGTGCTGCAACTCTTATGTTGCCCCACATTGGAGTGGGAGAGTGGGCTGGACCTTCTACCTGTGCAGTCTGTGTCCCTGGAGCAGGTGAAGGTCCTTCCCCTCTTCATTGCCTTTGTTGTTTCTGCAGTTTGGTATCTGAAATGCATTCTCTAGCAGACTGCATCTTAAACTGTTGCAGGAGGTCTCCAGGGTAAAGTGGGCATCCAAGAAAGTGAGCAACACCTGAACTCTAGGCCTGCACTTGATGCCTGTGAGCTTCTGGACAGATTTGAGATACTGTTTTTGAAAACAAAGCTCTGATGGACTTGAAACTTGGAAAACTGCATCACTCCCTGTGAGAAGCTCCAGGTCAGCAGAGACACCACTGCTAATGTGGTATGAGAGGAAGGTGGCTGATTACTCACTGTAAAGATTTCTTGGGTAGGATGCTTTTCCAATTTGGAGTCAAAAAGCCTAAAGTAACTGGATTTTGACAGCTCATTACAAGGTCTGTTAATTTGAGTGGCACGTTGCTGCCATTTTGAGGTGTCTCTGGTTTACCCAATAGCTGACTGTCGTGGAAGGAGATTTCATTAAGAGTCTGTATCTGAAATGTTAAATAACTGACTGAACTTTCAGACATTTAGTGTGACTACTTTCTTTGCCATAAGTACAAATTTGAGGGTGTTTCAACAGCTTGAAACCTCAGACAAACTTGGGTGGGGTATCCTTTTGAGGCATCATGTCCCTGCCTGTGCAGGAATGTGCCTAATAAGTGATCTGACAGTGTCTCTTCAGTGACATGGTGACATTCACTGACCTAAGGTGCTTTAATTCTATGTCTTGTTTCAGTTGTCATTAACCTCATGAAAACTTTTCCTGTTGCCTAGAATTTTTCCTTTTTTTTTTGCTTAGAGGTCATTTTTGGAAACTTATTTGTGTTCTACCGTGCTGGAGGTTAAAATAGCAGGGTGGAAATTCTTCATGCTTGTAGGATGTTGCAAGATACCGGGTAACGATGACTTAATGTAAAAGTATCTCATGCTTTCAAGCTGCATTGATATAGTAGGGATTGGATATTAAAAAAACAAAAGGGGGGGTTTATGTTCAGAGAGATGTAGGTGTTGCACTTAGCTGTCCAGCACTAACTTAGGAAGCTGGGTGTGCTGGGGAGTGTCAGGGAGCTACAGATGTCGGCACAAAACCCAGTGTCCTAAGCAAGGACTCTTTCAAACTGCTTCATCTCTCTGAGGTCATGTGCCTGACTGGCCTGGAAGCAGGAGTCTGCCTCTTCCAGCTGCTAACCCTTGTTGGGGTCCAAAGGCATGCGTAGCTGTGCAAATCCTGGTGACAGGAGGGCTCACCTGGGACGGACTTGCAGAGCTTCAGTGCACGTAGCAGCAGCCCAGCCCGGGTTACACAGACTGGCTGGAGGCAGCTGGAGGAAACGGGTCCCGGGAGCAAGGTCAGGCCCTGGTGCAGCTGAGCTGCTTGCACTTTCACTGCTCTGGGAGAAGGGATGTGGCAGGGATGGCTGCTGGAAGGCAGGGGGGTCGGGAGCTGGCACAGCTGGCATCTGCTGCTCTGGGACAGTGCTGGGAAACTGTGTAGCGGGCTCTGCACTCTCAGAGAGGAGGTGGAATGGGGCAGGGTCTTGGGCAAAGAGTCTGATCAGCCTTGGAAACAGAGCTGGTAACGTTCCCCTCTTGCACAGGAGCAGTGCCAGAAATGATCCCAGTTAGAACTGTGGGGGCTGGCTGAGCTGCCCAAGGTCTCACTGTTCTTTTTGCTGCTTTTCTGTGCCTGCCTGCAAAACTTTCCTCGCTGGCTCCCCCAGGACAGGATGGAGCAGTGTTCCTCCCATGCAGCTCCATGGTGAAATGCTGCAGTTAAAGCTCTCTGTTTGGAGAGCGTATGGCATCAGTTTCTGTGGTCTGTTTTTGTTCTCGAGAGACTCTGCTCGTAGCTTGGCTTTGCTGTCAGCACTTGATATCAATGCAAAAACTTCTGCCTTTTCCCAAGCAGGGGAAGATTTTAAAAGCCCAGCCCAAACAAAAAAAAGTGATGATGCGTAAGAGCAGGGAATGAGTTCTTGTCCAGGATGGGTTAAGAGTAAATAAACTAATATTTTCCTGGTACCAGCTGAAGGACTGAAGTGCTTTCACGTTTGAGCTCTCCTGGCTGGTATTCTACCTGACTGTTGGTTCTTTCTTGCTAGGCACTTGTACGGTGGTCTGGGCCAGCTGACGGACGGTGTGCTGGGACTGGACGATTTCACGCAGAGCCACCAGTACCGTGTGTGGCCAGGCTATGACTATGTGGGCTGGAAGAACGAGAGCTTCAGCACGGGCTCTGTTGAAATGGAGTTCCAGTTTGATCGACCACGGAACTTCACCTCCATGAAGGTAGTCAGCGTTGTCCCTCTCCAGCAGCCTGGGGCAGGCTTTGGGTCTGGGTGCTTCCAGGCTGCCCCTTTGGGTCCTCTTCCCAAAGCAGGAGGATACAAGGTGCCTGACAGCAGAGTCCACTGTAGGCAGAATTTGAGCAGATATCCCAAGTTTGCCAATGTAGAAAGGTGAAGCAGGGGAGCGCTTGCTTCTCCAGAGCTCAGATGCTCTCTGGTCAGTGTTTGGCTTAAAGGAGTAAAAAGCAGACACGTGAGCAGTGGTTAGGCAGCTGAGGTGGGTTTAGGAGGGAGGCTATGTACTGTCTCCAGAGGCTGCCTGACCCTTGAGGTGAAGGAATGCGGTTGTGCTTCTGTTCTGACCAAAGATTTCTCTGGATGCCTCAGTCTTTGCTTGTGCTGTGGGAAATTACTTAAACACACAGGAAAAGGATGAACTGAACTTTGAGTCTGTAGTAAACAGCAGAATCCTCTAAAAAGAACTGGTGGCTTTTCTTGTAGAGATTTCAAATGAAGGAGAACCCACCACATCCTTAAGTAAATTATTTTGGTGGTTACTTACCCTGGTTTTATTTGTGTATTTTTAACTTGCAACCATTGGCTCTTTGCCTGCTTTTGCTGGCAAAAATAAGAGTCCTGCCTTCTCAGATATTTTCCTGCTTCTACACTGGGATTAAAGCACTCTCATAATCTTTGCTTCAGTAAACTAAGTTGGCTGAACTTCTCAATGCCTTCCCTGTGAGAGCCAGGGTCACTTTTGTAACTGTCTTCCAATCCTTTCTTTCTGTGCCAGTACTCTTGTGGAGGTATAGAAACTGGAACTGGATGCAGGCTTTCCGTCAAACTGCGTAAAAGAATGGTACCAATTTCCTGCTTTTGGATGATTCTTCTTTGTTTGAGTCTTGTGATCATACTGGTCCTCCTAGCCAACGGATAGGGAGCCAGTGTTCATTAAGACTTTGATATCATGCTTAAAGTCAGAGTAACTGGTGTCCAGGACAAAAGTCCAGTGTAGAAAGCATCACTTACTACTTGTTCCTGAGTTCACTACCCTGAAATGAGTCACTCCTAAAAACTTCAGATTATTTTAAGGAACTTTGATTTATTTTTTTTTCCCCATGTGATTTATTTTATTGCCTATGATTCTGCTGTCTCTTTCAGATCATTTGAAAAAGGTCGCAAATAACCTTGAGCTAGGAATACATTCCTGCTAGAAAAACACCTACAGAAGAATTTGTGCCCTAAAATTTGTAAGACTTACTAGTTGACCATTTTTAATCAAATTAACGTAATTTGTGAGTTCATACTATGCTAATTGGAGTCAGATGTTGTAATGAGTAAATCAAATGCCTTATAAAAATCTGTCATGTAAACACAGCCATCCTGATCAGCCAAACACGTAAGCTCATAGAAACAGCTGCTTCATTTAGTATTTCATTATAAAGCTGTATTGATTAGCATAAATTATTTTTCATTCTTTATTGACTGTTGCCTGTTTCAGCTTTGCATTTACTTTGTACAGGCTAGGAGGTCTGTAAATACTTTTTTTGTATCTTCATACCTATTAGCTTTATTCCAGTTTTCTGAGCTTCCCCAGTATCTAAGAAAGTATTAAAAATAAATGCTAGCAAATATTGCAACTGCATTGCAAATTACTTAGCCTTGCATATTATAAAAGTGGACATTAGTAGGCGGTGTTTGGAGTAGCAAGTGTCTCTGTATCAGTCCAAGATATGAACATATCCAACTCTGTCCAAATCTGGCACAAATTTTATATTGCAGGCGTCAGGCTTTCCTGCCTTGTTATGGATGACTATTTCTCCTTATTGAATAACATTGTCTAAGCTTCATCTGTTCCTAATTACATGCAAATACCCTTCTTTTGTCTTTTTACTGCTCGTCAGGCCTGTCGTCCTCATTACTGCTTCACTGCTATTCACTGCAAGAACTCACAGAGGCCAAGCAATTAATAGGGTTCAAAGTTGCACTCGGTTTGGAAACTGCTGTTGTCACAGTGCTAATACTCCACCATCATTAGGAAGTAATTTCTGGAGTCACTAGGGAGAGTGAGACCACCATGACTATGGAAACAGAGTAGGCTGAGGGGCTACTGAAGACTTTAAGGGTCACCTTGTTCCTTCTGATTCCTGGTCACTGGCCACAGTGCCAAGATATTGTGGTCCAGGTCTTCAGGACTGCGGGGCAGAATTTAAATTCTCATGTTGGCTTGTTTAAAAAGGCACAGGGCAAGGTTTGCACTGAAGACAGTGGAACAGTGTGAAAGATTCTTACGAGCTGCGTCCCTCTTTGTGGAGCCTGCTTCCCTGGAAGTGCTGGAGGCCTGGGAGAGTGCTAGGTGTCTGCTGTTGGCGGCTCTGCAGTGCCCCAACCCAGGGAGGTGGAGATGGTGCTCTTGTGCTGGAGCCTTTTGGCTTGGGTGCAGCCCAAGAGCAGGAAGGCAGAAAGTTGCTACCAGCTCTTGGGAGGGCAAAACAAACCTCCCAGATACAGAGGCGTGAAGTCAGCCTGACAGCAGTTTGTGAACTGGATAGTCTGAAGTGGGCTATGTAGAGCTGTAACTCTGAGAGGAGAGAGGATGCCTTTGTTTTAGTGAGATGTTAGCTTGGCAGCATAGTGATTAGTGATTGCATTTTAAGTTACAGCATCATTAGCTACACCAGTGGTGCCACTGCAGCAGGGACAACCTGATGGTGAGCCACCGGGAGAGGCTGATGGATGCAGGCTTACGTGATGGTGTTAAGAAAACTTAGATCCTTAGTTGTCTTCAGGGTTCAACCACAGGAGAAGAGCTGGTGTGTGTCAGGGGAATATCTGCTTGAGCTTGTACCATTTTGGGGGGAGGAAATTAGCTTAGACTGCAGATGCTGAAGGCTTTCTAAAAGAGGCTAGAGCCCAGGTGTGGTTTTTCTTTCCCCTCTTAGGATATATATTCAAGGATAATTGGTCTGTGAGGCTTTAGATTAGTACAGGGTTTGTTTGATTGATTTTTATATGGGCCTTTTGAAGAGCCTGCTAAAATTTGACCGTTAATGTGGTGTTTGCATGCAGGGTTAAGAGCTATTTCAGAATCACTTTTTGCACAAATGTTCTCATTGCACACTGAGTGATTGAAGCTATACTGGAATAAGGCACTCTTGTTCTGGGCTAAGAGTATTCATACAGGGAGGTATTAGAAACAGAAAATTTTCATGAACAGAAAATCTTTGAGGCTTGATTCAGGTTTCAGTAAATCTTCCTCCTCTCTGATTGATCTGTTCTCTTCTTCCCAGGTGCATTGCAACAACATGTTTTCCAAGGGGGTGAAGATCTTCCAGAAAGTGGAGTGTCTGTTCAAACCACGCCTGATTGCAGACTGGGAGTCTGAACCTGTTGGAGTGGCAACTGTCTTAGATGACAAAAACCCCAGTGCTAGGTTTGTGACGGTCCCCCTCAATCAGCGCGTAGGTAAAGCCATACTTTGCCGCTTCTACTTCGCTGACACTTGGATGATGATGAGCGAGATTTCCTTCCAGTCAGGTGAGTATTCCTCCAGGTCACGCAGATCTGGCGAAGCACAGAGAGCAAAAGAGATGATGTGGAGGTGCAGGACACATGGGGTTGTCAAGCACAATCAGGGCAACCAAAAATTGGACTGTAGAGTATTCCTTCTTTTTGAGACAGCTGCTTGCGGGGTTGATTTTTACTTCTCTTTACCAAGTATTCAGTTATGAATAATTTAAATGTATCTACAGATGATGATCAAGTTAGCAGATTATGAAAAATAAGAGGCTGACTTTTTTTTTTCCTGAAGTCTTAACTATGACGCAGAAGTTGGTGCCATAAGATGCTTTAAAAGGCACTAGAAGGGAATGGACAGAGTCTTGGAGGAAACTGCCAGCACTGGCAGTGAAATAATCTGGCTGTAGCTTCCTGTGTGAAGGTCCCCAGTCAGCTATAGTGAGAGGACATTCCTGGGGAAGGAGGGCTCTGATTGCAGCTTGCTGCTTATCTAGCTGATAGCAGCCCCTCCTGGCTTCCCTTCCGTGTCATGCATGGGACTAGGCAGGCTCTTGGCCTGGGCTGGGCTGACTACGCTTATAATCATGCTAAAATGGAGCAAAGAAAAGCTCCTCCTGCAGCTCCCTCTGGGTGAGCCCAGGGCAGGCTCCTGCATGCACTGGCAGTTTGCTGTGGCCAGGAAGCACACGCTGCGCAGGGGAGAGGCTCGTTCTGTGGGTGTGCTGGGAAGTGCTGAGTCAGCAGGTATCTGCTCTCGCTGTGGTGTGCCTGACCTGCTGCGTGGGCCTCAGCCCAGTACTGCTTGAGGAGGCAGGGGTGGTGGCTGGGGTTGCGCTGACTGTGGGCAGGAGCAGGGAGGTTGTTGGGCTGACACCTTTCCTTCCCCTCCACAGACATGGAGAGCATGAATCCTAATTTTGTTACAGTACCCACAAGCACAACGGATCTCCTGGAAACAGAGTACAATGTTACTGAGGGAACCTGGGGTAAGGACTTCTGTCACTTAGCTATGCCAAGGGCCCACGTGTCAGGGGATTTCACGGTGACATCCTAGTTAACGTGGTCTCTCGCTCCATTTCTGGAGATCTGGGTATGGCCTGGTTATCGCCCTCATGCACAGGGCTGCATCTTGCAGACCTCCGAGCCTCAGCTGTTTTTGTATTCCTCATCTGCCTCGGAGCAAGTGGGCTGAAGGCACGTGTGCAGCCAGTGAAACTCTGAAACTGCTCTGTCGTGGGTCCATCGCAGGAGTCTGTTCCAACACGAAGAACAGTCTTTGGCTGCAGAAGTCCTCTGCATACTTCTTAGCTACGGGCCTCCAACTTGAGAATTTCTGATGGAGCAAAATGTGAACACAGCTAATGTTAATGGTCAGGAGACTGCCAAGGATCTTCTCTGTACCAGACTGTAGGAGGGTGCACGTAGGAGGTTAGCCAGCACAGACAACGCCCAGTGCTTTGTTAACTCTGGATTCTTCTTCATACCTCTCTGATTGCAGAAACCACATCTTCTGTAACCAGCACCTGGATAGGAGAGAAAGCAGATGACTCCAGTACCTCCATCCTTGTGGGCTGCCTTGTGGCTATTATTCTTCTGCTCCTGATGATTATAATCATTATTCTTTGGAAGCAGTATGTTCAAAAAAGGTTGGAAAAGGTAATACAATGGGGCTATTTTGCAGACTCAAGTTTGGTATGAAGTACGCACCCTGATGATCTGACAAGTGGAAAGCACAGGGTTTCCCCAGCTCCACAGAGCAGCTGAAGCTGCTCTTGCAGCAGGGGAGGATGCCAGCCCTATCCAAGATGTTACTGGAAATTGCTGCGCTTGCAGCCAACACATTACTTGACAACTGAGCATCGCCTAAGCAGTTTTTTCTCTTTTGCAGGCCCCACGTCGAATCCTGGAGGAGGATGCCACAGTTCGCCTCTCCTTCTACAGCTACACCATTGCCAACAACCAGACCCAGATCCACCAGTCAAATCCCACCTATGAGCGTGCTTTCCCACTGGATTTGGAATATCACCAGCCAACTATGCTGCTCCAAAAGCTTCCAGAGCTCTCCCAGAGTGCAGAGGATTCAGGTAACGTAATCATCAGTCTCCAGAAGTTATGCAGTTATTCTTTTATTACTTCCACTGGATTTTAAAATGTGCTGCTTCTCAGTGTCTAAGTAATCTTCTCTGACTCCTGTGCAATACAGTATGAACCCAGGGACCTAAGACAATATTCTGGAGCTCTGAAACTTTTTAGCACATAACTTTGGCAGGTGGAGTACCAGCCCCACTAGAGGGTGGTGGCCTCTTATTGTTCTCTTTGAAGACTGTGTTTATACATTAGCCAGGTCATCTTTTAGGAGCTGGTTTTGGCAATCACACATCGTTTGTCTCATCAGCCCCTGGGCTCATGCAGCACTCCTGGGCTGGCTGATGGAGAAGACCTTTAGCACCTCTTTCTGCAGCAAGGGATCTTTGAAATGCCCTTAGAAAGAGCAGAGGGAAATGCAGCAGAGAATTGTCAGTGGTGTACTGGCTTCCAGCCTGGGGGGAGCTTTTGGACGCACGCACAAGGGAATGTTTCCAGCAGTGCTTTGAACTCAGTGATGGCAGTACTGGTTAGTGACTGGAAGGGAAATGCTGCGTTCCTCAAGCACTGACAAGTTGCTAAGCTCCAGTGTTATACTGCACGGGGAGATTGATCTGGATTGAGTCAGGATGTGAACCTGAAGCAGAAGTGTTCTGTGTAATACTGACCATACAGGGCGTTAATTATGAAGAGTTATCCCGTGATATTTCTGTGAATAAGCTATAAGAGGTGGTGTAGCATGCTAACAGAGTACATGGGAAATGGAAACCTCAATCAGTTCTTGTTGCAGAAGGGAATCCAGAGCAAGTTTGACGTTGCAGACAACATCCTCGTGTCAGGTAAGGGGAACAGATCATATTTAGGATGAATCAGAAACAGGAAATCACTTCAGACTCATATCTCCATGTCTGGGCAAGAACTTTAGCTCTCATAACTGGGTAGAGCAGGCAACTGTTTAACACGAATTCACTGGCACCTCATGGGGATTCTGGTGTCTGCAGAAGCACAGCTTGCTCTGGTTTAAGCCCTAGTTCAAACAAAGCAGAGTCTTCCATCTGGGTGTACCTTGGTACAAGGCAGTAGGTGTGCAGCTAGGCTGAATTGCCAGAGGTCTGCAGGATCTGGAGGAGTGGAAGCCAGGCCATCCTGGTTTTATGGGAGTGAGTGCGTCTGACTCCAGCTGTCTTTGGTTTCCCTTTAGTGTGCAGTGGGGACTATGCTGAGCCTGACCTGACCAAGTCCACTCCTCACCAAGGCTTTCAGAACAATGTTCCTCACTACGCCGAAACAGATATTGTCCACCTGCAAGGTGTGACTGGCAACAACATGTATGCAGTCCCAGCCCTCACTGTGGATTCGCTTACCAAGAAGGACATCTCAGTGGGTGAATTCCCACGGCAGCAGCTACGACTCAAGGAGAAGCTGGGAGAAGGACAGTTTGGAGAGGTACAGCCATTCTTTTCCACACTTCCTCCAACAGAAAGGAGGTGCCTGGCACAGTGAAACTTCTGAGCTGCCTCTCTGGTACTGCTTCCTATCTGGGGGCTGAGGGTCCTGCATGCCGGTATTTTATTTAATGTATGTCTTTGAAGCCGATCCTAAGGGACCTCAGCTTTGCTCAACAACAGAGCGCCCCATTCTGCACCTGTGAGGCTGCTGCTTGGCACCACGTGAGTCTTTCTCCACAGATGAGCTTTACAAACTTCTTCCGTTCACTGTCTGTGTTCCCATTTATGACCCTACAGAAGAGGTCTGGGGACGGGAATTTAGACTGTTTCGTGGTTGTCCATGGGCAGCTCAAACATGTGGTGGCTGCCACCCGCCTTTAGGCATGCGAGTCTAAAAATCGTAGCTGCAACTCCAGCCGAGACAGATTGATCCTAGCTGTGAAAACAGCCTTCACATTACCAGGTCGAGGTTCCAGTGGGGCTCTGCACGCTGACCTAAGCAGACAGGCATTTCTCAAGTGCTATGGTCCCCTCACATATTTCTCCAGCATTGCTGCTTGCTGAAGCTGCAGTTTGTGTCAGGAGCCTTGGGCAGCGTGGTACATACATGTGTCATCTGCCAAGCTTTCTCTTTGCTCCTTGGGCTCCTTTCAAGCTGTGGATATTTTCACCTTGCCTTTTCTTCTCTCTCTGATTCATTTCCACATTAATCCCTAGTTCCATACGGAGCAGGTCTTCCCCTCTCCTGCTCCCACTCTTCCACTGTCTCTCTTTTTTTCTTCTCAGCTTTTGCTCACTTGCAGCCTTAAATTCTGTCTACTACATTTTGGCAAAGCACAGCCCTTTACTGACTGCTTCATCCTCTGTGATGTGCCCATCTTCCTAGTTTCTCCCTTCTGACAGCACACCTTCCCTACTGCAGCCCCTTCCCTGTCCCTCTTAGCTCTTTCCTGATCACTCCGTGCATTGGGAAGGTGCTGACATCCTCAGCCTCTTCACCTGGCTGCCAGTGTAGCCCCTCCTGTTGTTGTTTGTATCCTGCCCTGTCTTGGGCTGTGCTCCAAAAGTGAAACAGAGTGGCTTTTTTCTCATTATTTTGCTTAATGTTTCTCCTTCCCTCTCATTCCTGTCCTAATAACTGTCAAAGCTTTCTCCTCCTCCTCCTCCTTTGTGTTGTCAAACAGCAGCAGCCAGGCTCTCCCATACCCATTTTCCTTGGAGCTTGATTCAGAGCCTGTTCCTTTCCTCACATCGCAGGCTCCTTCCCTCACTTTTGCAAATGTGTTGCATCGCGTTCTCTCGTCTCTCCTTCTCACCTCCTTAGTCTTTACCAAACCGGTCATCATGATGTGTTCTGCTCCACTGCTCTGGCTTAGTGTGCAGTCTTGCTTCTAGCAGCATGGCTCATTGCTTTTTTTCACCTCTCCACTCAGAGCTTCCTTCCCTTTCAATCTTTTTTCTTCCTTGCTCCTAACCATCCACTCCCTGGACTCGGTGACACATTGCCTACGCTTGTAATACACGTGCTTAGTACCGTGGCGCTCTCTCCCATTCCTGCTTCATGACTGTGCTTTGGTCACAGCAGATCTCATTCTCCATGTAACTGCAGCAGCATCTTTGTACTCTTGTTTCTGTTCTGTGGATTTGTCCCATTTTTTTTATGCTGTCTCTTTTTTTTCTCCTCACTGTGCTTGGCGCATAAGTTCTTGGTGCTTTCTGCGTATAAAATTTATTAAGCTCCCATTACATTCCCCTCGCTGCTGTCTTTCACACATCCAGTTTGCTCCCTTCCTTCAGTCCTATTTCCTATTCCACACAGTCAGGTCTGTCTACTTTCCCCACCCAGCGTCGCTTGCCCAGTTCTCCATTTGAATATGCATTGTGATAACTCCTTAAGCAAGTGTCTTGTCACCCCTTCTTATACAGCCCTGGCAGTAATTTTATGTCTTTATTTGTTTATTTAATTTATCTGAAGAAACTTGGAATTCTCTGTACTCATCAGCTCTGGCTATATTCACAGCTGAGGTGTTCACATCATGCACACACTCTTCTTTTTTTTTTTTTCTTCTGGAATTAGAGAACTTTGGACAGCTGTCTGTAATTCCTGGATTCTCCTCAGTGAAGTTTGAGCGGTGACTCAAGCCTGGCTGCAGGACAGTTCTGGACTTGTGTGGCTGGTGTGCTGTGCTGTACATGCCAAACCTGCTGCAGCTGTGCTGTTTGCATGCACATGCAGCGTAAAGCAGACAGCTCCAGGCACAGTGGCCTTCCTGAACATCTCCAGTACTTGCTGGGCGAATTGGACTGCCCCAGCATTCTGCTGCACCAGTCTACATGCGTGCAGTAAATTCAGCGCGCTGGGGACACAGCAGGCTGCGATCCATGTGCGTTCCTATGACCTGGGCTGTACACTGTATGTATACGTTTTGTCCAGGATTTGGGGCCAACCTATGGGCTATTCCTGATTGGAACAGTGTCACCACTGGATCATTCACCTGGTCGTTCTGCCAGTGGTGACCCAACTGGTGACCTCAGCGTGATATTGTTTTCCTCTGGTTTTTAACTTGTGCATACTCTCATAGTTGTGTCTGCCTTCCGCCCTGCAGGTGCACCTCTGTGAAGCCGATGGCCTGCTGGAGTTCCTGGGAGTCTCATCTACAGAGTTCACTCACCAGCCGGTTCTCGTCGCAGTGAAAATGCTGAGATCAGATGTCAACAAAACAGCCAGGTAAGTGCATCCGCAATGCCGACTGTCTGAGAAGGAAAGCAAATACTCTCCAAGCACCAGTTTCACGTAGGTTAGCCCTGGTGACTTCTCTAAGAGAGTGTCGTGTGTCTCTGGTGTAAGTTCTGTGTGTTCATGTAAGGAGCAGGACACAGCCGGGGAGTGGGGGACAGAAGTAGATGTAATGTCAAACTGAAATGCTGTATTAATCCTGTTTGCTTGAACACAAGCACGGAACCAGCTTTCAAACTTACTGTGTGCAGATGTGTATATCTCCAAACTGAGATTTTCTTACATGCCACTTCTGCTTTCCTTAGACAAAGCAATAGTTTAGGATTTGAACCTGTGTTTTCTGTTTTACAAGGAATGATTTCCTGAAGGAGATCAAGATCATGTCACGGCTGAAGAACCCAAATATCATCCGGCTTCTGGGGGTGTGCGTGCGTGATGACCCCCTGTGCATGATAACAGAGTACATGGAAAATGGAGACCTCAATCAGTTCCTGTCGCAGCGAGAGATCTACAGCAAATTTGCCATTTCAAACAATATTCCCTGCGTCAGGTAAGGGGAGCTGCCCATCTTTGGAACAAATCAGCAATACAGAGCTACCAGTTTCATCTGCTGTGCCTTCCAGGCACTGACCTTCCTCCAGCCCAGCCACTGCTGTGGTACATACTGTGGACACTGCTCCTGCTTTGCGGGGGACGTTGTTCTTGAGGCCTCTGGAGGTCCATGTTTGCGTGTAGTCTCCCTGAGTGTGAGCTGTTCTGGGCATGGTGACCATCTCGTATGTGTTGCTTACTGATGTGACTGTTTACCTTGGTGGACTTGCATCAAGTATTTCATTAATATGCAAAGCCAGTTGCATTACAGCAAGAATTTTGGGATGAAAATCAAGAATGTCTCTTAGGCTTTTAAGAAGGTTCAGGTGTTCTCTGGATGTCTAAAAAATATTACGTGAGGGGAGTTGAGTGTGGAGCTTCACTAGGGAAAGATTTTGTCAGCCAACAGAAAGAACATTTGGCAAAGAAAACTGTTTTCTGTCAGCAATGGCACTTATCTCCCTCCTCTATGGAAGGATTAAATCTAACATAAAAGCATCTCTACTATTGCAGAAATCCTTTCCTCAGAGGAGAGTTGTGTGTAGGACTAACGTATTCTGCTCAGTAAAGTAACCTGCGCCGATCAGAAATGGCTGCATTGCTTAGCCTTTGGCATGTAGCCTCACAAAGGATTAGATTGATCTGTAGTTCAAGAGCAAGGCGGATAGGCAGGGCAAGCTCTGTTGATGGGCTGGACAGGAGGTGGCTGGGTGTTACCACGTTGGGACAACACCAGCGTGGCTGGCAGTGGTCAGTGGTCCTGTCCGGGAGTGTTAAACTGGCATCCTGTGGAGTGGTGGCACAGCAGGGGCTGTAGGATGGGAGAGGGTTTGCATCAGAGTAGAAACATATTCCAATTCTCCCCAGTCTCCTGTCCCTTCTACGCTTCTGAAACAGCTTTCACCTCGAGACTTGCGGATTTTTTCCTGGCCAAAGCCTCAAACTGTCCTTTCTTCCTCTGCTCCTCACCTCTCATCTGACTTCAGCACTGTCACTCACATGATTCTTCCTTGGTTTTGGTTACTTGGCTCTACCCCTAGTTTTTCTCTCCTTGCAGCTGATCCTGTGGCCTCTCCTTTTGTCCCTTCCAGGCAGATACAGTTTCACATTAAAGGAAGACGGTATGACTAGCTGGGGTATCTGTCTGTGTAGGAGTTGTGCACTGACAGCGAAGTGAATCCCCCTGCCAGGGAGTGCAGCCGGTCTCACTGGGGCGTGTGGGTGTCGGGTTGGCGTGGCAAGGTCCACCCATCCCACCCGTCTCTCGGGCTCAGGACTTGGCACACCAAATGCGATGACTGGCACTTTGCTGCAGAGAGGTTGTGAATTTTTAAGCCCTTATGGCTCTTTGGTATTTGAAATGCATCTCTCTGGCTGTCCAATGAATCATGAAGATGAGAGCTGAGAGGGTTCTCCCGTCCTGCCCCTCTGTGCAGAGCCGCATGCACCGAGCCCTGCAGAGCTGGAGGGGCAGGGGGCCGGGACCCTGCCAGGGTGCTGGTGGGACAGGAGAGTCTGGGCTTCTGGAGCGGGAAGAGCAACAGCCCCAGGCAGGGAGACAACTGCAGCTGAGCAGGGAAAAGGCCGGGTCTGGAGGCTCTGCCTGCTCCTGTGTGAAAAGCCAACAGCTGGGTTACCGAGGTACAAATGGGTGAGTTCTGATCTCGGGTACAGCAGGAGGAACACCGAGCTGGCTGTGGGGCTGGGCCGAGGGTCACCGAGCTGAGGTGTGGCCTTCACCGTGCTGAAGGCACAGGAAGTTCCGTCTGAACCTGAGGAAGAACTTCTTCCCTCTGAGGGTGACGGAGCCCTGGCCCAGGCTGCCCAGGGAGGTTGTGGAGTCTCCTTCTCTGGAGATATTCCAGCCCCGCCT
>Ga0065711_1034935_pt1 | contig 23035 bp, 17 predicted proteins | sample Hoacrofraction12_FD_59098 | JGI IMG/M metagenome (GOLD analysis project Ga0065711, IMG submission 59098) | Hoatzin crop microbial communities from Cojedes, Venezuela - Epithelial fraction 12 v2 (version 2) | ecosystem: Host-associated > Birds > Digestive system > Esophagus > Crop | place...
GGGGGGGAAGGCTTTCCTATAACTTTCCTGAGCTTCTGAAACTTCTTAGGGTGCCCTTGTTGTGACACCCTTATGTCCCCAGATGATGTGCATTACTCCCATGCCCTTGGGGTCCTCTGTCACAATGACTTACTCATCCCGGCTGGTCGACAAGGGACAGCCTTTGGCATAAACCCAAAGTCAGACTCAAAATCCCTTTTTTTGGGAACCAAACACATTTGTCATCTACCACTGCTCTGTTTGCAAAAAAAATCAAACCAATCTTCCCCCAAACTCCTCACACTCTGCCAGTTCTACATGTGGTGTGTGTCTGATCCATAACAGGATGATTGCAAAAGTTGGAGCAGAGTCATCTACCAAACGGATTGCAGCACGGAGCTTGCTGGGGTTTGGGATTGGATCTATCCTGAATGTAGCTTTGGGTTTAGGCACATCCTGCCCTGCATTCCGCACTCACCGCTACAGAGCAATGATTTGCCCTGAAGAAATCTTCATGGCTGTCTGTCAGGGCATGAGCCTGGGAGTTGAGTTTGTTTGCATCTCTTACCAGCTTTGCAGCTGATTCATTTCTGCTCCTTGAACATGCCACTTTAGCCAAAATTTACATATCCAGGGCATCAATATAATTTTTTTTTTAATCGCTTTGCCATTGAGTAGCAAGTGCTCTGTGAAACCAGGGAGCTGGAGAGCAAACCACGATCAAAAAAATCACAAAGCAGGGATGCAGCTATTTCAAATATACTCAGCTAAAAAATGTACTCAGGCCCTGAGACCTTCACTGCCTTTTGCCTTCTCTAAGCCTGTTTGAGCATGACAGCTCCTCTGGATGGTCACACTGAGGAGCAGTTCTAGCATTAAGAGTCAGGCTCGTCTCACTGAACTTTAGATACGTGCCTTGAGTGGACGGTCTAAACTGCCCTCGGAGTCAGTGGAGAGCACTGGGCTTTTCCAGGGTGTGACTCGTCAGACCCATTATGGATGTGTTTCTGAAGAAGAGATGTATCCCACTGTGGAAATCCCTGTTTGTTCCCCTGGGCTATAACACAAGGGTAGCTGACTTGCTCAGACATCAATATCCTTGAACAAGACTTGAATTATAGGGGAGATGGAGGCCACTATGGCCTCATATTGGCTTAGTCACCTTAAGGTAAAGTTAGCCGCCTACATATTTAAACACCCTCCCCCAGCAGCAGATTAACACCTCTCAAGGGTGGTTCAACCCACCCTAAGAGGGGAGTCTGAGGCAAATCAGTCTTAGGAGGTTCCTGCTGCTATCACTGACATGACGAGGAGTCCTTCTGCCTGCCCCACCATGCTCTGAGCAATGGCTAGATGAGTGCAACTGCACCCCAGCAAACAGATATCTTCTAATAGCAGGATGTCATTTTTCCTATATTCAGTCTTTACTAATGGAGAAAAGTTCCCCCGAACATACTTTTTTATTTCTTGTTGGTAGACATTATTATTATTATTATTATTATTGCTGTTGTTGTTGCTGTTATTATTATTAGTGACTCTCATGAGCACAAAAATTATAACCCTTGGTTAGTACATTTGTGTTTTATTAGACATCAGAAAACACTTTCAGCTCTGTGTAAGACAAATAAATATAGGTCTGTTCTGACCAAATTGATTTTATTCACTTTTGAACAGGCAGAGACTTCAGTCTGAGTTATGGCTTTCAAAGGCCTTATTAAAGCAAACAGCCAAGCCTTGCACAGAGCTGAAATAGGACATATTTTCAGTAAAAAGTGAAATCTTAGAGATTACTTGTCATGTAGTATTTTCTTTCCTTTTGAATTTACCCATCACCACATCTTCCAGAATTGTTTACAGTATAATTTAAGGCAAGCTAAAGTTCAATGTAATAAATGCTGACTCTTAAAACGAACAAACAAACAACTCCAGTGAAATACTGAATTATTTTAAAGTGCTAAAATTTCTATTTTTTACACTACTTTAACATCCTCTGAAGATTAGAGTCATTGGGATGCTCAAGGTTTAAAAAGGGATTTCTGAATTTATTTAATTTTTCAAAGAATCACAGCAGTCAGGTTAGAAATTTATCAAAGATTTAAGATAAATAGCAGCCAATATGAGGAATTCCCTCAGGCTGAAGGTCTTGATCTTCATGATTCCTGAAAAGCAGAACTGAAGAACTTTTCATCCTCTCACTGGGACTATTTTCATGCATAAGATATATAAACAAGGTTTTCCCAATGAGGACTCATCAGTGTTGTTCAATCAGGAGAAGCGTGGAACAATCCATATATTCAGATACAGAAAACAGCTTAGCAGGAGGTTTCACTTTCAAACACTTTACGTAGTGCAGCAACTGCACAGAGAAATTAACTTTCTCTACAAATTCTGGGGCTGTTTGAGAGCGATTTTTTTTTAAATTATGAAAGTTGCTGGACCTGTCAGTTCCTCAAAAAAATGTGACAAATAAAGACAGCCCTCCCAGGATATTCCTAGACACCCAGATTTCATCTGTCTGGAGTCCCACTGACAAATCAACAACTGTTCGTATAAAAGTGAAACTGAATACTGCTCAGCTCCTCTGCTCTGTCACATGCTGGGACCTGTAATTCAGTTGATAATAACCTCAAATCGAACAAAGGTTTGTTGGGCATCATCTTAAAATCAGATTGTCTTGCAGGCCATGCCAAACTCAAATTTGCACTGTGCTGAGACACAAAAAGCCCTTCACAAACCCTTACAAAGATTTACCAATGCCCTTCCTACACACCAGTAAGCACACAGTAAGAGGCACACAGCTTATAAAAGCTCACATACACATTTATCATCTCACTGCTTACCTGACTCCACGGCTTCTTTAACCATCACAGCACAGTAAGGGTTAATCACCTCCCCCTGGGATGGCAGGTAAGGGCCACTGTCATAGTTGGATAGACCAATACGCAGAAAGGGAGACATGACAAGTCCTGTGTCAAACAAAAGACAGGCAATATTTAGGAAGAGTCTAAAAATTCCCTTGGTTTTAACTAGCGTCTTATCTCCGTCAGAGAAGGTTACACCAGCCGTTAGTTATCCATCCAGCTGGAGACTCTCTGACTTCCTCCACTGTCTGGCAAGATGATGGACTGACCGAGGGCCGCTTAACGTGTATAAGGTAGCGTAACTCAGCTGTCAGCTTAACCGCGTAGCTGAACTCATCACAAGGCTGGAAAGACCCGCAACAGCAGCTTTGAGTACTAGTGACTTGACGCCAGCCATCAGGAATGAGAGCAACAATACTCAGAAGCCAAATCAGGACTTTCTTGGCTGGGATAACCTCTGCTGTAATTTATGTCAAGTCACACGTTCAAGAACCTGAATGCTATGAGAATAGAAAGGCTTTCGGGAATACAAGGCTGTTGGAAGTCTGCAAGCTGAACATGAAACTGTGAAATAACCACGTACTATTTATATACAGCATGGAAATGATCCCGGGCATTCAACTGCCTGGGTACTGACCCATATTCATAAGTGAAGCTATAAAGAAAAAATTTGGCTCATATGAACCATGCTATGTAGAGAGTGAACCAAAAAAAAAAACCAAAACAGATCCCAGGATAATTCTAAGCAGCTGAAAACAGAAACATGTAAAATCAAGATGCCAGGAAATACAATGAAGCCTATGGGTTGTTCTCTGTATGCTTTTTCAGAGCTTCCAGAGAAAATATTTAGTGAAGCTAGAAATTATTAACTGCTGTAGCTGGTGCTCATCATTTTGCCATCTGGGCCCAAGGACTGCGATTTGCTACCCAGCTTTTGGGTCAGCTTCTGAGCTTGTCATCCCTGGCTCAGCCTCTAGTCAATAGGGAGCAAGAGGCACTTTGAACTCAGTTGCAGATATCTATGTCTTGGACCACCAAAGTTAAAAGACTTGAGTCCTATCATCAGCTGAAACCTGTCAAATATACTGACAACAATATATTGTTCAACTACAACAGCAAAAAGTGGAATGACTTGTGCTGTGGGATACAGCCCAGGTCTCTTTTCCTTTTTACACACAAAATGCTTTATCCCAGGGGCAGCTTCTCTAGCCTCACACCGAACAAGATCCAGATTATTGCTGGGAATGGTATTTTCTTACCTGTAAATGATATTTTCCTGACAGGCAAGTTCAGTCTCTGGCAAGAGGGGCTTCTCTTTTCATCACAGCAGTGGAAAACACGGAAAGGATTTTCTCAGCTGCAAGAACGAGGATAACTGCTCCTTTGGCTGGGCTGACTTTAAAACTTGGTCTCACTGTTCAAGGACACAGGAGGCGAGACCATCCAGGAGAAAGGAAAACTTGAGAAACCAGGACGTATCCCCTTGCTTGAGTGTCTTCTCTCTCACCCAGCAGTGTGGAGCAATGAGTTTCCATCAGTCCCCTGTGCAAAATTCTAGGGCGACCATAAAAGTCAGAACAACTTTTGGTTAGTGTGCGGCCAGGTCGCAGCAGGTTGTTGGTTTTCTTCTGTCCTGGGTATGGTGAGATCTTCTCCCTCTTCCTGTTTTACAAAATGAAAACAGCTACAGTTAAAACTGGGCTGAAACTATTCTGGACCAAATATTCACAAGTACCGAGCACTCACACTGCGACACTTTCTGACACTTCAGCGAACAGATGGCCCATGCAGCCAACTGCAGCTATTCTCTGATAGAGATTTCGGCAGAGGAGTCTTCCTGTGAGATTTCCCTAAATCTGTCACCCTGCATAAGGCCAATCTATACAATGAACAGCATAGGAAGACTCACCTTCCAGTTTGAGCTCCTGGGGAGGTTAGGCAACAACCAGGCTGAGTTACCAGGAAAACAGCAAGGACTCAGAAATCCTCTTGGATAGTGTGCTTAAAAGAGAACACCATCAGGTTTCTGGGGAAGACAGGATCATAGAATCACAGAATGGTTTGGGTTGGAAGTGACTTTAAAGATCTTCTACTCCAGTCCCCCTGCCACGGGCAGAGACACCTTCCACTAGACCAGGTTGCTCAAAGTCCCGTCCAACCTGGCCTTGAACGCTTCCAGGGAGGGGGCAGCCACAGCTTCCATGGGCGACCTGTTCCAGTGTCTCACCACCGTCATGATGAAGAATTTCTTCCTTACATCTAATCTAAATCTGCCCTCTTTTAGTTTAGAGCCATTACCCCACTAGGATAAGGACAGAAAGAGAGAAAAAAATCCTGTGATTCACGTCTACAGTGTATCCCTAGGAATCCATAGATCATGGGCCACCAGCAGCTATATCAGACCCCCTCTGAAGACTGTGCAAGGACATCTGCATGTGGCATTGCCCTCAACTGGGAAAACATCATCACTTTTGCAGTTTTACAGAAGCTAGCAGGAAAGGCAAAGCACCATTTGGGGCTGGATGTAGGAGGTTAGGACAATCCTGTTCTCCTATGGATGAGGGCAGCCTCTCTCTGAAGGGTGTTTCAGATACGCAATGACCAAGTGCCTGATGATTTGGACATTCAAGCACAGGTAGCTCTGTGAAGAGGGGCATTTGTGGCACTGCACAGTAGCACAGTGAATGCTTTGTGAGTGGTCCACTGTACAAAAATGACAAAATATCTGCCTGGAATAACAGAAGCAGAGAAATCTGATCAAACTAGATAGGAAAAATCTCTTTTACAAGAAGAAATATGTGTATTTACTCCCTCTGTTTGTTTAGACATTTCCTTTGTTTCAAATAATAAGAAGCCTACTTAGTCTAAAGACAAAAGGAAAACCAAATCAACGGGTCTCTGAAAGCAGGAGGGAAATCCAAGTAGTTGCATGTTCTGTCTGTGCAATGGAGCACCAGTATGGAAAGTTATTATGACCCAACCACTAAGGTCAACAGTCTAAACATCTGCATCAGGTCCCTTTGTGTGAAAGGAGATGTATTCTCTCTGCCTCTGCCATACTCCACTAATACTCCTGGTGACTGGTGGGCAAGAGAAGAATATGTATTCTCTTCCAAATCCCCAGTACCCCAACCCTTGGCTTTAAGAACCTCTTGTTCCATGGACGGGAGGAGGAGGAAGCACAGGGAGAGCTGTAAGCACTCTCTTGCAAGGACTTTCAAAACTCACCTTGAAAAACTCTGAGTGCTAGCCAGAATTACTAGTCAACTCATTGGACATCTAAGAACATGAATGTTGTTAAAGTAAGCCAAAGTTTTTTTGATGACTCCTCAGCACTGAAATGTAGTAACACTATTGGCTAAAGTTCTCAAGAAACAACATTAGGGGCAGAAGTTTGAGCCTGGCATTCATAACATTTCAATGAAATCAGTGTAGTTACAACGTAGTTAAAATTGTGAAAGCACCTTGTCCTGCTAATTATTAACATCACTGCTCCAAAAATCACTGGTTTGATGTGCTACAAGATACCTGTTCAGATCTGTGGATCTGCTCCCTAAACAGCAACATTTAAAACTTTTCTTAGTCTTAAATGCTGGATACCCCCTCCCTCCCCTCCAGTGCAATAATTCATTTTGGCTCTGTGCAATCAAGCACTTCATGAACAGGTTTCTGAGAGAGATTGTGGAGTGCCCGTCCTTGGAGATATTCAAAAGCCATCTGAACATTGTCCTGGGCAACTGGCTCCAGGTGGACCTGCTTGAGCAGGAGAGTTGGACAAGATGACCTCCTGAGGTCCCTTCCAACCTCAACCAGCCTGTGATTCTGTGAAAACATGGGTGGGACAGATCTCACCTAATCCTACTTGTTACAGCATCTGTGTCTCCAAGTGAGGCAGTTACCTGGGCTCCTGAGAGAGGAACAGAGAGAAACTGGCACCCTCAGATCGTAAGCTGGACCCATTTTAGACCCCTCCATCAGCATGTGATGAAGCCGTTTGTCTCCTTTGAGAGCAAAGGGGAATGTCTGGGGCCAATCTGTTCACACGGGGCACCTCCACTGTAGAGATCTTTTTTTTTATTAGATTCCCCAAGCTATTAATTTTCAGAAAAACCCACTGCATTGTATTGGATCTAAAAGACTTGTGCTGGGACTTCACAGAAACCAGTCCATTGCGTGAGATGTTCCGCAGCCACCAGCAAACAGGCGAGAATATTCTGCCCAGCTGCAAAGCATGTAGGTTTGGCACACCTAGTGTTAGCACTACCAGACCAACAGCTGCCCATATAAGCCTTGCAAAGGCTGGCTAAAAATGAGATAAAATCAGAGTTTACTGTTGTACCAGCCTCGTGAGAGCACTCTGCCTTGGGGTGAATTTCTTCACCCTGTCCAATAAATCAGACAGATAACTGGTTTCCTGCTTCTCTCTCGCTGTCTTTCCTGAAACCACCTTGGCTTTGGCCCAAACATCTGTTTTGCAGGTCTTATCTCCAGCGTTTGCTACTACAGGACTGCTACTTGGCTTGAATCCACAGCCGTAAACAATTAAGGAACAACACAACTCGGCTCCAGCAACTGCTCACCGTAATAGCAGCAGTTTAATTTAACACTAGAAGCAGCTGCAGTGGATATGGAGAGTGTCTGCTTAATTTCCCAGTGGAAAGGATACTATAAGGTATCTGAAAACTAAGGATGAAATGCATCTTTCTATAAAGGGCCACCTGCGACCTCCTCCAATAAAACACCAAATACAGTGTAATTGGGGTTCAGCAATACTGCACCCTGCTTCACAGGCACAGGGGAGCTTCGCCCACTCCAGAGAATAATGAAACATATGGAAATCATTCCTGGATGGTATTAGGAAGTAGTAAACTCCTTAATATCCTTAATCAATTGTGGTTAAGGAGAGAGGAAGAAACGAGCTTCTGCTTCTAGTCAGCAGAAGAACTGCACTGGGGACAGCTGCCTTTAGTGGGATTTATGCTTTTGTGTTTCGCTGACTGAAAATGGATGCATGCATGATGCAGTAAGGACGGCAATTTACTGAATGAGGGACAGTTGAGAGCGGAGGGGAAGTACTTCTGGGAGATGCTGCTTTCCTAATGTCATCAAACCCTGATTTTCTACAGGTCAGAGGGAATATTTGCAGCTCTCCCCTTTTCGAGGCAAAACTGTGCATGCAAAATGAGTTCATAATCTGAGGATCAGCATCACCAAGAGCAAAAGGAACTGAGAGTTACAGCGGCAGGGCAGGAACTTTCCTTCATCTCCTGAAAGGCATCTCCCAGCCAAAAAGGCAGGTCCTGACCCTGCAAATATCTGTTTACATAGCGGCTGGAGACCCCCACATGAGCATAACTCAACACACCTCAGGGTCTTCCTGCAGATTTCAGCTGCCAAATGAACTCAGCCAGCTGAATGCCAGCAGCGATGGCTGGGGTCCCTGTCTCTGCCCCCTGACGACTCATCCCCCACAGACCGTACAGTAGGGAACAGAGATCTAAATAACTCTTGAGTGACTTTCATTTTGGGTGCCCATATCACTTGTTATTTCAGTGGAGATCAAACCAGCCTGTTCGTAGAGGAAGTTCAGAAACCCCCTGGGTGTCACCCAGCTTTTCTCACATTTTCCTCTTACGAGGGTGTGGATCAGAGGAGGAGGAGCAAAAGGAGGGGAATTTGCATAGTCATTTAATTTTCCCTCGCTCCATAGTCAGTCACCCCACCTGCAGCATCTCGCAACGGCAGTGGAGGCAGAGGGCAAGGGAAGGCAGGAGCAGCAGTATCTGATGAGACTGGTGCAATAACATACTCCACGCAACTAAACAGCCTCCCTAAACTTCATGGAACATCTTGATTTAAAAGCGCAGGTGATGATCTCCTTGCAGACACAGCAGAGCCGGGCAAAGCATTTCTTCTGCCATGTGAAAACAAGACTTGCAGACTTTTCCAGGGCCCATGGCAGGCACAGGAGTGGGCATTTCTCTTTAAAAACCTCTGAGCTGTCTCGTGATGCTGTGTTTAGAGCAAGTCGCATGCATGGGTAACAGGATCTGGTCTCTTATATCTAGCCCACAAACACAGCTGTTTGGACTCTGCTAAGTTCACGTGGTTTCTTCCTATTGCATTTGCTGTGTACAAGACAAGACCGAAGCCTCAGGTCTGTTTTCAGGCCTTTTACGTGATTTAGCTACAGTGGAGTTGATGCAGGTGAACAGATTTACAGCTGTGAAAGGGTTGGTATTCATCCCACTGGCGAAATTTCATAAAATCGCTGCTGGGAATGCCAGTGGTCACTGCATACACCCATGGACTCTAGGACGAGATCTACAGCCATTCTAGCAGGTACATGTATAGCTGGGTCTTAAAAACAGGGAATTCAATGCTTTGCTATCCTTAGGTCTCCACAATAACAATTGCTTTAACCTGACCTAAATGCAGGCGATGTCCAAAGCTTTCCACCCCATCTCACACTGCAGTTTCTCAGCCTCTCCCAGGAGTTTGGTGTCTGTGTATGGTATGGGAACAAGGAACAGATCTTTCTACAAGCAACCCTTCTTTGCTTTACTTGACAAGCAAGGTTGCAGCTTTGTCCATTCCTGGATCTGACACGACACGGACGTGGGGGCCTGCACAAAGCAGGAATGATGACACAGGGGATGGTCTGCAGCAACTGCATTTTGGTTGGGATAAAGAGACTGGAAAATTGTGGCCTTGCTGACGAAGAGATGAAGGGTGGATTCACATGAACATCCACAGACAACTGCAGCGCATGTATGAGCTATCAGCCCAGCTCCTGTCACACAGAGTAAAGAGATACCAGTACTCATACAAGTGCATCACCCCATGCTAAAAAAGACATTTAAAACAGGTTAAGCCAATTCCATCCTGGAATTGCTGCTTCCCCAGCGTGATAACATCCACCCAAAACATGGCCAAAATCAGGTGAGTCCTACAGCTGATGTTCTGATGTCCAGTGAAAAGGACCCACACTGTCAGGTTTGATCAGGGAGCAGACGCGCTCATGTCTAACAGTTACGATAGCTTGAAAAGACAGTGAAGTAGAGCTGGGTGAGGACCCCAAGAGTCCTGCCTGTCCAGGGCCATCTGCTCTGAAAGTCACTCTAGAAATGGAAAGCAGGTCTAGTGTCCAGGGACAATCCTTGACACTTCTTATTTTGCCCATATAGAAGGGACCAAAGTCTCTCATTGAAAGAAGAATCTTTCAGATATGCCTTTTGTTTTCCAATAGACAATGTGAAATTATCTCCCTCTGGAGAGGTGAGATTTTTTCAAGCTAAAACTCTTGTTCTTTCTGCAAACTGGAAAGAGAAGCAGAGCAGACCCACCAAATCTCTATTGGGAATAAACCCCTTCAGGTCCTGCCCCAGAAGATAGGTCATAACCCTTTTTTCCCTCACATTTAATGAACATTTGTCATGTGTGGTCCTGAAACTAAGCAAACTTGCACCCTCACCTGTGTCATGTGAAACATGCACAACTACTCAATTTAATCCCCTTTGTAAATCTTTTTATTTTTGTGCATTTTCTTCTCTTTTGTATTCATATTATTAAAAGCAACTTGTTGAGTTTGCTTTATTTTACTAGAGAGATTCTGGTTAATTTAATTTCCTGTATCACTCCATTTCTACAATGCTTGGGCCACACAAACTCAAAAAAAAACGTTTTCAAAATAATTATCCCCATTGTATTTATTTCTAAATTTTAATACTGACTTCCATTTTGAGTTTTCAGTTGCCTTATAACAAACACAGGACAAACTTGAAGCAACATCACCCAATTTTTCAAACACTGCACACAAAATGTTTTCAAAAAGCTTTTCAGTCTAGCGAGGGAAACGAAAATATCTTGAACTGAGATATAGCTACATTATCTCCTTTCCTTCAGCCTGTTGTTCGTTAACCCAGCAGTTCCTGCACTCATTCGTAGACTTCTTGTTAAGTTTTTTGCTGTTTTGGTGGGGTTTTTTACATGGCACATGTAGATTTTGCCTCAAATACTTCACCGTCTTCTGTCAAGGTGGTTGTTCATGCACTGAACTTATTGCTGGTGCCAGCATCTTCTTTCCCTTAAAAAAAAGAAAAAGGCCCAAGGAGAGGGCCAGGGCCATAATGGGCCGTATTGACATCCTTCCTTCTGCAGGCAGAGTTTCATGCCCACAGTTCACCTTGCTCAGCAGTATTTCATGTCTTTATTTAATCTGGAAACCTGCTAAAGGTATTTGGACCCAGAATCATAGAAATGTTGGGCTGGAAAAGAGCGTTTTTCTCATTCCTCTGCCTCCTGGCACACTATGTCTCCATCATCCTTGACATATCCATCTAGCCATCCGTCAGAACGAAGCTTCTTGTATGCTTGGTGTTACCACATACTCCTCAAAGACGTGGACAAATTTGTCACAGAGGAGCCTCAGACTGTGACTGGAGCCCCCATTAGGCATCCACACCTCACTTCTGTGTGGCAGAAATTACTTTGGAGAAGTATTTTATGAAACCAGTTCTGATCTAGGATTGTCCCATGTTTGTCTAGAGCTTGCCCTATTATTTAAGGAGAATTAGTATTTTCTCCCCGCTTCTCTCCAGCACTGTACATTTCCTATTAGGTACAGCAGATAAGAACAGCAAAAAGATGTCTGACTGCCAGATAACTTAATTTTAGCCACACCACCAGTGCAAGCCCAGCTCTGCTCCACAGCCCTCAGCTGCCTTCTCCTTGCCCAGCAGTCCTCCCAGTAAGTCTGCAGGAATCTCTACTCCCACAAGTGCCTGGCCCAGCTCACACTTTACGATGACCACCACCACGGATAATTCAGTCATCTCCAAATCCTTACAGTTTCATGTTTATTCTTAAACACCTTAAAAGCAGAAATATTTCTTTTCCACAGCAGAAGCTGTCAGACCTGCAGCTTCTGCCTTCATTCTCTGCTCATCAGTCTTTGCTTCCATGGCTTCACCAACATGGCCCTCAATGAGTTTTTTCTTATTTCAATCAATCTCAGGGCTCCCTTCTGCAGATGCCACACCTGTACCCTCTCTTGTCAACCCCACCACAACACCAACCTCTATGTCTTTCCCGCTCCCAATGCCTCTGGAATCCAGTCACGTCCTTAAATATACTCTGACATATCATTCTTTTTTCCTAATTCAGACCAGAGCTCAATTTAAAACTATACTTCCATTTAGATAAGGAAGCTCTGGTTCCAGCTTGGCTGAAAGCCCTCTTTCCACTTATGGTTTGGTGTCCTATTCTCACATCAGAGCCTCAGGTAGGGTCCTGAGTGACCGTCCACCTCTGTCTCTTCATATCTTTCCACCTCACTTATCATTCAGCTCACACCAACTCTTCGAGAGGTCATTTGTCCACCTATTTCTTTCTGTGCTTAGTTATCTCCCTGCCTGGGTGGATATAGGGCACCCAGTGGGTGGAAGAATGAAATACATAACACAGACAAAATTAATTTTATCCCAAAGTGCTGAGAATCAGGTTATGGGGATTTCATCTGCTGTTCTGGTTTTGATTTTTTTTTTCCCATATCACCTCCTGGCTGCTTAAGCAAACCTTCATGGGATCATCTTCACACTGTGTGAAAAGCTAAGTCATGATCATGCAAACAACATCCACCTTTCTTCTCCCCAAAACTCACACTGTTTTCGCTGCTAATTAGTCCTGGCTCACGCTGTCCCCTGAGCACAGGTGGTAGCACAGAGCCTCGCGTAAAGCAAACGAACGCTCAGTCCACCCTACACTAGCTATTTCAGTATTACTGCAGCTCACAGTCCCCGGGAACCACACAGGTTTCACCTCAGCATCACTCTGCTGGCTCAGCTAAGCAATACAGAGCACAAGGAAGATGTGCTCTCCCTCCTGCACACATCACTGGCCGGAGAAAAGCTTGGTGACACACTCAGATATGCAGGTGCAATAGTGCAAGTAGCCCTGGTGCGCTCACAAAATCCCAAACGGGGACTAGCTCGAAAGCTGTGTCACCTCTGTCCGATGGTGTGAGCTGCAGCCATAGCAGCACTTGCAAAGATGCAACAGATGATTGTTATGTTAGACAAATGAGATCCTTTTTACTATGATCAGAAAAAGAAGGACTGACCAAAGAGATCAAGGCTCTAGAGATGGCAAAGATATAATCAGTTGCCATTCCTTCCTCACCACCCACAAGAGGAAGAAAGTCCCTCTTTATGAGGTGATTGCAGAGCCAGAGGGACTGGCCAAGTGGGAGCTGTACAATGGAGAGGCATACTGGTGGCTACTAGGATTTCAGCAAGCACATACGGCATTTCCTGAAAGGACCGAATTCAGAGGCTCACATCAGTACTGCGATCCAAAGCCCGTTCAGTTAACACCGCTTGCTCGTTGTCTAACATGTCACTGCCCTCTGCTCACTCCTTATCCACCACCACGGCCTCCCTCTGTGTGATTAGCAAGAGAGATCCGTGAGTATATGGGGCTGTAGCTGGTGTTGCTTCTACTGCCAGGCTCCTCTGCCCAAAAGGGACCACTGTCCCCAGGAACCAGCCTATGGCAACTTCTCTCACAGAGATATGGGTCCATCTATTGATCCTGACACACTGGAGGTCCCCTTCCCTCTTCTCTTTGCCCAGACAAACCAATATATGGGTGGGATTCCTGACACCTAACTTCAGAAATTCACTCTACTACCTAATCTGTACACATCTGCGTATGGACTATTCACCCCAGGCTCCCTCCATAAATGACAGAAAGAAACAGACCTGCCGGGTTTTTGATTTCCATTATCTCCACGTAGCTGAATAAATGGGTCAAATGCCTGGTGACCTCAAACACCTCTTTCTTGCCACAGACGACAGAGACCAGGCAGCTAGTTCAGGTGGAGATTTCTGTCTGGCGTTCAGGCTTCTGAGACAAGAGGGGACAGCTCCTACCTGTGGTGTCTCGCCTGCCAGCAGTTCAGCAAATTCAGAGATCAGCTTTTGGGTCTTTCTCTTCATTGATGCCCAAATGGACTAACAAACGTATTGCAGAGAGAGACAAATAAGCTGAGGACCCAATGATGGTGTACAGCTTTGCCTAAGCACGACGGACTCTGAACCAAAACTCAGCGAAACCTTTATTTCACCTTCTATGGGGTTTGAATCTGGTCTCTAAATGAAGCAGAAGGACAATGCTAATAACTAGGAAATGGAAAAACTGACATAAGCCACATAACTGAATTATCTAATGATGAGGTTTGGTAAAAGCACCGTCCTTTCCAATGTCACCAGCAAATACATTGCAGCGAACCACCTTGCTTTGGTGGGGAGGACAGGGAGAAACAGAACTGTTTTCAAAAGACCTTCTCTACCTTATTTTCTCATATGTTTTAAGAACAACTTCTGTAGTTGCCCTGACAAACACCCTCCCCTTGTACAAGGGGGAAGAGGGGACAGGAGGGCTGAAAACGGAAGCTGGAGGATGCAAGTTCTTTACTATTTCACCAATGTTCTAAATCAAAACATAAATAGCAAGTGTTACTGCAAGGGTGGGAGGGGAAAACCTGGGTAAATTCAGCTCTCAACATGTGTGCAGTCCTTCCTGACAAATAACGGTGACACCCACATCAGCATTTGTCTCTCTGGTTTCCGTGGATAAGTAGGGTACGACCTTGTCTAAATCCCATTCACAAGCCAGAAAAAATCTCTGTAAGCCTCAGCTGCTCTTTCTGTTCTCAATATATCCAACCCAAAATGTCTCCTCTTTCACTTAGACTGATTATTCCCCCACCGCAGCTATTCCTGACTTGTGCTGCTGATTTACATCAGAAGAGGAGCAGGCTCACCAGCGCACAGAAACTCCACAGCAAAATCAAGTGACCACATCAAAAACCTTCTCAGAAGCAAAGGCTTGAATCCAAGTGAAAAATTAATCATATGCAAGTTTAGTTTTGAAACAAAATAGAAGTCAGGTTTCTGCTCCCAATGCACTCGCAGAAGCCTGGAGCAAGGTTCATTGTGATTTATGGTGCTAGATGATCCCAATGCTTGGCCTCTTTGTCGGTGTGACAGCCACCCTCATGCTGGCTGAGGTGTTCCTGAGTATCCCTGTAGATTGTTATCTGCTATTTAGAAATCACAGGATCTTTAAAAGGCCACACCGAATTAGTACTTCGCTTGTGCCGAGGCAAAGCTGCAACAAGCCCGCATATTTCAGGAAGGTTACTCCATCATTACACGTGAGTGCTTGCAGATAACCCTGGTGCCACTAGCATTTCTCTCTTGTGTTTTGTTTTTTTTTAATTAAAAAATAATATTAAGACAATGTATCTGGGCAGTTTATTTAGGTTACAGGTTAAATTAGGCCTCTCAGATAGAGACATTTAGCGCACAGTGAGGTTACTGCTGCTCCGTGTTTGGTCTCAAGGACAGAACTGGGTCCAAAGTGTTGAGTTACTGCATCAGGACAGATGGGGACAAAGTATACACGTACCAAACCCAAGAAAAACCTTACTGTCAGCCCAAAGATATGAGTACGTTTGTTAGAGGGGTTCTTCTCCCACAAAACATCCGAATAACTTCACAAAATGATGAGTCAGCCAAAGCCCTACAACCAGTCTGCTTTGACAACACATCCCCTTTCATCCTTGATCCCCGCATCCCTGAGACGAGCTACGTTAAGTCCACACTCACAGCAAATGCGTGCGGTGGTGCGCCAGCCCTTCTTCTTGTTGGGAAGGACTGGGTTTATTTGCTTTTCCAGAAAACATGTGGTGTAACCGCATATGAGGGAGGAACTGCACTTCCTGGCCTGGGGGGGTGGGTGCTCTGCAATGAAAGATCCAGAAGTGACAACAGAAGTGGAATCTGGGTTTCACTTAACGATATTGTTTGGGTTATAAGTTGTCTGTTGTACTGTTACTGCATCCTTCAAATGCCTCACGCTTAACAAGGTAAAAACCAGAGGAGTCCAGAGGAATCTATGCCCTCGTAAGTGACTTTCTAGGGCCGTCATTTAGTCCATTTAGTGAGGAGCAGGTCCATGCTTGTGACCAGGAAGAGCCATTTCTCCTCACCTTCTCTGCTGAGATCCAAAACTTGCTATACGCAGCATGCAAGGGCAGTTCATTAGGTTCATTACTCCTTTCTGGCTACACCCCTTCCTGAGGGCAAGGGTGTATCTCCTTTCTGTCCTATAACAGTAACTAAGGTCCTAGTAAACCCAAACTAAGCAGTTTGATCTTACAAAGTCAATACTCTTGGGATCAGCAGTGTATGGACACATATGTCCCACACCAAGTAGACCAAGACACCTTCTCTGGTCCCAAGAGCAAAAGTGCATCCGTCCCATAGGTATATCCCCCTTCCTTGAAAGATCCTCTTCCATCCCATCTACAGGGAACAGTCCCCAAGACACGCTATCGCTCAAAGTCTGGCTGCCAGAGCGCTGCTCAAACAGGCCACAACCAGACCTGGGACTCTGCTGACACTTCAATGGTCGTGCTGATCGCAGCACAGTGCTCAGCCCTGTTATTTTAATAGCATAGCCAGTATCTCCAGACACACAATAAAGAATGGGACACGCTCGTTCTCAGGAGCACATCCAGTGGCTCACACCAGCTGTCACGTGGAGCTGTGCATCCTGCCCAGCAGGAAAGGGTGGGCAGCAGGTCTCAACCCTCTGCTTGACACCAAAGATGAAACAGCAAAGATAACAAATATCACTGGGGGAAGGTGACCAGGCGTCATTGCTTTTGTTTGGACTGGGACTTATTTTGTGCTACATAAAATGAATATTTGGGTTCACTAAGTTCACCTGGTCTCTAAGGACGTCACCTTCCAACCTGGAAGTAAACAGTGGCTCCATATTGCCCATAAGGCACACTTGTGTTATTGAGAGTCCGAGCGGGTCTGCTCTAGTTCCAGGGCTACAAGGCCTCCTTTCCACGAAGAAGCAACAGGCAGAAAAGTCTCTTGCCTTGGCTATCACCTAACAGGAAGTAATTAGCTCACTCTGTCCCAGGCACGTTTTCTGGAGGTGTCTCTTTCTTTCTTACAAGGAGCAAGGACCAAGGATGCTCTTGTCTTAGCTGTTCTGACGAGGTGTGTAAGCATGACTCTTCATGCCCAGGAACAATGTTAATGAAGCCAAGGGAAGAGTCAAGGCCTCAAGCAAACCAAAGAGCCCTTCTGTACAATGTGCTGGACCTAAACACAGGTGAATCTCTAGCTTAAACCTTCACCTTTCTGCAGCAGGGAGGAATGTACTAGCCAACCCCAGCCTCACACCCACCTCTCACCATATACCTGTCTATCTTCTACCCATCTCATTGTAACCAGTGCCTTCTTCTCAGGCTGTCTGTCTACACAGGGTCTTTCCTGCCCCAGATTGATGTTTCAATGAGTCTGAGGTCTACCCTACCTCTCCCACTTAGTGATCTACTTCGGGAGGCATGCTTACATCTTCTCCCACGTTACCCCCAGTGCCTGGAATGACCTTTGGAAACCAGTTTCAAGCAACATTTTCCTGCCTTTCTAAGTGATAACAACCTTCATGAGCAGCAGGTGGTGAGCCAGTGTTCTTTGTTGGCACAGAAAACTCTGTCAAACATATTTGATATAGAACCACTTTTTCAACTGAAAAAAGATAAATATTTTCTGAAGAAAAGTTACAGTTTTTGCTCTAGGAAACTGAGGTGCAAGGTCAGAAATGTTTTCATTTAGCCAACCTATCATAATGCCTCATGGAAGTTACAGATAAAGTTCCCCCATATCCTCTTTCTTTCTGTCAACCAGGCTTATCCACAGGACCACATCTTCCACGAACGCTATTGCCAGGGACACTGGGCATGGAACCAACACCTTTCTGCACCACATAAAGAAGTTATGGTGCATCTTGGAAGCTCCAGGAAATAAACTGAATGGAAAAGTTCATATCACCTCTAACTAAATTCCTATGACACAAAATAACAGCATTCAGAATCAAAATATTTTTGTTATGGACCAAAATATTTCTGCTGAAGAAGTAAAAAACCTGAACATTTTTTATGTTTTGGAAAGGAAAACACCTTTATTTCTCTTGACCTCTAAACCCAACTGAATCTGGTAATCCTGAAGCTTCCAGCTTAGACCCTGCTGTTCTAACACCTTACTCAGGAGCGTGTCACTATGCCCATGAAGAGCTCTGGTCTTGCAACACATAAGATTCAAGACTTCCTTCCGTCTCCTTCCTTCACCATGTCTACTTCCATATGTACCATGCTTTTACTGTCTTTGCTATAACTCATTCTTTTGTACATTGTAAGCTCTTAGGATCAAATTTTTTATGCGTTCACGCAATGTCTCACCCTGAGCTCCTGGTCCAGGCAGCCGTAATTAGGGAGACAGTCCTCCTACTGTCACGTTTGCTGATAATTATAACGTGCTACACACAGAAAGGCTTTTATTGCCACCTTTGAATTCCTTTATGTAACATGGAAGATGTTCCAACCGTCTCCTACAGGCACCTCTCTTCAATGTCACATCAAAGTCTTTCATGTAACTGTTCATGGTCTGGCAACCCTGGATGAAACTGTCTGAATTTTTCATCATTGTAGGTGCCTTGTCTAGGCTAGGAGATTATTTCAATGCAGCAATGCTTTGGTAAACTAATACATATTTCTCTTAAAAAAAAAGACACTTCTTATGATTGCTTTTTCTGTTTTCGTAGTTCATGATCAGCGGGGATAAGATGCAGGGCTTTTTTCTTTTTCTAAGCTCAGGCATTACTGGTGAGATACCAGTAAAACAAATATGCCATGAAAGATGTAGTTTCTCCATAAAGTCTCTTCCACTCCCAGAGAAGTGGTGTTATCTCCTGATGGAAGGGCAAAAGTGCCCTGGCCTTGGGGGACAGAATGATCTCATCTGCTCTTTTTCACTTGCAGTCTACACACAGCCCCACTAACACTGCTCAGTGAAGTTCATGGCCAGGTTTGTGATATCCACAAATTTTTCACATCGTTCTTCTGGCTGCGATGCCTTTTTTTGTCTGCAAGCACCTCCCAGCCAGCTCAGAGATACTTTTGCCATAATCTTTATGTAAGCATGAAAGTTTTACCCCTGTTTTATAGCCAGGTCCAGACTGACATGCAGGTCAGGTCTCTGACAGCTTAGTGACAGAGCGTCAGTCAGACAAACATCTGTGGGTTATAACACTTGGCCACGCAGCAGAAGCACTGCAGAGGACACAGGACCAAGTGCTCACATGCTGAGAGGTACCCACCGGCTCTTCTCTCCTAAGCTGGTTTCAGGATCAAGATTCCCTTCACTTCCCTGATGAAATGGTGAGTTCAGTAGATGCAACAGAAACCACAGGAGCAGCAGAATCAGACTGACTACGATACACAGATGGCCACAAGATTCATAATGTCCCTGTTCTCACTCCTTTATCAACTGGAAATTTTTTTGTCTTTTAAGGTTGGTATTTCCTATGCATACGCTCTGACTAAACTGTTGTATGTCCCGGAGATAAATCGGACATTTGTACTTGACAACAATAAGGAAAAGGGGATACACTTCTTTAGAATGAATGCCAAGAAACTTATAAGACATAATAATTGAGGCAGCTAATTACTGAGAAGCAAGCCAGCCCAAAACAGGTCAAACGTCATGTGGAAATGACCATTCACAAAACCCAGAGAAATGTTATGTAGAGCTTATCACCTGCAAATCTCAGGGCTCTTTCTGACTCAGATAAATCTCAAGAAATTCACTTTAGAGATAAGAGAGACTTACATCCGCACCACACACATGGCACCGCGGTGAGAGAGACAGGGTAGGGCTACGTGAAGGCTGCACCATTTTCTTTTCACCCTGCCCTGGGTACACCCTATATAACCATACACTTCTTCCATTCAGCACTTCTGCCCAGAAGACCCAAATACAGGAAAGTATTCTTACACATAGGTGGAACTAATAATATCACTGAAATGGGATGGCACGATTCTGCCCCAGCAAGCTGCTTCAAAGCAATTGGTGGTGTTACAAGTTACGATTCAAACCAGAGGAATTACCCATTGCTAAGATAGCTGTACATAATTTGAAAGGCAATCTGGGTTCATTCCGTACACATTATCAAAGTTAATAATGGTTATCTCTCCTGCTGGATGTGATCTGGTTGGTGGTAAAAAATTAAAAATCTCCAATTGGCCTGATAAATCACAAAATTTAACACAAACAAGCAATGATACAAAAATCACTTAGCAATTGCCTACAGAGGAAGGTTTCCAGTTTACACTGCCTTTGCCAACGTTTTCCTTCCAGCCGAGCCAGCAACCAGGATTCAGCTGCTCTGGTTGGGACGCAAGTGCGGGCAAACAGAGAACAACACCGCGCAGTGGGAACCAACTGTCGCGGTGAGCTCGCCGGCTAACACAGACTGCCTTCTGATGTCAATCACCAGCATGATCCGGTGAACATTCCGACGTGAGAACTGGCAGATGGCACGTGAGTAACCCTCCAAGGGAAATGTGCGTGCACGGGATGCTGTACGTGCCTGTGACTACAGGATCAAGGTCCTGGTTAGTCCTACAGATGACTTCACACATACGGGCTTTGGATGTTCATACTACTGTGCTGACTTTCTCTTCCTTTTCTATCTTGAGAATCACTTTTTCAAAGCTTAGGCAAAGAACAGCACTCTGCTTACACAAATCCTGGCTTCAGCAAAATGGGAAGCAGCAGCAGAATTTCCAGCCAAGTGTTTTAACTCAGATCCACAAACAGACAAGTAAAAAGCCAAGAGCAGCTCCTATAGAGCAGCCTTCCTGACAAAGCCCCGGAAGGTGGTTAGCACTTCACCTCCTTCCTAGGCTGCTGCAGCGCTTCTTGCAGTCAAAATCAGGCAGTAAGAGAAGAAACCAAAAAGTTGCCATCAGATGTTGCATTCACCATATCACCTTCTTCAAAACAAGGTGTGAGGACATACAGAGACTAACCTGCAAAAGATCCCAAGGAGGAAAAGCAATAACTTGTCATGCCGAGAAGCTAAGCTGCTGGGGCTTTCTTTCACTCCATGCCTCCTTCCTCATTTCTCCCTTTAAGCCTTTCCTTTGAGGCCCTCCACCTCTGACGTGACGGTGAGGCACGCAATGCATCCGTGGGAAGCTCTGAGAGTCAACCGAGTGACTTTCTTTGAAAGGAAATACACTTGAGGCAGAAAAAAAAAGTCAGTTAGCTCCACCCTGGCAGTGTAGTAACTGTTCGTAGGTCTCCTTGGTGTGAAAAATAAAAAAAAGAAAAGTTTCTACCCAGGGTAGCAGTGTGATTACAAAAACAGCCTGGGCAGGGGAAGGGGGTACTGAGATGTAGGTTCAGGATAGGGATCTGAACCTTTGAAAGGGCTTTGAAAAAAATCCCAAAGGATATACAGAAGTGGAGAGAAAGTCTAACTACGCTCTGCATTGCCTGTGCCAGGGCAACTGTGGTATCGTCTTTAAGCAGGGCGTCTTTCAACTCAGAAACCTCTGCGCAGGCTGAGCACCACTTGCTTCATTCATCACGTGTCCTCGCAGGGGTTGGTCAAAAAGTCATGTGAGGAAAACGAGGGGTTCAGCACAGCTCAGGGAGCTTTGGCAAGCGAAGGCTGGTGGATGTCAAAGTGTCGTGTCCAGCTGAGACACTGAAAAAAAGGCAAAGGCAACAACCCAGAGCTTGCACTGGGATCTAGATTCAACTCTGATGTCAGGCCTTCAGCCAACGGCAGCTTGGCAAGGCTGAGCTCCAGGAAAGCAGCTGTCCTGGGAGGCCATCTGATACCTCCAGCTGAAAGCAGCCCTGTTCCACCACAACCAGGTGGGACAGGAACGTCCTTGGAGTGGGTGCTGCTTGCTGGTCCCTCGGCTCAGCTCCTAAAGCACATTCCCCAGAAACTCAAAAACACCTGGCTGCCTCAGCTGGGATGCGGAGTCCTTTCTTCAGTAAAGAAGAAGGAAAAAAAGGAAAAATAAAAACCACAGGTCCAGGACCCCAGGGATTTGGCTGTTCAAAAATACAAAAGTCAGAACATTGCCCTATCACCGCAAATAGTGCTGCTTCTCCCTCCTCCCCAGTGCCTTTTTTTTTTAAATAGCAAATTCAGTGAAACTTTATCTCTTCCTGCCCTAGTAACCCTGCTAAATAATCTGCTGTTAGCATGACTCAATTGAGTGGCTTTCAGCTGCTGAAGTTATTTTCTTTGCTACTGTTGTTTCATCAGTGGAAATTAAGAGAAGGGCCCACAAAAGGCTTTCTGCTCCTGCAAAGCATCACACTACAGGAGACCGGAGAAAAGTACAGCCGAGAAGTAAGTTAGTTGCATTGTAGTTACAGTTCAAAAGGTTTAAATTACACTCAAGAGTTTGACTTCTTTCGCGCTCAACGTGCATGCAGGGAACACAACCCAGGTCTCAAGACCGAGCAGCCAGGCTGGGTTTTCGAGTCCCCTGCTTCAAAAGGAAATGCAGCTCACAGCACTGCGCAGCGGAGGAGGAGGGATGGAGTGTGTTCATTTTTTACCGCTCAAATCTGCTTTCAAACCATCACAGCGCTAGTTTGCAGAATATTGCAGATGTGATCCGAAAATGATATACTCAGCTACTGAGATACAGCATCTCCTCTAACACTGGACTTCTATTGGACTGTCTTCTTACATACCGCTGTAACCAAGAAACACCTACAAAACACCACAGAACCTAGTGGGGGAAAGTATTTTCCCTCTATATTTTCCCCGGTTTGTTTACTGTGTTGAATAACACTTTGGCTATAGTCGGTTTTCATTGTTTTTCTCGTTTTCCCCTCTTCTATGTATTGCATGAAGGCAGGCGGGAGGAAACAACACTTTTTTAAAGGCAGGAAAATGTGATTATGAAACCACAAACACTCCAAAAGACATCAGGTGTAGAACCTGAAAGTAATTTAAACTCTTATTTAAGAAGAAAAAAAAAGAAAAGAAAGAGAAAAGAGCTCTCCGGCTAGATTTCAAGCCAACGGCTTTAAAATCCCGCAGCAGGAGACGAAGCAAGCCCTGAGCAGAGTCCCGGGCACAACGAGATGCCAACGGCACCAAAACTTCCTCGCTGCTCCTGCTGCGCTGGGCACCGTCTGCCCGCGCACCCTGCGCACTCCGCGCACCCTGCGCACCCCGCGCACCCCGCGCACCCTGCGCCCGGGGGTCTTACCCGCCCCCCGCCAGCCCCC
>Ga0065711_1034936_pt1 | contig 23034 bp, 15 predicted proteins | sample Hoacrofraction12_FD_59098 | JGI IMG/M metagenome (GOLD analysis project Ga0065711, IMG submission 59098) | Hoatzin crop microbial communities from Cojedes, Venezuela - Epithelial fraction 12 v2 (version 2) | ecosystem: Host-associated > Birds > Digestive system > Esophagus > Crop | place...
CAAGGCCAGGTTGGACAGGGCTCTGAGCAACCTGATCTAGTTAGTGGTGTCCCTGCTCGCTGTGGGGGGGTTGGACTAGATGACCTCTAGGGGTCCCTTCCAACCCAAAACTTTCTATGATTCTATGTCTCCTAGAATTTTTGCATCAAAGCCATCCCTGAAAGGTGGGGATGTTAGCGGTGGTTCTCATGCACCAGGTGAACTCAAGCATGGACTCTCTGTCACTCATCCATAGTTTTCAGGTGGTCATTACCTTTCCTGCTCTTGATCTACATTTGTTTGGAACTGCTGACTTGGAGGGGAAGTGCTTGCGTGGGGATATGGCTTGCTAAGGAGCCATCTTGCAGAATGTTCTGACACTACAAACAATTCCTGTCTCTGAGTGTTTTCTGCAAGAGTAAGGGAGATAAGCAAGCCTTAAAAGCAAACAGACAAAAAAAAAATCCAACTCTCAAACTGATCTTCAAAATGCTAGCCAGGGCTATTTCCAACCTCCATTAGCAGCACTTAAGTAAACTGCGACTTCTCTGACAGCAGAAGTTGTAGGTGGAAAAATTTCACAAAAAAAAAGCATATTCATGGCCGGCCTCTGGAACAGCAGTGCTAGAAGATAATTTTTAAAGGTCAGAATTATTATAGGACATAGGCTTTATAGGCTTTTTATATAATACATATATATTTGAAGACATATATATGTATTTCCTTAGTAGTATTTGCCATGAAATACTTTTAGTACTGCGATATCATCTTCAGCTACCTGTTACAGGTAGATGTGAAAACTATAGCTAAATTGTCTTCCCAATTGTGAGAAGGAAATTCTAGTTAACATTTTACCATGAATACTATGATAAAGAGTACAAAAAGAGTGGGAAAGAGGATACATCTTCTAAAACATGGAACAGGGAGCTCGAGGCAAGCCATATCTAATATTTTTCCATTATGAATTTCCACTGAATTGGCTCAATATTTCTAATTTTTTTCTTTTTGATGGGGACATGTAGATTGAGGTGAGAACTCTCGAAAGATTATCCTCCAAGTGCCAGCTTTTAATGAATTCCATTTGTTTTCTTAATCAAGTCTGCTATTACCCCTGTTTAGTCTTGTCATTAGCCCATTAGCTGGAATTTTCACATTATGGTTTAGAAGATAAATTAGCCTACAAGAGCAGCACTCCTCATTAGTCAATTTTCAGTGTATTTAATATAGTTTACAATTTCTGAATTCAGGAACCTGTAGCCTCATACATACATAGAAAACCCACATAACCATTCTTTGCGGGGAAATTTACAGGCTAATAAGGGTTGGTCAAATACCAGTTTCAGTGATAGCGTTATATATCACTAATGTACTTACAGCTACAAGGTTTCTTTGGTGAACTTGCATCTGGCAGGCTATGTCAGGTCTATGATTTGTGAGACAGAAGCTTCTTTAGGAAGAAGTGACTCTCCAAAGCTTTGACCTCTCATTTTCGAAAGATAAGCATCCAGGAGGCTTATCAAATCTTGTGGTCACAAACTACTCAAGAGCTTTGGAAGTGCTTAAAAGCCATGTGATGGGTACAGTGTAAAATGTACAGAGGTGTAGCAGGGTTTTCAATTTCCTGACTTTCTTGAAAATGCTGTGAGAATAGCCCTTTAGGAGATTTAAATATCTCCATCCCTACTTAGAGTCTCTAAATGAAGAGTGGAACAGAGCGAAGTGTACTTTTAAAACAACATTTTGCAAATTTCAAGAGATGCCATTTCAACCTCTCGTGGAAGTGAAGACTTGGATGGCGGAATTTGCAGAGCTGCCACAGAAGTATTTCTTCAGTGAAGAAAGCCAGAGAGGACCATGGCTGAATCCTGGAGTGATGCCCTGGCATTATTCAGTAATGGGAAACATGACTTAGCCAGGTACTTCGAAGCAAACATTGCAAATGAGTGGACATTATGCCATTACTTAGTATTACCCATTCAACACTCTCTTTCTCTTTTTCTTGTTTTCTTTGAGCCACACTAAGTGACCAGGGTGGCCTGCTGGCATTTCCCTTTTTCTTTCTGCTTTTCCTCTTTTTCACCTCCTTTTCTGTAAGTCTTGAAACAGAGTGGGATCTTGCTCACTCCATTCTGTTCACTTACAGCTCCCACATCATTTTCCATTGATGACCAGTGTGAGAAACATCCTGTAATCAGAGCGAAAACAACTCCAATCATATTGCTATTCCACAGGAGCTCCCAAAGATGCCTGGAACAATTTGATGCATTTCTGGCCCCAGAGGCTGTTAGGGAGAACACCAGTTGGTAATCACAGCTTTTTTTTATACTATCTGAATTACTGAAGGGAAATCCTTTCCCATATCCTTACCAGGGTTCGATCTAAACACATGGACGCATTTCATAACCAATCAAGTTAAAAAAAAAAATCAGCTCCCTGCTTAATTTCTTGGCTAGATCGTTAGAAAACTGGTAAATGACCACAACTACATCTGAAGAGCTCTCTTAAGAACAATTCAGCTGGTGTACAAGAAACATACCCCTCACAAAACTCAGCTATTCCAAACCCCTGTAGTTTCCCTGCACAATATTCTCTCTAGGTACAAGACTCTGTTCCTTCAGTAAATGTATTACAACCCTTTGAGTCAGTTCTGCTTTACATACTTGACACAATGAATCTCTAACAAGGTTAGGGGTGAATAACAATTTAAACCTACTTTCAAATACAGCTGAAAAGCCTATTATAGATGCAACCTTGAACTTTAATTGTATGAAGACAGCTACTTTCATAGCATTCATGCAATTGATAGAGTTTCTTGCTTGTAAGTCTGCCTGGACTTCCTGGCTGTGTTGGCAACTATTTATTCTGCCTCTAGACTTTGAAAAAAGAAATGCAAAAAGCTTACACACTATACCATTAAAACATCTATTGAAATTTGTATTGATGAAGGTTGTTAACATATTTGAGTTGGAGAAGTCAATCTGGTTAATTATATGTTATTCCTGCTATTTTACTAGGCTACACAAGAGGTTGCTGAAATCCAGCATTTGTTTCCAGATATACATTCATGCTTTTTAAAGAAATTATTGTGAAGAGACAGAGAAAACTTTGAAACAATGCTGATCAAAGATTTTCCAGCATTGGCACAAACTAAGGAAATAAGAGGAAGCTCCAAGGATCCATGAAAGGTAAAAAAAGTGTGTCTTTGTAGCAGGTAATTGAAAAATCTGGAATTATTTTTGTGGTTCCATAGTTTCAAACCTTTCTGGTATTTCTGATAAAGCACCACAAAAAACCCCAACAAAACCAAGTCAGTGTAGCTGGCATGAACATCTACGGTCTGAAAGCTCTTTTCACAGGAATGATGCATCTCTCATGGCTGTAGGTATGGCCTTGATGGGCAGGATCAGTTTCAGAGCTGAAAGTTTGTGCTTCACACCTGAGAAGTTTGCATTAAACTTTACAATCAGGGTAGCTATAGCAAAGGTGTTAACATCTTTATGGAGGTGGAAATGAGGCCACTGCTAATACAATGCAAGCAGCTTACAAACAGATCTCAACCACTGGTAGCAGCTATGGATCTGCTCAGACCTGGATTAGCTGTGTAAAAGATCAAGTGAGATTTTCGTTATTTTCTTTTTGCCAGTGCTGAGCCATGTTATCTCAGGTCTGTTAAGCAAAGATATAAAAATTCTGCCTTAAATATATTCACCTATTGTTTAGATAAGAATACATTTATCAAGCTCATTCATTTTCATTAAATCAAGGATAATCTTCACAGAATTACAGAATGTTAGGGATCGGCAGGGACCTCTGTGGATCATCTAGTCCAACCCCCCTGCCAAACAGTGTCACCTAGAGCAGGCTGCACAAGACCGCCTCTGGGCAGGTCCTGAATATCTCCAGAGAAGGAGACTCCACAACCTCCCTGGGCAACCTGTTCCAGTGTTCCTTCACCCTCAGAGTAAAGAAGTTCTTCCTTGTGTTCAGCTGGAACTCCCTATGCTTTAGTTTGTGCCTGTTGCTGGGAACCACTGAAAAGGGTCTGGCCCCATCCTCCTGACACCCACCGTTAGGATATTTATAAGAGTTTATGAGGTCCTCTCTCAACCTTCTCTTCTTCAGGCTGAACAAGCCCAGCTCCCTCAGCCTTTTCTCATAAGAGAGATGCTCCAGTCCCCTCATCATCCTCATAGACCTCCGCTCGACTCTTTCCAGTAGTCCCTCAATATTGTATGAGTGGGTCTGCCCCTCACTAGTCTTTTTGCTTCCTGAGAGCTACAAGATAGAAAGGAGAGCCCCATAATCCTTCTAGCACTGCCTGGAATATTGCTTGAGCCTCTGAGACACAAAGTAATCCTCTCAGCCACTGTTGTCTCTGTGGGAGCACCTTTGCTCTCCGTAGTTGAAAATTTTAAAGAAATTTTTAAGCTTTACAGTTTGATACTAACTGTCATTTTTGGACAAGATATCCTAATTCAAATTTATTAGAACACACAGAATAGCACTTGGAAAAAGAAAGTCAGATTCAGAGCTACACTGAAAGTTTGTGTACCCTAGGCAGAGATTTGAGATCTCCTTTTTCTATTCATTCAGAAAATGACACAAATTTAAAAAATTAGACAGTTTGGAAGATTATTATCTAATTTGATAATTCAGCTAATGAAATGCAGCTTAGTGAATACAGCACGTGATGTTAATTAACAGTAAGATGTATGTCCTCTTTACAATACTTATCAACAACATTGGTGAAGAGCTGTCAGCAGGAGCACTGTGGTGTTAGCACTGGGAATATTGTGTAACGTTGCATGCACCAATCCTGAATAATATTGACTTATGCTAACTCCTAAATCAGATCAGCCCCTTTCTCTTACCAAAAGCCTTCCCATCTGGGAAAGAGATTCATTTCTAGGAGGAATGTAATGAGACAGTCCTCATGGTATGGGCTTTTGACTGATTAAACAGTCATATGCCAACTCCCTTTACGGTGCCACAGAAGGAAAAAAAATAAGTACACCACAATTAATACACTACATTGAATAATAAACAGTGTAACTTTTCAGCTATACTAGCAAGCCACTAGAAACTTCTAAAAATGCAAAGAAACATTTGACTTCATTAAATGTTTTTTCTTCAGAGCTGTATTGAGCAATTATGCCTCTTCAGAGGTGGTTAATTTTGTGAGCAGATTATTAATAATTTATAAGTGTGTTAAAGGTATTGATCATACAAGGGTTAGAAGCATTATGCTTGAGTTCCTTCTGTAATCCATTAAAAAGGAAGTAAATTGCTTCATTTTCATACTAAAATATGAGGCTAGCAGACTGTAGTTTAAAACCTATGTAAAGTTGTTTTCCTACTTAAACTGCAGTCATCCATCATTGATTTGGTGGTAACACACAAGGATTTGGTCGGACTCAGCTGCAGGCATTTCAAAGCAGAGACTCTTCCTCCTTCTCCCAGTGTCCCCCAGTGCCTCTCTTCCACCCTGCTTGCGTGGCTCTCTTGCGTGCTGGTTCACCCCTCCAGGCACGGCTCCATGAAGATCCTCTGGGAACCTTCAGGGGCTGATTTTGGTAGCTATGGCAGTAGGTCTCGATTTCTTCTGACTGTGTTTCTTTCTCAGCTTGGGATACTACACCTGGGAGTCAACAGGCTCTATGTAAATTCTCCAGGGGAAATAATGGCGACGTCTGCTGTGGGACCAAAGCTCTAGATTATTTTGTTTTGTTTTTTTCCAGCCCTGACCATTTTCTCATGTTTGAGCGTAAAGTGCGTAAAAGCTGCAGTTATGCAAGGTGAGTACTTGCAGAAGAGTCCGCATGGCTTGTATAGATCCAGAATCTACCTGCATGTGACTTTTTCCTGCATCAGGGGATTTACTGTTTTCTTGACTCTGAATTGCTCCCCCATTTTATCATGGTTGCATAAATAAAGCTTTAACCTTCCGACTCAGGACTGTAGGATGTTTGTAACAGGAAGGGACACTGGTGGTGAAACCAGTCACTGCAATACCTATTCTATTCCTGTTCTAATGCAGAAGGAAGAATGATATAAACCAGAGGAAATAAATAATTGGTGAATGATTTTCTTAATCGTATTCTTTCTGGACCACCAATCTCATTATCTGTTTATCAGCCAAGTTTCCACTAAATCTATTCACGATTTAAAAAAAAATTACTAAGTGAACAGTATTGAACTGATTCTTAATTAGGGCAGCTGAGATGTCTTGTATAATTAACTAGGCTTTGTTCATAATTATTTCCTGATAGTTGGAATTGCGTTCCACAACCAACAGAGCAATAGTAATGGTAACACTAAGAAATCTTTGATTTTTCAGAATAAAATTATGGCCAGGCCTACTGTGCTTAAGTTGTAGAAGACTTATTTGTTCCCACTGACAGCTAAAAGTAATCACATCAATTTGGCTGGATCACACAGGAAAGTTTCATAAAATCAGTTCTCTTAGTGTAGGAATAAATATGCATCCAAATCTTTAGAATGTGGCTCTTCTAGTTAGTGCCTTATGAAGATCAGCCTGAGGTTACTCCTCCAGCAGCCACAGGCGAATCCTGGCACACCAGTAAGAGTTCCCTTTATCGGAGACTAAGAGCTTAAAGCTAGTGCCCATGCATGGCCACACCGGGTCTTGTTCAGCAAAGTAACTGAAATCAGCTATTGCTCACAAACAGCAGGGTGAAAGAGCTGCAACTCGATAAATATCTTCACAGACCTCCTAACCAGCGAAGCCTCTGCCACTGCACTCTCCACATGGTGCTTCCAGAGCTGCAGCCCTGTGGCCTGGATGCCAGGGGATGAGGTTCTCCAGGAGGTGTGCTCTACACCTGTCGTCATGCCATGCATCGCAGCTAGTGCCACGCACCCAGCCTCCAGCGGAGATGGCACTCTGCTTGGAGTTACAGTAGGGACCACTTGTTGCTTGGTAGCTCTAGAAACTTGCCCTGGTTTCTTAATGTTAGTAAGACCTCACTGATGTAAACAATTCTTTGAGAGAAGCTGGGAGAGATGTGGACAGTAATGCTGGAAACAGGGCAAATGGGTTTTATTTGTAGGTTATCACTATTCCTTTCATCCTCCCTTCTAATGCTGACTTAGGGCACAGCTTTGGAAAGCCACAGGAGTGCTGTATGTGGTATTTCTTACTCTGTAGTACACCCAGCCCTCCATGGGGAAGTTGCGGCAGATTCCAATGCATGGGCCTCTTGGAAAGAGGGGTTTGCTAGACCATTGCCTCTGATTTCAGGAGAACAGGTATCTGCTCTAATCTAGCAAAATAGTAGTTCTGTTACAACTTGAGGTTGTTTGGGATTCACTATGAAGCTGTGTGAAAGAGCATGTGGGTTAAATAGGTTCACTGCTAATTAATACCTTTACTCCTAACGAAGTAGCTCTTTGCTCCTGGGGTTAGGCAGTGTGTGAGAAGAAAAACAAGCAGGGAGCTGTGTGCAGGCTCTGTCAAGATGGAAACAACAAATGAATATGTGTAATGTTTAGGGAGCTGAGCACCAGGTGTAACTTGCAGCCAACCAACAGCAGTCGAGCACCTGACTCTCAGCAGCACCAATGGGGCAGTGGGGCTGAATTTGCATGATGAAAATCAGCGTTTGTTTCTAAAACTCCAAAGTTCAGAAAGCCAACAGGGGTTTTTTTTCATATAATTTTCTGTGAGATTTGTTTAATGTGAGTAGTCATCCCTGGAGAGATCTTGGACCTCGCTGCATTGCGTTCAGGCTAGAAAGTGCAATGACGGGTATGAGAATTATTCAGCTGCCTCTGCTCTCTGCCTGGCAAATACTCCTCTAATCTGCTTGTTTATAAGGAATCTGGTGAATATGGTTCATTGCCTTCGGATCACCCTGTTGCCAACAGGGAAGCCTAAGTCCAGCAGCAACAGAAACCTTTCAAGGTCTCGGCATGATGTGAGCAATGTGACTCCTTACTCCCAGAGAGTAGAAAGCATGGTGCGCTGTGGTTCCCAGGCAATTATTTGCATTTTTGTCCTGTTCAAGAATCAACTGACCTATTATCTATGCATTTTATGTTATTAACTAATGTCTAATTATTTTTTTCACTGTTGAATTCCTTGCAGCTCTCTTTAAAGTTTAGTCAGTAAGAAGATTAAAACATAAATGCCGTTAAACATGCTTTAAATATCAGACCTATTGAAATATTTCCAGGTTCTGTATCGTCTTAAAAAATAATCTCCATTCAAAACAGAGAAGAAATGTCATCTGCATGAGTGCCTTCTGACTTCAAGTTTGGATTATACAGGGAATTATGTACAGTAGCTTTGGAAATCTGATGGTTAAAAAAACTTTGGACTCTTTTATTTGTGACATTTTAAACCCCTGTAATATTTGGGGAAGTTTTCAGTGTTGTACTTGTGCTGTTAATCTCGCATGTAAAATTTTCCTGAGTAATTACATGTGTATTAAAGGTCATAAAGCTTAAACACAGATTCAGTTAAGATGGATTTGCTGGGATTTGAAGGTGATTCCTGGATCTGCATGAGGTTAAGGTGGGGGTGCAGGGATGTCAGCACGTTGCTTTCAGCCACTTCATGCAGGACCCCCTCCTGCTCCATAGGGAAGTCAGGGACAGTAGCCAGAGGTTAATGCTAGCTGTGATGAATGTCCTCCTGAACCATCGTGTATGTGAATCCCGTGATATCCCCAGCTAGAAAACCTCAACATTTCAGTGCCCATTTATTAATGAGTACAATGAGTCCTGGGAGTCCCTTTAAAAAAGGCCAAATAAAGTCCTACTACAGCCAACCCAGTTTGCACATTTAAGTGTAAGTTTAAGAAAAAAATGCTTGCAGAGGATCAGGACAGGGCTTCTCAGCTGCCCCGAGCCCTGCAGCTCATGTCTGGCATGGGATGCCAAAGCAGCTGTAGGATGTCCGGGGCAATCCCAATTGCTTTCCCCATAGGCCTGTCACCTCAGCAGGGAAAACAAGGGGTCCTCACATCAGTCTGACATGCCACGGAACAGGTGTCATTTCCAGGAAGAGCAGACAGGATTTCTCTCCAAGGTTGATGGATATTCTGCTTTGTGGGGCAGAGAGTAAAACCTTCACACCAGCCTGGGTTTTTTCATCAAAGCATGTCCAGCACAGGCTTTGGCAAAATGCCAGAACACTGGGAGGAGAGTACTGTGACTGACCCTGGAGCTTGGGTTGTAGGCTTGCCATCTAGCTCTTCCCAGCATGTACCAGGCCCCAGAGCAGAAAAACCTTGATATCTCTGTCTCTGCGGTCACCCACAGTCAGTGTTCATTGGGGCTGCTAGCATGTGACCCCCTGTGCCTTTTCCCCTCAGCAGTAGCTGGACTGGAAGACATGTCCGTTTATGTAGAAGTGCTCCAGATAAATATTGACCAGGGAATTTATCATAAATATGCAATGAATCTATGAGCTAGTGGGAAATGTTAAAGCAAACATGTTTAGGACAGAGGCTTTCAAAACAGGCCAGGAAAAATCTTATTCCAGCAAGAGGTGACACGTGCCCATTCTTTCTTCAGCTGGCTAAGCAACAGCGGGAGTGTTTCCTACTAAACAGCCTCATTAGCATAAGAATAACTACAGGGTAAATTTTCAAGCTCATTCCAAGTGAATTTAAGAGGAGGGGGGGAAATACTCTTTTAATATGCACAAGTCATGCAAACAATGATATGAAACTAATTCATTTTGTCATATTATCACCATATCATATTAACTTAAAAGAAATAACAATGCAACATGGAAATGTTTGCATATTAGAGACAACTCTCTTTGTACCCTATTAGCACCGTATCGTATTAGTATTGCATTAGGCTATTATGCTCCAGTGCTAAAATGATGAAATCCCACTGTGAAAACTGATATTGAATTCTTGTAATGTTTCAGAACCATTTTTAGCACTGCATATAAATAATTCATGGGAGCAGATCTAATGAATTGATGAAAACCCCCCATCCCTTGACATTGTGCAAGTATTTATGAATGTAACGTCATGAACGGGTGGGTTTTTTTTTTTAAATGAAGGTGGGCTGGGACTGAAATACCTGGCTTATCACCAGACCCAGCCTGCCTGTGTCACACAGAGCATTGGGTTGGGTGGCCAAATTTCTCTGTAAACATGGCAGAGACAGCATCTAAGCAGCGGCCCGTCCCAAGGTCAGGGGTGCAGAACTCACGTTTCCAAATGTGCTGATTTGGGGAGCCCCTCCATGACATAGAGAGACGCCTGAGCAGCGAGACCCTGACAGGCACAGGGTCACTGCACTAGTTCTGTGCCGGTCCATCTGCATCGGCTTTCGAAGTTATTAAGATCTCAGACTAATGGCAAATTGTTAATGAGAAAATATGTATCTAACTTCAGGGCTTTTACGGAAATAGCCTTGCACTTACACGGCGTTTGGGTGCTACGCTGTCATTGTAATGGTAGTTATTAATGTACGCTGTGCTGAACTTTGTTTTACACAGAGGTATTACTGGCAAACCGGATCCCAGTGACTGTTTAGGAAAACAGGATCCGATACAAAGGTCTGTATGATGAACTAGTAAGAATTAACTCAGGAGGAACAGCTGAAACAGATGGTATTGCCCAACCCTGTGCCCAGGAAAAGATGGAGCGGCTGTGCTGGGGCAGGGAGCAGGTGATCTGCGTGCTGTTGTCTGAGTTATAGTCACTGATGTACGGTCTGAGTTACTGTACCTTGTTCCTTTCTTACTGCTCTCCGATGCCTCTTGACCTATGCTTCAGCTCTCTCCTGTGTTTCCTCTGGTAGCCTGCTTTTACATCTGATCCCACACAGCATTGGGCAACCTCGATACAAACCACACTGCTGCACAAGCTATAGGAGAAATGGTAATGTAAGACCCCTTCACAAATTCATTAACTTACCTTTACAAATTTACCTTTAAATTCAGAGCAGGAGATGCATGGAGACCAAAGTTGGCTTACTCTTCTTTCCTTTGCTTTCCCAAAGGACTTGAGGATGCTAGCATGGTGTGTACCCTGCTGTCAGGCTCAGAGAGAGGAGCCCTTCTGAGCCCACGGATGCCATACCTTGAAAGTTTATTGTGCTCTTCGGGCTTGTCCTTTCTTCAGTAATCCGGGATGCATCTGCTGTGCTTGCAGCGGGAAACATAAATCAGGTGGGGTGAATGACTCTCTATTTTCAGTGCAGGAGGCAGCGATGTGGGGGAAGTTTCTCTAAAGGTCAGCAGGAGTCATGCACTCTCAAGACCTTCCCCTAGTGTGGAGAATTCGAGGGAAGAAAAACCAACAGCAAGCTATGGGATGTTTTTGGTTTTGCATGATACAAGGTCAGTGCATCACGACCTTGTTCAGAGCAGGGAAGGAGCTGATGAGGCATGAGATCCCAGGGACAGCATTATGCGGAGCAAGAGTAGGTGAAGAAATACAAAATGTAGGGTATCTTGTGACTCTTTACAGACATGCTATACACGCGGCTGTTTTCCTTAAGACTGGGTTGAGAAATTGATACATTCAAGAGAAGTTTGATAGTAGCATAGTGGGGGAGTGTTTGTGTTCTCTCTGCTCATTTTTTTTGCCCACACATAGTCTTGGGTTTCCCTCCAATTGTTGAAGAGATACTGCAAGAGCTCTACTTAGCTCACATTTTTTGTGTCCAAAACTTGAAAAATTAGCAGTGCTTGGAGTTTATCCCAGATGGTTTAGCTACTTCTAGCTTTCACTTGTGATGTTAAATTACACGTATGTCACTAGTGAAAATAATTTGGGTTATTCCTGTAGTCAGTATATACAGTGTATAAATAACATGTTGGAGAGCTGTTGTTTTTTGGTTGGGGGGGGGAGCAGGAGGCTGTGGTGTATTTTTCAGTTAAGTTGAATACCAGGCTTCACAGTTGTTTGTAATGTAGGTAGAGTTGAATTTTCCTCTGTGAGCTGTAGAGTTGCAGGGATGATTGAGAGTTCACCTAATTCATACTAAAAGTAATTTTTTTTAAAGTGTTGGCATATGAACCACAATAATAGCACATGCCATCTCTACTCCAGTAAATAAAAACATGGGCTTATTTCATCAGAATATTTTTATATGTATATTGATGAGATGGACCCTAAGTTGACTAACCACTCAGTAAACTATTTTTGAACAGTGTTGCCAAAGTATTTTTTTAAAATAGATTCCAGCAATGTGTTGTGGTTTACCGAACTTGTTTATGTGGGTCAGTATGGCCTAATTTTTCCTGCAGAAGCTCTTCTCCAGTTATAACTGTGGATCATTTTAGGTGGATGTGACAATTCATGAATTGTTCCATAGCTATAAATATCAAGCATTTAGAAAATACACCTTAACCTCCAAACATTTCCTGATATAATTACCACCAAATATCATGGTAAGCTGGGAACAACCTTTGCTGGTGAAGAATGTTGTATTTTATTGGAAAGGTGGGTGAGAACATAGCTGAGGTGATCACCATACCTGGAGAGGACTTTGGCAGAGACAAGATGAAGAAATGGAAAGCTGTGCTCCTGCACACACAGGAGTGGGGACGGGGTCACGGTCAGTGCTGGTGGGTTCTGGGCTCAGGGCACAAACCGCCCCCTGGGGACACAGTCCAAAGGGTCCCCCAGCTGCCCTGCCACCTGTCCTTGCTGACAGCACCTGCCGGGCTGCAGATGGGTGAGCTCCATGCTGGAGAAATGTGATGCCCTCTGCCTGCAAGGCAAACTGACTGCTGTGAGCTGTTTCCCGGTTAGCAGGTATGGCGTACCTTAACTTTAAGAAATGTCTTTTACATTATTAACTAAAAATTACCATATGCTTTATTAAAATTCTGGCAGTTTCAGTGAGATACCTGATAGGAAGTATTATCGCAGATTGAACTGTTTCAGTGCTAGAATTATTTTTGACATTCATGAACAGCTCTTCCAATCGCATATTGGAGCTTCCACAGAGATCGGTATTCAAACAACGTACTGTTTTCTGGGCACAAATGTTCATGTCTATTTGCCAATCTGAAAACACGCTTGAATCATGAGTTTGGAGCTTAGATTTTGGTTCTGTTCCCTGTGAATGAATATGACTTGTGCGATTCTGCTTTTGCACTTCCTTGAATTTGGCTGCTGTGGGGATGGGAATGGCTGCAGTGTAAGTTAGCAGCCCCAAAACGTGTTCAGTTATTTCAGCATCTCCACAGCTCTATGCTTTCTACCATCTCCCATAACTGAGGACTGCAGACCTTCTCCCTGCTGCTGCATGCTTTGGTCCCGCTGCAGGTGAGGGATACACGTCTGTATGGCACATTGCAGTAGGGAATAGCCTTGTGGGTATGTGAAAGAGTCGTCAAGGCCAGATTTCCAGATTTCTCTTCTTTTCGGGTAGCCTGAATCTTTGTACACTGCAGTGAGGTGCAGACATACTCCAGCGATAACCAGGTTGTATTACTGTAGGAAAAATCCTTCTTGTGTGCGCTGTATTCCTTCATCTTGCCAGGAATCACTGGAAGACCAGGGGGCCCAGTGTGCTGGACTGTTCCCCAGATATTTGTCCAACGCTTGTTCTTCCTTACCTCTGAAAGATCTCTCCCATACATCTCCTACAGCCTTTGTTTCCCTGCTCATTCATGTTTCTGATGTGAAAAAATCTAAAGCTGGACCCCCAGTAGTATTGACCTCCTTGTGCCTGTGTTTCTAAATAGCAGGGTGGAGAATTTCTGTCAGAACCAGAAAGTACATGGATTGAAGATGTACATAGCCCTGTGTGAGCTGGATTGCAAACAGCTCAACTCCTTAAAAAAATCTGTTGGGTTTACCATGGTGAATACAGCAAACTCTTCTTGTTTTCCAGACCATCTCTCAAACATGTGTCCACTCAGCCACCGTGACAGGCCTCAACCCGGGCTCTCAAGCTGGGGCTGTGAGCTGAGGTCCCCAGGAGCTGGACGAGCCTGGAGCCAAGGTGGCATCAGTGCGTCTGTCCAAGGCGCACCAGGAGGGAGGCGGTGTAGCAACAAGGAGGGCAGCCAACCTCTCCTGGTCCCGGCAGGACCACGGCGGTGAGCCCTGCTGCCATGCACAGATGAAAACAGAACAGTAAAAGTACTGCTGCTGTGCTCTATGGGGTAAAAACAGGGTGAGTGGGCAGGAGCTGCCTTTGGTTTTTGGAAACAAAAGGCACGGTGTTAAGAGGCTCCAGGAATCTGAGCAGTTCCTCAGAGGATTTGGTTTAGAGGAAGAGTCATCAGAATCACCTATTTTTTGTATTATTACGAGTGTTCATCTGATCAAATGCTTACGGAACTACGCCATGCCACTGCTGGAAAGATTTCATTACATGGAAGAAGTGCTGGGTGCTCATTTACCGCACACCATAAGGCAAAATCTGTCAAAAGAGTGACTCTCTTCAGCAGCTCTGATATTTGAAAGGAACATCAAGATTGGTGCTGTGATACGGGACAAGCATAAATTTGTGAACTGGTGGTGAATGGAAAGACTAACCTGGGGAAAGGGAAGGAAAAAGGTAGTAGCAGATAAAAGAAGACACCAAGCTGGCAATGAATTGGGTAGAAGAGATGCTATCGAAGAAAAGTCATGAAATAGCTCAAGGTCTGCAGGCTGTCTGGGAAACACTCTTGGGGGGGGAAGCAGAAATGCTGCTCATCTGTTGTGTGTACTGTGGGTCCCTGTTCCTTTGGAGGAACAACAGTCTTGGATGTGATTTTGAGGGGGCAAAATCATGGATGTGAAGTGGGTCATTAGGCAGATGTTGGGGTAGTTCTGAAAACAAAGACAATGAGCTGCAGGGTTAGGCTTCTAGAGGGATGGCAAGATTGTCCTGGTGCCTAGATCATAAAAGGACTAAAGCATGGAGGGAGCTGCATCCAAAAATTAATGCATGTATGGGCGGACTTGGTAACGCTGCTGAAGCTACACACGGTTGTGCCTGGACTGAATTTCGTGGAACTGTAAGAGGTGTCTGATACATGAAAGAAAGCAATGGCTTGGGAAAGCAAGCCACAAATTGCCATTGGCAGCACAGCCCAAATCATGGCCTGGCCCTGCGTTTGGTGAACTCCCGAGGAGAGCTGATGCTGACTTGGGAGCATGTTTAACCCCAGCTCCCAGGACAGGACTCATCTGTCAATATGTGGGGATAGCCCAAGCCATAGCAGGATCCTGGCAAGCAGAAGATGCTCCGCACCTTCTCCAGCACAAGGCTCTGCCAAGTAATACAGCAAAGCCCAAAGGTAGCACGCCTATGGATTTCATATGGATTTCATATGGATTTCATGCAGCTTTAACAGGCTTCCGCACAGAGAAAACATCCTGCATTTGGCAGGATAATAGCTGAATTGCTCAAAGTCCAATTACAATCAAATCTTTCTAATTTGTGCCCGTAGCTGGAGATTCAGTGAGAATGACAAAACTTTAGCAAGTTATGGAGTAAGCGGTACACACATTTTAAGAAGTGTGGCTAATGCATTACAGAATTCATTATCACCTTACAAAATTCTTCACACTCTGGAAAAGGATGAGTGCTCTTAATTCATTTATTTTGACAAGGTTTGTTTCTTAAACATCTTTTGTTATAGCTGATAAGTTTGTACTGTTAAAAAAAAAGGAATGAATTGTAATTAAGAAGACTTCATAATAGCCCCTTCTTAGCAAGTCTGTGCCATTTTTTGGGTACAGACTGCGGCAGGCGTGGATAGAAGTGAATGTGCGGCACTTCATTCTGCTCACGAAAGCTGCTGATGCAGCCAGTGCCTGGCAAGTCCTTTCTGCAAAACAGCAATACCAGTGACTCCATTTGTCTTCCTGTTGGGGAACTGTTGCTCTTTTTAAAAACAAACAAGCAAACAAAATAACTCTCATTTGGCATAATATCTTTAGGGAAAAAAGATTAAGTTAAAAAGGAATCTTTTCTATCATGAGGAGGGTATCTCTGGCGCTCTGAGAACGTGTCACACTAAGTTTGACTGAATGTTCATTACTGTTCTTAAAATCTTACTGGTTTGTTCACTGGTAATGTACTGTATCTCATCGAATAAGAAATACTGTCTGGAGGAAAACAGATCAGATTTGCAGGTCAGAGGCTCTGCAAAAAATGGGATTTTTGAACCTAAGTGCAGCAACCTTGAGGCACGGCTGCCCTTCCTTGAATGCCAGATGTGCAATGAGGGCAATTATTGTCACCTGCACCGGCTCTCTGATTCGGACAGCAAGCAAGGCAAAGGTCAATTCATAGCATGAATCTTCATATTGATACCTGGGCCACTCCGGGCTGCAGAGAGGCATTTTGCTTTCTTGCTAGTAGTGCAGTGGTTGCAGATACCTGTATCTGCCTGTGTACCGCTTGTAAATCTATAATTAATTACCATAGGTTAAACAGATGGAGGAAATAACCCGAGACTTTTTGAGGAAATGCAATTGTCAATATAGCAAGAGCCCTGAATTATGGATTCAGCAATGATTGCTATTACAGAGATGGTGTTAGATGAGTACCATTTCGCCAATTAACCTTTTACAATTCATAGTTTATTATAGCCTAGAACAATCCATTTTTAAATACTTTTTTTAAAACACGACTCTTGCTGCTTTTAATACTTACTACCTGCTCTTTAGCCTCTGGACATAGACTGTTATACTTGCTTAGCATAATGTATAACCCTAGGTCACAAAGCTAAAGCACACCCTTTTAATTTATGGAGGATTTCATTTTAGCTGAATATTTTGAAGAATTTCCTAACTTTCTGATGGCACACCAGGCTGACCAAGGATACAAATGTATTTGTGTTCCTGGGTCCAACCACTTCACCCTACTATAGTCTGAGCTCTAATTTCATAATCTAGAGTGCCCTGGCTACTTAGCAAAAGAAAAAAGCATTGTTAGTCAAGACTGTGCAATAGACGATTCTTCTGCTACAGTAGATAAAATGACAATGACAAAGTAATTATCATAAAAATTATTCTTTTCTAAAAATACTCTACTTTAAAAAAAAAAGTCTACCATACAAAAGGGAACAGACAGTAGTTTTCATGAAAAACACTTGGAAAAATGGGGATACGGTTTCTTTGCTATACAAATACAATTATTTTTCCACCAGAAACAGTGTTGCTGTAGCTGCAATGGTAGAAGGGTAGGAGAAAGGCAAGTTTTGCAGGGAGAGGTAATATTTTTTATTAGAACAATTGATATAGTTGAAAAAAAACAGAAATGCTTTCAGGGGACTTGTGTGTCTGAAAACTTTTCTTTTTTTTTTTTTTTCCTTGACTATATCAGCTGCTCTAATAAAAGATATTCTCTCTGCCTGCAATGCAAACCTTGCTATTTTTATGTATAGCCATTTCTGTGCATGTGGTTTGTCCACTAAGAAGACAAAGAATTCTACAATTCTTAAAACTGGTATAATTTGATAAAGATTGACTTTGAAATACTAAAAAAATTTAAATGCTACCTTAAAATGCTGAGAACTTGGGATTGGCTTTGTGTTTTAAAGAGAATAATTCCAATTCATGGAGGAGCTACACATACACACACAATAAAATGTGGTCAACTCTTCCTCTCAGCAGCTTTGAAGCAGCAGTAATCTAACAAAGCACCTTGCTCTTGCTGTGCTGACAATGAGTCCAGCGTACAAAAAAGAAATTAAACAAAAAAAGACATTTTAATTTCAAGGTTCACTGGAAAAAACATGAAAAAAAAATCAATGTTTGCCAAAGAGAAAGAAAAACTCTGAAGGGAAATGAAAAAAATGTATTTGCAAGATTCAAGAGAACTTTATAAATAATGGGCCAATAAAAAAGGAAATGAAATATTTGTCCCTCTTAACTCTAAACCTGCAGGTATTATTCCCAATAAATCTACTACGTGAAATGACCTTAAGGAATCATCCAATTATACTGTTACCAAGAAATGAAAAAAAAAAGAAAAGCAGAAAAAGCCTCAAACCAAAAAACCCAGCTGTGATAGTATTAATGACTGAGAGTGGATCCGGCATTGCCCTTCACCTCACACCTCTGCTTGCTCCCAGGGGCTCCGAGGCTGTGGCCTTTCCTGCTCTCTGTGCTGCGAACGCCCTGCCTGCTCTTCCATCACCAGCCTGGCGGGAGCTCGTGGAGGAGCATCGGGAGCAGCCACCTCTCCACTGCACAGCTGCATCACCCCAGAGCTCAGAGGAGGCTACGAGACAACCCTGGGTTGCCCACGGGACACGCAGAGCTCCTGTGCAGCTCTGTACCCCCAGGAGTGGTGGCCCTGGACCCACGGAGCATGTCTGCACATGTACATGCTTGTCACTATGGGAGGTGGTCGAGCCCCTCGGCTTGGAGCTCCCCGGTGCTCATGCTGTGCTGCTGCCAACGCCGGTGTGGGCTGCAGCCACCCCCACTGCAGCAAGGACAAGGTCCTCCACGGCGGGCAGCCCCATCCATGCTCACCCACCTGCCCCAGGAGGGCCACATCCTCCAGAGGCCTGGCATGGGGCTCATGAAGCTGACGGGTAACCATCTGCGCAGGCTTTGCTGTTGTGCCCTTCTGGCTGCGACTGCGCAGCCACTGTACGTGAAGCCTGTAGAGAGAGCTGCAGCTTCAGCTATGCATCAAGCACAGCCCCACGGTCACTCTGCTTCGATCTAACAACCGGCAGAACTGCACGGCTTTTGGATTTGACGTTCTATCTAAATTAACACCCTTGTTCCCATCCACGTGTTCCCAGAGCTGGGGTGTGAGCAGTGGGAGGGCTGTGGGAGATGAAGGCAAGCAGAGGGAGGGCAGAGATGGCTGCGGCCGTGCATCCCCTTGCTGCTGTGGAGAGAGGCATGTGGGGCTGGCCCCAGAGCAGCGGCGTCCTCCATGCCGTCCTCTGCCCCAGTGACACCTGTGAGCACAGACCAAGCCTTCATGCTATGTGGGACTGGCTAATTAACGGCAAATGTTTTTTAAATAGACCCCCCCAGACACACGGTCTTCTCCAGTGAGTGGTACAGGGGTGAGCAGGATCAGCCCGAGGAGTGCTGCAAGGGGCACCGGGGTAGCGCCTTCCCTCCCTGCACCTCCCTCCTGAGGCTGCTCTCTGGGATTAAATTGATTTTCCACAAGCACTGGCATTCCGGGTCAGACCTGGTCCCTCTGCCAGGCCTGTAATGCCTTTCTCCCTATTATTTTCCTGATATTCAGCTATCCGAGCTTTCTGTAAGAATGTTTAGGTTTTATATATATTTTGTCTGACATCTAAAACACTTTATAAACGTTATCCATTTAATTCTCTTACACTGCGCAGTGTGCTGTGGTGGCATTATTTTCACTTTACTGATAAGGAGATTTACATTCACACAAAGTCAGGCTGGAATTGGGGTAAGGACCAGGCTCAGAGCTCCAGATGTGGTGATAACCAGCTGCCTGCTTATGGTCGTAGCTTGTACAGCTCTGTATCTCCCCAGTGTGACACCGCAGGTCAGGCCACGGATTTTCTTCTTACAGGCACCTTTTTGTTTCTGATTGGGCTAAACCTTGCTGAATGTGTGGGGTGGTATGGGCCCTAACTAAAGGCTACGCTTTATTTCAGATAGTGGAGCAAGTAAGCTTCTTTAGGAAACCAAAGCGGCTCCCATCTGTATTGGCACATATTACCACCCGTAACAACTCCATGTGTAAAATCATTCAGAAGTGTGAAGTAGGGGTTATGCTAGGTGCCTATGCACAGTGATGCGTGAGAGAGAAAGAAGAGGAAGCACAGCAGCTCAGGGAGGCAACAGTGCAAAGACCTGTCCTATAAATGTTCTTGTGACTACGGCCCTGAGGAAAGTGGCCGGGACAGGATTTTTTATTTAACTGCTGACCTGTGGTAAAGGACTGTAAGAAAGGCCCTGTCTCTGATGTTTAAGTAGGTGAATGGGAATGCATCCTGAACCAGAAAACCGAAACACTTTGATCTTCCTAACTAAAATAACCCAATTTTGGGGGGTTTCCTTTAGCTTTTTTCCCCCCAGCTAGCTACATGTGTCAGAAGGGATCACAGTATTTAGTTTACACCCGTTAAGATGGACTGTCTGATCAGCATCAAAAACATTTACAAACCGTATGTTCACCTAAGCACGTCAACTATGCTGCAGTAGCCTCAGCCCTCCAGAGCACGCACTGATGCTCTTGGGTTTGGAAATGATGTTGGTGCTGCTTGGCTGGTTTGAATCGTACTCCAAGAAGGTTTTAAAGAACCCAGCTCCCGAGATAGAAATTTAACGATTTAAGTGAAACAATGTCTTGTCAGCTGCGGAGTTGGTTCAGGGTCTCTAAATCTGATCAAATGCACTGAATACAGTTAAGGCTGGATTCACAACTCTGTGAGTAGAAAACGGCTCTTACTGGACAAGAGGATTTTATACCCAATAATTAGGCTAAATGAAGCTGTTACACAGAATGTTGGCAAAGAGCCATGTTTTTCTGGCATGCTATAACATCACATAATACATGAATGTGGTGTATGCAGTAGGTGCTGCTTTCTCCTTCCAAAATTTTTATTACAGCCCTAACCACTGACACTTCATCCTCTGCCAATTTCTCTGCTCCCTTCTCTCATGCTGGCAAAAATATAGTGGGACACCTAAAGCTGTAGGCCTTGGCAGGATCATGTGAATATGCTGAACACATACATGCTAATTAATTCATTGCCTTAGCAACTGAAAAACCTCAGATTATTCTCGCTTGTTTATTGGCCCTTTCAGAGCTAATGTGAGCAGTAAAGATCATCCACAGGCAAAATACAGCATCCATTAACTGCTTGCACCTGCAAGGGCAAAAAAAATCCTTTGATTCCAAAAGATTACCTGTTCCACACAAGTCATATAAGCGTTCTTCGAAACACCAGCCCAATAGCTGCACCTACACATAATATGCTGCCCGACTAAATTTTCCATGGCGCCAGCAGTACAAGTTTCCTTTTGCTTTGTGGGCATACAGATGATTGCTCAATGCGCAAGGGAGGATGGAATCTCGCTTTCAGAAAACAGTTGCAGACAGAGCCCTTGATGGTGCAAAGTCACCTTGGTTTCTTCTCAGAAAGCTCATAGATCTGTAGAGAAAGAGATGTCCAGCGTGTTACTGTAAGCAGGGTACTTGGGTGCCTATCTGTATGTACAGAACATTAGCAGTAGCCTCACAAATCCCACACCGTCTGTGACGTGGCCGTTGCAGCTCAGTAACGCACAGCCCCGCGCAGAACCGGCTCCACGGCATCCGGGCAGAGAGCCGACGGTGCCGAGCAGCACCGCACGCACTCGCGTGGAAGTGGCTAATGAGGGGAATACAGATGGACGCGCTGGGTATTGGGCAAACAGTGCAAAAGGAGCTGGCTCATTAGGTGGAGATGTCTCAGTTCAAGAGCAAACATTGTGTTCATATTTCATTTTTTTGATTTAGCTTTCATGGTGCTCAGTAAAATACCTTGTCTGCTGAATCCTTGCTACCCAATGAGTGTGTTGCTCAATGCAAAATCTCTCCAGCTCTGCAGTAATGGACCATGGCAGCAATAGATTGCTTTTCATATTCTTTTTGAAATTCTGCCTGGTTTTCATGTCAGAGCATCCCACTGTCCCTCATTCAGATGGTTTTGTTACTGAAGGCATTCAAGAGAAGTATCTGGACTGCTTACTCGTCCTGGCTGTCCTCTCTGTAGGTCCAAAAGTTGTCACATGTGCCTCTCCACATGCACGAGTCCTAACAAAAGTCCTGACTTTCCAGAAAGTCTCCTTTTCTCTGACGATCTGTGGTTGCTGTCTCTCGGTGCATCTGTCCCCTGTCCCCAGACACATTGCATAGTGTCTTAAGACCCTGAAAATGTGCCAGAAAAAAAGCACTCCCCACTTTTTGCCCTGGCGTCTTTTGAAGCCTGCCAGCCCTGTGGCAGGTCCTGCAGCCTTTTTTGAGGACCCCACCCCAGAAAGGGTCCCGTCTCTCCCAGGAAGGATGGGAAGGTCCCTGTACTCATGCACCTTTCTCTACGGGACCTACAACAATTTCACTACTTCTAAAATAGCTGCATCTATTTTTCTATTTCTATGCAAACACAAGCTGCCCATTGGTAAATTTTGAGCTTAGAAATGTTTAACTGCTCTCAGGAGATATTGACATTTGCTTCAAGGAAATGAGGTGACTCATTCCTGGGTCTTTTCTACAGCTGTATGGAGTGAAGTCAAATCCTCCTGTGGCTGGGATGAAGACAACTCCCGGCCATCCTTCTATGTGAAAGCTCAATACGAATGCCAATAGACCTTTCACAGACTGAACTCAGAAATGTGCTCCTTGACACAGAGCCACCATATTAAAGGTGTTGAAGTACAGGTTGTGTAAGCCTGAGGGGATGTACAGAATTAATGAAAGGAATGCTGCATACTCCAGGCTTTGGAGATAACAACATGAAATAACATCTGGATTTTTTCACGTACATTTGTTTTCACTTCTGTGAAAACCTGGATTCCATATATCCTAATAAATAACTAAGGAACAGCCCTCTGTCCCTGGTGAGACTTTTCCATATAGAAGATTTGCTTTAAATTTGCAACTGTTGGCTGTTAGAAACGGTTTGGGCATGTTGGTTTTGAAAGCAGACCTTTTTTCCTACATACTACTTCTACTGTGCTTCTTGAAAGATACACTGTTTGATGTGAGTTTTTGCAAAAAATTGAATATTTGAGTTTCGGGCTATGAAAAATAGCTTTTTATTAAAAGAGTGTAATACCTATTGAAGCTCAGAGCCCACCAGGGTTGTATTAATTGATATCCAGAGTATCTAGTTTTCTACCTTAAACCAGTCCTCCTCCTGCAAGAAGCATGGAATAATAAGAGGGGCTGCCCTTAGCGTATGAGGTAAATGTTGCTGTGGGCCCAAGGGCTCTCCCTTTCCCTAGAGCTCTTTGTGGAAACAGGCAAATGACTACCAAATAAAAACATATTTACTTGAGGCAAACAGCAGCAAAAAGACTGATGTTTGCAAATGCCTCCTTCTGTTTCCAGACACAGTGCAAACAACAAATTACTGCCTCTTTTAACTTCGGGGGGGGGGGGGGG